>Ga0209476_10000323_pt1 | contig 32674 bp, 34 predicted proteins | sample KloWWTrecipitate_FD_187179 | JGI IMG/M metagenome (GOLD analysis project Ga0209476, IMG submission 187179) | Active sludge microbial communities from Klosterneuburg, Austria, studying microevolution and ecology of nitrifiers - Klosterneuburg... | ecosystem: Engineered > WWTP > Aerobic digester... | reverse complement strand
ATGTTAAGTCTCAGTTAGCATAATTCGAGATCTCCTTACTTGGTCGTACTGAAAACACGATTTTAGTAGATTCGTGACTCCGAGACCAGACGGCGGCGTTTGGCCGGCAGAATCGACCGATCACTTGGTCGGTTGAAAGTAAAAGAATGGCCCGGCACTTAGTAATGCCGAGCCACTTCGTCTTATCGAACAATACGGATCAGAAGTACCGCAGCGTGTAACTCACTCGTACACCTCGACCGATCTCAGGTGAGATGTCCTTGATAAAGGAAATGTGGTTAAAGTAGAGCTTATTGTTGAGATTGAAGGCATTTACCGAAAAAATATGGGCAAAGTGTTTTTTAGAAACAACATAATTTGCTGTGAAATTAGCGGTGCCGTAACCGGCGGTCGGCGTTTCGTTGACGAATACACGGTCCTGCTTGCTTACCGCCACAAACTCAGGCCGGAAGCTAAAGTTCTTGATTCTTAGTTCAAGCCCGACGCGTCCGCGAAGCGGAGCGATACGCGGCAAGGGTCGACCATCTTTTAATTGAGCGTTTACGTAATCAAGGCCGGTAAAGACATTGACGTACTTGTTGACCGTGGCATCGAGACTAAACTCAGTGCCCATAAATCGGCTATTACCCTGTAGATAACGAGCGATCGACAATCCGCTGTCGGGGTCGACGGTTCCGGTCGGCGCGAGAAATACGAAGTTTTTAAGATCGTAATAATAGAAATTAAACTCTGATCGGATCCGTTCGCTCTGATGGCGAAGGGCAAAATCGACTCCGTCATTCGTCTCAACACGCAAGTCGGGGTTGCCGACCTCATACGTCAGCGTACCATCGTGCGGGCCGTCGTTGTAGAGTTCCTCAAGCGCTGGAGCGCGTGTAGCGTGAGTGTAGTTGGCGACAAAAGCACCACCTTTCCAAAGATCGATCCGCATTCCCGCGGCACCGGAAAATCCCGTGAAACTGCGGTTGGGCAGAGCGGCGTTGACCGGATCATAGCGGTTATTCTCAACGCGTGCTCCGACCTGAAAATTAACCCGTTCAAACTTAAACTCCTGTAGCGAGAACACCGAGAACGCATTTTGCTTGACCGGCCCGTCGATCAGCGTCTCAACGCCGACGGTCGAAAAGTCGCGGCTATAGCCGTCAACACCAAAGCGTCCGCTCCACTTGCCCACGGCTCTTTGCTCGAACATACCGCGATATGAGTAAACATCATTCGTGAATGTCGTGCCGACGACGTCTTCCTCGAGTTCCTGATGCTGATATCGGCTGACGTCGAACGTAAACTTTATGCCGGTCACGATCCAGGCCGGATCTTTGTAACCGAAATTGAATCTCAGATCATTACGGTGCATATCGATCGACCTTCGGACCGGATCGTCAGGATCGAGCGGCACGCCGTACTTGCTCTGAAAATAGCTGTAGTTGGTATTAAAAAATGCCTTCTGACCAAAGTATCCAAATCCGGTGCTTGCCGTCACATTTCGCGTCGAGGTGTTGAGCACCTTGCCAAAATTTCCGCCGGCGGTGTAGTCGCCGGTTCGCTGGGCACTCGTATTTCCCCAAAACATCCAGTTGTTGATGCCGTACTCGACACCGCCGGCGACAGATGCCTGACCGCTATTGGAGCCTCCAGTCGACGACAATACAATTCGCAACCCGGGATGTGAGCCTTCGTCGTGGCCGCTGATCGCGTTTACGACGCCGCCGATGGCGTTACTGCCGTAGAGTAGCGTCGCCGGGCCCTTGACCACCTCAATTCGGTCGACTGAGAGTGTATCGACCGGTTCAGCGTGGTCGCCCGACTGCGACGCGAGCGAACCGTTGCGGACGCCGTCATTTGAAACGAGAACCCGATCGCCGTCAAAGCCGCGAATGACCGGACGCGAAGATCCCGGCCCTGACGATCGTTTGGCAACGCCCGACTCGCCTCCTAGTGCGTCACCCAAACTGACTGCCGCACGCGATATGAGCTGGGTCGTGTCGATCGTGCTGACCGTCTCGATCGCCTCAAATGTACTCTGCGCCGTGCCGCTTGCGGTCACCGTGACCTCCGCGTTAATGCCGGAAAGTTTAAGCTCAAAATCAGCCGACGCAGTCGCTCCGCCGGTTACAGTTACCGAGCGCGTGGCGTCTGCAAAGCCTTCGAGATGCGTGGTAACGCGATAGGTTCCTGGCGGTACGTTTGCAAACGTGTAACCCCCCAGATCGTCGGTCAAGGCGGTTTTGTTAAGTTCGACGACCTTAACGGCCACCTGATGGATCACCGCCTTGTCATCGCCAAAACTGACCGTGCCCGTGATCTTACCGGGTGTTTGTGCAAAACCCACAACAGCGAGGGTAGCCAATAATATTATCGAGAAGAGATATTTATTCATTGCGATATCGATACGTAAACAAATTAATACACTTTAAGTTTACGGCAGATAAACAGGGCGTTTCGATATGTTTTCAATGAATGGGCGAATGCGGCCAACGAGCGGTCAAATATGGAGTAGACGGTCGCGCAGTATCCTTGACTGCAGGCGGCTCGACGAATGTTGTTCACCGTTTTTGAGTGTGACAAGATAGGTGCCGCCGGGCATCGGATGAATGGTGGTGATCATCGAGAGGTTGACGATCGTTCCGCGTGAAAGGCGAACGAAATCGCTCGGGTCGAGGCGAAGTTCGAGATCCTTGAGACGATAATTAATGACGTACTTTTTACGGGCGACGGTCGTAATGTGGAGCAGTTCGCCGTCCGCTACGATCGCCGCGACCTCACGGACCGGTACCAGCAATATCTCGTCACGCTGCCTGACAGGGATCCGGTCGATCAGTTCGCGGCGTCCGGCATCGTCGTAAACGTCTGCCACACGCCTTAGCTTTTCCGACTCGACTGAGCGCCAGTCGTCGCGTTCGAGCCGCTCTACAGCACGTTTGATGGTCTCAGCGAGCCGTAAATGCTCGACCGGCTTGAGCAGATAATCGACGGCGTTCAGCTCAAACGCCTGTACCGCAAATTCGTCGTGAGCAGTAACAAAGGCGACCTGTGGCAACTGTGATCTGCGAAGCAACCGAACGGCATCGATACCGGACATCTCGGGCATTTTGAGATCTAGGAGAGCGAGGTCGGGCTTAAGGGACTTGATCAATTCGACCGCATCGGCGCCATTCTCGGCTTCGCCGACGATCTCGACATTCTCAAATTTGCGAAGGATCGATTTGAGAAACTCCCGTGCCGGCCGTTCGTCGTCGGCAATTATTACTCGTAGCTTGTTCATTATCGTATGAGGAAATTAAACTGCAGATGAACGCACAAACCGCAGATAAATTTCGCCCGGTTCGCTCGATATCTGTGTCCAATTGCGTTTATCCGCGGTTAATTCTCCTGTTCCTTACTGCTTCTTCCTTTCAAGGGCAGCTCGATCTCGACCGTCGTGCCGGCACCGTCGTTGCGAGTAAATACTAGCTTGGCGTCACTACCGTAATAGGACGCGAGGCGCTCGCGTACGTTACGCAGGCCGACTCCGTCCGCATCAAGGCTATCTAGTTTCCAACTACCGGCGCCCGAGTCCCAAACCGTAAGTTTGAATGCCAAATGTCCGTTTCTATCCAAGCGTCGTGCTGATATACGTACCGTACCGCCCTTTTTGTTTTCGGAGATCCCGTGCTTCACGGCGTTTTCAACCAGAGGTTGCAGGATCAGTGCCGGAACCTCCAACTGACGCAGATCGTCAGGAACATCGACGTCAACGGTCAATTTTTCTTCAAAACGGGCTCGCTCGATATCGAGATAGCTCTCGATCAGCCGCATTTCGTCATCGAGTGAGCAAAATTCGCTATTCGAACTCAGTACGCCTCGCAACAACTGCGTCAGCCGAAGCAGCGTGTCATAGGCCCGATCCGGATCGGCATTAATCAGATAGCCGATAGTGGTCAGCGAGTTAAATAGGAAGTGCGGATTGACCTGCGCACGGAGTGCGGTAAGTTGAGCCTCGGCCGCGAGCTTGGCAAACTCCTGCTGGCGAAAGTGCTGTTCGTAACGCTCGTGGGTCACGCGCAGGGCATCGATGCGGCGGGCAGTGATCAGTGCGATGGCCTCGAGCGTGGCGATCTCATCTGAGAGCAAGCGGCGGCCGCCATAAAATTCGCCCAGCCGGACCTCGAAAAACGGCGATTCCGCGGTCGGAACAAAGATGCGGGCTTCATTTGGCGAAAAACCGACATCGACAAAGGCAAGGTCAGATTCCTTGACCAGCGATGGTGTCCAACGCGACGTGCCAGCTGTCAAAACCCCGGCGATACGGTTGCAAACGTGAGTAAGGATCGCCTCGGGCGATTCTATCGTCTCGATCTCGGAGGCAATACCGGTACGCAGTTCGGCATAGTCGGCGCGATGCAGAATGACAGAATCAACGAGCCACGTCGCCAGACGATAAAGTAGCGGATAAATGAGCGCCGTCGCGATCCATAGCGTTAGGATCAGGCTGATCGCGGAGGCATCGTCGCGGTCGTGTGTCTCGTGATAACGCAGCAAAGGTGCCGCGACCGCCACATACAATCCGAATGCCGTAAGGGCCAGAAGGATCAGCGAGATCGCCCGTTTTAAGAAAAGGTCGGCAAAGGCAAAGCGGTAATTTTGATAAAGTATCGTCAGAGCAAGCGGCAGTGACGCCTGGTGGGCAATGAGTTCGACCATCCAAGACTTGCCCTCGCGTTCGCCACTCAGGTGCAGTGCCGAGACTGCGAAAACGAGCAGAGCACTCGCCCAAATGGTCTTTTTCTCGAGCGTCTGCTTGAGATTGAAGAGCAAGAGCCCGATCGCCAGAGCCACCGCTCCGACGGTTTGCGCCTGTAGGGCTAGATCCGACGGCACCGCGTTGGCCGTCGCCGCCGAGTAGAAATGCAGGGCTGCAGCGACCGTGCTCAGGCCGTATGCAGCGTAGGTCAGCCAATGTGTGCCCTCGTCGTCGGCCTGCGCCGAATGGACGACCACCGACGGCAAAAACCCAAGCGCCGAAAATGAGACTGCGGCGAGCCAGGGCGAGATGCCGCCTGCGGCAAAATCCTTTTGTATGAATGAATATAGTTCGCCGAGATTCCACAAAAGCCCCAGTACAGCCGTCGTCAGCAGAAGCAGATCGACGTTTGCCAAACTCGTTTTTGGCCGGTGCATGACGACCATTGCCGCGATCAATGCATACAGAGCCACGCCGACCGTAAATCCGATCAGGTTGACCAGCAAAGCAGCGTTAAGGGCCGTCATCTCCATCTGATGCTAATCCGAGCGTGAGGTTACGCACAATCTTAACTCAATGAATGGTGGATACCGCACGATCAATGGGCGAATTGTGGGAGTTCAGGATCGTTAAGCCGTCAGGGATATTAATAATCCTCAATGCAAAGCCAATTTAGCAAAGCACTTCCGATTGGCCGATCGATTCCTACCTGACTGGTCGTAACACGGATAATTCAGATACTGCGGACCCTCGTAAAAATCGATCCGGTTAAATGGCTTTTTAATATATGTCACATTTTAGCCAAAAAAATCGCATTATTGATCAGAGTCATTATATCTTAGGAAAATACATATCAGGAGAAAGTTTATGACAATACGCAATAGCGATCGAGAATCCGTCGGAATCGCCGATATTATTTTTGGGGCACTACGATTCAACAGGGCGGCGGCGCTTGCCGCGATAGTCGCGATGTGTTTGGTCGGGACATCGCCCTCGTTGGCAATGGATCTCGCTCGGGCCGAATCACGGACCGATCTGGCGGCATCGACGTTCGGCGTATCTGGGCAAGGCGTCATTGTGGCAATCCTCGACCGCGGCATCGACTGGAAAAACAATGATTTTCGAAATCCGGATGGTTCGACCCGGATCAAATACATTTTCGACCTTTCGGACAATACCGGTGCCAATGCACCCGGCAATACCTACGGGCGGGGAACGATCTATACTGAAACCCAGATCAACGCGGCGCTGAATGGCGGGCCTACGCTCGCGACCCGCGACGCGGTGGGACACGGTTCGACAACGGCGGGCATTGCGACCGGAAACGGGCGCAACAGCCTACTCGGCAAGTACCGAGGCATCGCACCGAACGCAACGATCATCGTCGTAAAAGTCACATCCGACGGGGCTCCGGCGCACGGTGGCGAGCCCGCTGAGCCTGTATTTAACGACTCTACTGCGTATCCGGTAGCCATAGATTTCGTTAAGGACAAATCTGTCGAACTCAATAAGCCCGCGGTAATGCTGCTCAATCTCGGTTCGACCGGCGGGCCGACCGACGGCAGCAGCTCGCTTTCGCGCAAGATCGACGCAACTGTTGGGCCGGGCAAACCCGGTCTAGTTTTTGTGACGGGCCCGGGCGACCAGGGTGGCAAGGTGAACCGTGCCGGCGGAAATGTCACGCAGGGCGGCACATCTTCGATCCAGATACAAAAAAACGTTGCAGGCACGATGCTCTTTGATCTATGGTATCCGGGTGCTGACCGCTTCGATGTTTCATTTCAGACGCCGTCGGGCAATTTCGGGCCATATAGTTCGCCCGCTACAAATTCGGCGTCCGACTTTAAGACGACGGCAGCATTCAATTACTACCATCAAGGTTCTAACCAGGTATTTTATGGATCGAATAACGGCAAGCGTGAGATCTTTGTGCAGCTGACCGGCCCGGTGGGAACGTACACAATCAACCTAATCGGAGCGACTGCCTCGACCGGACGGTTCGACGCGACGCTTAATCCTTCGGATTTTCATACTGACAACAGTTTTCTGACCTACGGGCTTCCGGGCAGTATCTGGGATGCTGCGACGGCACAATACAATATCTGTCCCGGCGACTATGTGATCCGCACGAACTGGACAGACATCGACGCTATCCCGAGATCCTTGACCGGCCAAGGGTCGATCGGCCAGATCTGGAGCGGGAGTAGCACCGGGCCGACCTTTGACGGGCGGTTGGGCGTCGATATGGTGGCTCCCGGCGACTCGGTCTTTACGGTTTATAATCCGACCTCGTACTTCGCGACGTTCAGGTTCAATATGATCCAAGACGGGGGCGCATTTTACGGACGTGCCAACGCGGTCAGCGCCGCTGCGCCGCAAGTGACCGGTTTGATCGCTCTGATGCTCGAAAAGAATCCGCGGCTCGACGCTGCACAGGTCAAAAGCATCCTGCAGCGGTCCGCCCGCCAGGACGCGTTTACCGGGACCGTGCCGAATACAACGTGGGGCTACGGCAAGATGGACTCATATAACGCGGTCGCAATGGCGGCCCGCCGGACACCGTTTGACTTCGACGGTGACGGCAAGACCGATATCGGTATTTTCCGACCGAACGGTGCGGTTTCGGAGTGGTGGTGGTTGAAGTCTTCGACCGGCGGAAATGCTGCACTGCAGTTCGGGGCGAATACAGACACACTTGTGCCGACGGATTATACGGGCGACGGCAAGACCGATGTGGCGTTTTGGCGGCCTTCGACCGGCCAATGGTTCATTTTGCGGAGCGAGGATTTTTCGTTCTATGCGTTTCCGTTCGGGACCACCGGCGATGTGCCTGTACCGGCGGATTACGATGGCGACGGAAATGCGGACGCCGCCGTGTATAGGGAAAGCTCGTTGACGTGGTATATCAGTAAATCATCGGGCGGGACGGACATCGTCGGTTTTGGTGCCGCAGGCGACAAACCTGTGAATGCCGATTATGACGGCGATGGAAAAGCAGATATCGCGATCTTCAGGCCAAACGGAGCGAATGGAGCCGAGTGGTGGATACGGCGAAGTTCGGATGCGAGCGTCTTTGCGACGCAATTCGGATCTTCGACCGACAAAGCTGTCCCGGGCGATTTCACCGGCGACGGTAAGGCAGACGTCGCATTCTGGCGGCCCTCAACCGGGTTCTGGAATGTACTGAGGAGTGAAGATTCGACTTACTACGCGTTCCCGTTCGGGGCAAATGGCGATACCGCTGTTCCGGGAGACTACGACGGCGACGGCAAAACGGATGCCGGCGTTTTTCGTCAACCGGGAGCTCAATGGTTCGTCAGCAAATCGACTGGCGGCACGCTGATACAGTCATTCGGCATCGCCGGCGATGCTCCGATACCTAACGCGTTTGTCAGGTAAGTCAGCGTGCAACTAGATCGGCGGCCCGTCACTTTCGGGCCTCCGAGCATCCCATCTAACGGGGAACCAACTCCAATTTGATCAACCACGATCAGAGCTGTTGGTTCTCCCTTTTTTTGCCGGAAATCCATAAATAAGGGTAACCGAAAGCATTCTTACAGCGAGGTCGTTGAATCTATAAAATAGCCTGTGAATAGCAGTATTCTACGCTCCGCTTGATCTGTGTCTTGAACGACTATCTATGTCGTTCGGGTTGGGACTTTGCACGAAAGCGCAGATTGCGGACAATGATCGGTAGCCGGCGATGGCCACGGCGATTCGGTGAGTTTCTGAAACTCATCGAGCAGTTGTGGCGATAATTCTCGGTTTGGTCTAAAATTGGTTGCGATCTACGATGAAAAATCTGTATCTACTGCGTCACGCCAAATCGAGTTGGGTTGATGCCCGCCTCGCGGACTTTGATCGTCCGCTGAATGACCGCGGTCGGGCGGCCGCGGCGTTTGTGGGCGGCCACCTCGCTGAATGGGGTCTCTTGCCGGATACGATCATTTCTTCGACCGCCGTGAGGGCAAGATCGACCGCTGATCTGGTTTGCGACGCCGCTCATTTCGGTGATCGGATCGTATACGAAAGCGGGATTTATGAGGCTGGCACCGGGCAACTTGCTGAGATCATCTCGGCGATAGATATCGGTTTCAAGTCAGCGATGATCATCGGACATAATCCAGGCATCGAAGGCCTGATCTATCACCTGACCGGCGGCCTTGAACCGATGCCGACCGCCGCCCTTGCCGCGATCGAGCTGGATATCCAAGATTGGGCTCAGATGACTGACGGTTGCGGTCATCTGATCCGGGTCATACGGCCAAAGGAATTGATGGGACGATAACATTTAACATCTTGATAACATTCTGTTCATACTTTATTCACGGCGGCAGCATACGATAAAGCCGATAGTCCGCAAATCGAATAGGATCTACAAGTAAGATGCAAACCATTCTGATCGTCGAAGATGATGCTGATATTGCCGAGAGTCTGCAATATAACTTAAAGCGTGAGGGCTTTCGGCCGACGGTGGCAGAGTCGGGTGAAAAAGGTCTGCGGCTTGCAATCGACCAAAGCCAGGCTCCGTCGTTGATCATACTCGATCTGATGTTGCCGGGAATGACCGGAATGGAGCTCTGCCGCCGTCTGCGGCGTGAGCCGATAACCGAAAAAACGCCGATCATAATGCTTACAGCCAAAGCCTCCGAGGGCGACAAGATCGCGGGGCTCGATATTGGAGCCGACGATTACATCGTCAAACCGTTTTCGATCAAAGAGGTCATCGCCCGTATCCGCGCCGTGCTGCGTCGTGCCGAAAAAGAATCAACGCCAAAGTATTCGGATGATCGTCTGACGGTCGATTTTGCGGATATGCGGGTTACTTGTGACAAAGCGGAGGTCAAACTTACGCGTAAGGAGTTTGGCGTGTTTGAGCATCTGATCAAAAACACCGGCCGCGTCGCTTCGCGCCAACAGTTGCTCGACACTGTCTGGGGCTACAGCTATTTTGGCGATACGCGAACACTGGACGTCCATATTAGGCGACTGCGGCAGAAGTTAGGCGATTGCGGCGGATGCGTTGAAACTGTCGTCGGCACAGGTTACCGATTCATCGGATGCAAATGAACGAAGGCAAAATAGAGGCTGCGATCTCTCAGTCGGATTCGTCAGAAATTCTTCAAAAATTGATCGACACTACGCGCGAATGCGTCCTGATCGTTGACGGCGAATTGCGGATCACGAACTGCAACGACTCTGCCCTGTTGGTCTTCGGCCGGCAAAACATCGGGCTCAAACAACGCCGATTAAGTGAGGTCATACGCGATTTTGACATCCACGAGGCGTATCGACGAGCGATCGCCAAACAGCATTCTTCGGACGTTCACCTCGAACTGATCGGAGCCGAACGACGAATATTTGACGTACACATCGCCCCGCTCGAGATCGACGGACGGCGGCAGGCGGTCGGTTTTTTCTACGACAAAACGCAGATCGAATGGCTCGAGTCGGTTCGCCAAGAATTTTTGTCCAATATCTCACACGAGTTGCGTACGCCGCTGACTTCGATCCTGGCATTTGTCGAGACCCTCGAGGATGGCGCTCTAGCCGATGTCGAAAATAGTCGTCGTTTCTTAAGTATCATCCGCCGCAATGCCGAGCGTATGAACAACTTGATCGCGGACATTTTAGAGCTATCAATGATCGAATCCGGCAAAGTGATGATCGAGAAACGGCCGATCCGAGTTGCTGAAATGACGTCCGAAATATGCACCAACTTGGCGGGTAACGCGGCCAAATTCGGGGTTGAACTCATCGATCTGCTACCGGTTGATACGCTGGTACTGGCGGACCGCAAGCGCCTCGAGCAGATGCTGATCAATCTTATCGACAACGCGATCAAATTTAACCGTCGCGGCGGTTCGGTAACGTTAACCTTTGAGTCTGCGGACGGCGTCGATGTGATCAACGTTAAGGACACGGGGGAAGGCATAATGCCGGAACACCTGATCCGAATATTCGAACGCTTTTATCGTGTCGATCGGGCGCGTTCGCGTGAGATCGGCGGTACAGGCCTCGGATTGGCGATCGTCAAGCATCTCGGACGCCTCCAGGGTGGCGAAGTTTCGGTGACCTCCACGCTCAGCGAGGGCACCACCTTCAGTATTGAACTGCCGTCAAACTGAGTTTGGGGCTCCTCAAAAAAGTTTGTTCAAAACCGCTCCAAACGTGCTATACTAGCGATATATTGAATGATAATTATCGCAGAAGGCACGGCTTTGCTCAGGCCTCGCATTCGCGACGGCATCTCACCTTTCAATCCAGGGAGAATATGGCCATGGAACTCGAAATCGGCCAGAAAGTGGCTTACCCCGGGCAAGGCGTCTGCCTCGTTGAGTCGATCAACACGCGTGTGATCGGAAACGGGTCGGTAAGCGTATATCTCTTACGGGTGATCGGTGACAATTCGACCATCTGTGTGCCGACCGCAAATGCCGGAAGTGTTGGAATCAGACCGATCATTACTTCGAATGAATGCCGCCGATTGATCCGACGTTTGTCCGAGGATTTCGAAGAGGTGACCTGCAACTGGAAAACGCGCTCACGGGCGTTTATGGATAAACTCCAGTCAGGCGACATCTTTGCAACGGCTGACGTGCTCAAGCAATTGACGTATCTGAGCCACGAAAAGCGTTTGTCATTTCGTGAACAAACGCTACTCGAAAAGGCCAAATTCCTGATCGTTTCTGAGATCACAAACGCAAATCTGACCGACGAGGAAACTGTTCGCACGGACGTGGTAAGCCGTGTCGAAACCGCTTGCACTCGTCACGTTCCACTCCAAAAATCAGCGTCGGATCATTAGTCCTGCCTTGTGTAACTTGAGCGTACGACGGTTTTTATATTGCCGCGAACGTGATAATCACCCTCGATCTCCACCCGTAGCGGATCGCAGGCAGCGACGAAATCCTGCAATATCACGTTGACGACGTGTTCGTGAAATATCTTGACGTTTCGGAATGAGTTGATATACAGCTTCAGGCTTTTAAGCTCCACACAAAGTTTGTTCGGAACGTATTTGAGCCTGATAACGCCAAAATCCGGAAAATCCGAGAAGGGACAGATCGCGGTAAATTCCGGCATATCAAATTCGACCCAGATCTCATTTCCGGGAAATTCGTATGGAAAACTATCAAGCGGATAGAGATTCATCTCCGTCCGAGGCGTCGGCCGGATATCGAGGCCCTGATTATTTATCCCTTCTGGGTTATGTTGGTCTAGCATATTTAATTTTTCTGTTACTGAGGTCGCGAACGGCCGCGAGGTCTATGACACCATCATCACTGAGCTGGGTCAGAAGATTTACAAAAATATGAGCCGTCGCAAAAGCATCGGCACTTGCCCGATGATGATTTACGAGATCTATTGAATAGTGTTCCGCCACCGTTTTGAGTTTGTGATTAGTGATGTCCGGCAGCAATCTACGCGAAAGCTGAACCGTACAGAGGCACGGATTAGCCATTCGATAGTCTTCGAAGATCCGTCCGATCTCGTGATTCAAAAATCGCATATCGAATCCGGAATTGTGAGCGACCAAGACTGAATCGCCGATAAAATTCAAAAAGTCGTGGACGACATCGGCAAAAAGCGGGGCGTCCTTGACCATATCATCGCTAATTCCGGTCAGCCCTGTGATAAACGGCGGGATCGGAGTTTCAGGATTGACTAACGTCTGAAATTCCTCTGTTACCTTACCGTCGCGGACGCGATAGGCTCCTATCTCAGTTATGCGGCACGGCGGAGCTTTTGCTCCCGTTGTCTCGAGGTCAAATACAACAAAATCGGTCGTGGCGATCTCGCGATTTTCAAACCCGTCTAGTTCGAGTTCGACCATATCGCCGTTCAGAGAGAGCCGCGGGTCACGTTCGATCAGATCACCGACCAGCATTTTTGCAAGATTTGGGTCGGGCTTCCTGATCCGCATTACGAAATCGACTACGCTGACGGCAGACGCCTTGCCGCCAAAGGAACGCAGCAACGAGACGGTTTCGCTAATTAGCAATGAGTCAGAAATTAAGTTAGGATACGGTGTCATCAATACTTGATTTTAACGGTTAATCAGCCAAGCGTAAAACCAAACAAATAATGACCGACATTCTCGAACACTTTTCCGGCACAAATGCTCTACTCGAAGGGCATTTTATTTTGTCCAGCGGGCTACATAGCCCGAAGTACCTCCAGTGTGCATTGGCTCTGCAATTCCCAACAGACGCGGCAAAGTTCGCACGGCAGATCGCAGAACAGAACCGAAATATTGAGATCGATACGGTTGCATCGCCGGCAATAGGCGGCCTCGTGATAGGATTCGCAGTCGCTGCCGCAATGAATGTGCGATTTATTTGGACCGAGAGGCAAAATGGCGAAATGACCGTGCGCCGTGGTTTTACGGTCAAGCCCGGCGAGCGGATACTGGTTGTCGAAGATGTGATCACGACGGGAGGTTCGACACGCGAATGTATCGCCGCAGTCGAGTCCAACGGCGGCAAAGTGGTCGCCGCGGCTTCGATCGTTGACCGCTCCAATGGAGTAGCGGACGTTGGAGTGCCTCGAACCGAACTCGTTCGGCTCGATGTGCCAAGCTATTCGCCGGATGTATGTCCAATGTGCGCACAAGGCCTTGAGGCCGTAAAACCGGGAAGCAGGACGGTACTGGCAAAATGAAGCGAAAACTGTGTTTCCTGACGATGGACGATATTGCACACTATGTGGCAGATGACGAACTTGCGATCGAGCCCCTAAGCGATCGCGGATGGGAAGTCTCGACATTATCCTGGAGCGATCGGGCCGTAAACTGGGATGAGTTTGAGATCGCGATCATTCGAACGACTTGGGACTATCAGCAGCGTCCTGGAGAGTTTCTGCAAGTGCTGGACGCGATCGACCGCTCATCTGCACAACTCCAGAATCCGCTCGACATCGTTAAATGGAATCTTGATAAGCGGTATCTGCGCGAAATGGAAGAGCGTGGTGTCGCTATCGTACCGACGATCTGGGATGGCATTTACGATCAACGATCATTATACAGATGGATGGCCGATCTCGGCTCCGAGGAACTGATCATTAAGCCGACCGTCAGTGCGACGGCAATGCACACATACCGCTTGACTGAGTATGATCCGGAACTTACGGAGGTATTTGTGGGGCGACCTTTTATGGTTCAACCATTTGTCACTTCCATAGTAGAGAGAGGCGAATATTCCGTCTTCTATTTCGGCGGCGAATATAGCCACGCGATCCTGAAAGCTCCCAAGGCGGATGATTTCCGAGTTCAGGAAGAACACGGCGGCATTATAACGGCCGTTGATCCGGGCGCGGATCTGATAAGTTCCGCCAAAAAAGCAATTTCGGCTATCGATTGCAAATTGTTGTACGCTCGCGTCGATCTCGTTCAGGATGCGAACGGGAAATTTATTCTAATGGAGATCGAACTGATCGAACCCGCGTTGTATCTGCGGATGGACGCCGGAGCACCTGCCAGATTTGCGGCGGCGATCGATGACTGGATGCCTTAGGGTGAACGGCGCCGGCGCTTCACTAGACAGGCAGGAGATACATTGTAATTACTTTTTGCGTGAGGCGGCCGACATCCGAATCTAGTGCGGCCAACTGTCATTGATATGCCGCGAGCGATCTGACGTGTTGTACACAAGATGAACTACAAACTCCTAATTCAATATGACGGCACTGACTTTCACGGTTGGCAAGTGCAGGAAAATGCCCGCTCGATCCAAGGCGAACTCGAACGCGTGACGAGTATGCTGGAGGACGCTGAGGTCAAGGTGGTCGGTTCAGGGCGCACGGATGCCGGCGTTCACGCCGAAGGGCAGGTCGCCAACTTGAGAATGAATCGCGGCTTTACGCCCGAGAAACTAAAGAACGCGATCAACGGTAATCTATGGCGGGATATTCGTATAATGAAAGCCGAAACTGCGCCCGAAGAGTTTCACGCACGCTTTTCAGCAAAGATGAAGACGTATGTCTATCGAGTCGTGAATGCTCCGGTCATCTCGCCGTTTTGGCGGCGGTACGCCCATCACGAGGTTCGTCCGCTCGACGTAGGCCGAATGAACGATGTAGCAAGATTGTTTTTGGGTGAACACGACTGGACCGCATTCTCCTCTGCTCAAGCGGATGGAGAGAATCGCGTCAGAACCATAGTTGATTTTACGGTCGAGTCGGCCTGGGATGACCGAGCCCAGGCATCACTAATTACATTTCGCATAACGGCCCCGGGTTTCCTGCGTTATATGGTCCGTTCGATTGTCGGGACGATGCTCGAGGTGGGGCACGACGTTAAGGATTCTGATACAATTCAGACAGCAATAATTACCGGAAACAGAGATCTTGCGGGAAAGACGGCGCCTGCTCAGGGATTGACACTCGTCAGGGTGGATTACGATTAAATGCTAATATTTCACATCGTTTTGCCTAGGGATTGGGATGCGTTCGAGGGTGATGAATACTCATCAGCGAGTTTGGCTGCGGAGGGCTTTATTCACTGTAGCTACGCCCATCAACTCGATGCCGTGATCGAGCGTTATTACGATGGTGCAGAAAGCCTGGTACTCCTGACAGTCGATACGGGTCAGATGGGCGCCAGGTTGGTCGAGGAGCCATCGACCGGCGGCGAAGTTTATCCTCACATATATGGAACAATCCGGCGCAGCGAGATAGTCGGTGTAGAGACAAGAGAAATTTAGACTAAGAGAATATTTGTATTCGACTACGATGATCTCGGCGGGAAAGTCATCGATCGTTTGTTAATGAAAGAGAATTTTGCCGACATTGTCAAAGCGAATACGGCCGAGAGCGAGTTATTGGATGCGATCGATCCCGAGCGTGTGCCTGCACATGTCGCCATCATAATGGATGGAAATGGACGATGGGCGAAGCGGCAGGGAAAACCGCGAATATATGGCCATCGCGCCGGATCGGAGTCGGTCAAGGCCATAATCGACACCTGTGCCCGGTTAGAGGTCAAAGCAGTCACTCTTTACGCGTTTTCGACCGAAAACTGGAAGCGGCCCAGATCCGAGGTCTCGGGCCTAATGTCAATGCTCAAGCGCGTACTTCGACGAGAACTCGATCAGGTTCACAACAACAATATCCGTTTTCAGACGATCGGCGATATTGACGGATTGTCACCCGACGTACAGCGAGAGCTAGCGGCGGCAACCGAAAAGACCCGAAATAACAACGGACTCATAATGAACGTCGCACTCAATTATGGCGGACGTGCGGAGATCACCCGTGCCGCGCAACTCGCGATGGTGCAGTTGTTGAAAGAAGGCCGCGAGATCAGCAGTCTGACCGAGGCAGACATTGATCGCCATTTATTTACGAACGGTTTGCCGGAGATAGACCTTTTGATCCGGACTAGCGGTGAATTTCGAATCTCAAATTTTTTGTTGTGGCAGATCGCATATAGCGAGATATATGTGACGCCCGTTCTGTTTCCGGATTTCAGGCGGCCTCAGATATTTGAAGCCATCATTGACTATCAGAAGCGCGACCGCCGCTTCGGCGGGGTGAAGTAAATATGGTCAATAGTATTTTATGAAAACTCGATTGCTAACGGCCGCGATCGCTTTGCCGATCATCATTGCCTCGATAATACTTCCGATCTATTATCCCCAAGCGATATGGCTATTCGTGGTGATAGCCGCAAGCGCTCTGGCCGCCGGTTTATTCGAATTTTACTCGCTTACGAAAAAGCTCGAACTCAAGGCCGATGCAGCGATCGGTTATGCCGGGGCGGCGGTGCTGTTTGTCGGATTTATATTTGACGCTCCGGCAAAAATGCCTGAAATATTGCTGCTGACGCTCGCTCTGCTGATCGTGGCGGTGCTCATCTCACAGACGTTTCGGTTTCAGGCTGATTTTTCTAAGATGCTCACCGGCATCGGAGTCACTATCGTTGGTGTACTGTATGTGGCGTTTCTAGGCGGATTTCTCGTTGCAACGCGGGTCGGGTTTGAAAACGGTTCGAACTTGTCGACGCATTTGCTGGCTTATTTCTTTTTGGTGATCTTTGGTTCGGATGCCGGAGCATATTTTGCCGGACGCTCTTTTGGTAAGCATAAATTAGCTCCGAACATTTCGCCCGGAAAGACGGTCGAGGGACTTATCGGCGGCCTCGTAGCGGCGGCGGCGTTCGCGGTACTTTCAACATTTTGGTTCTTCCCGGAACTGCCGTTCAAATGGTCGATACCGCTTGCGATCGTACTGGCGGCCGTCGGGGTGCTTGGCGACCTTTGCGAAAGCGCGATGAAACGCGGCTCGAAAACAAAAGATGCGGCGTCGATCCTGCCCGGCCACGGGGGCTTGCTCGACCGGCTTGATAGTCTCCTTTTTGGGGCGCCGATACTTTATTATTTTTCTAGATTCTATTTTTAGACCCTAGTATGCTGAATGGATGACTTTATTCGAGCAGATTGACTAATGGGTGAGGAATCAGAAAAATAGGCGATGGCTAAGCGGTCTGTGTTTTTATCAGCGATACTGACGAAAGATCCAGAACTGACGCAACCACTGCCGTCAGCGACCGAACACCAGAATTGGCCTTGGGTCTGATCGAGGATCGATCAGTTTAATTAATTTTATGTTGGATGTACTTGGAAATTTGGAACGAACACATTCTTGTGGTGAACTTCGTGAGGACGATGTTGGTAAACAAGTTGTGCTTATGGGATGGGTAGCCAAAAAACGTGATTTCGGCGTACTTACATTTATAGATCTGCGCGATCGCGAGGGTGTGACCCAAGTCGTAATGAACGAAGATGATGCCGGTGAGGCCCACCAAAAGGCAAAGTATCTGCGCGGCGAATTCGTCATTGCGGTTAAGGGCGAGGTCGTGATGCGTGAGGGTACGCATAACGCAAAGCTTGCGACAGGCGATATCGAAGTTCACGCGAGTGAGATCCTGATCCTGAATGATGCCAAGGTTCCACCTTTTCAGCTCGAGGTCGCCGGCAGCGAAAATCTCGCTGATGAATCGACGCGGCTCAAATATCGCTATCTCGACCTTCGCCGGCCGCAACTCCAACACAACATCCGAATGCGTGCCAAGGCGGTCTCGGCGATCCGAGAATATTTTGACGATCGGGGATTTATCGAGATCGAAACTCCGATTTTGTTAAAATCCACGCCGGAAGGCGCGAGGGATTTTATTGTTCCATCGCGGATCCATACGGGCAAGTTCTTCGCCCTGCCACAGTCGCCGCAGATATTGAAACAGCTTACGATGATCTCGGGATTTGATAAGTATTACCAGATCGCCCGTTGTTTTCGCGACGAAGACCTCCGGGCGGATCGACAACCAGAGTTTACTCAGCTTGATATGGAAATGTCATTTGCCAACCAGGAGATGGCATACCGCGAGATAGAAGGGATGTTTGGCCACGTCTTCAAGCTGATCGGCGTTGATCTGCCGGCACAATGGCCGCGAATGACGCACGCCGAAGCTATGCGTCGATTTGGCTCGGACAAACCGGACCTTCGGTTTGATATGGAACTCATCGATCTCAGCTCTCACTTGCGCGAAACGGATTTTGTGCCGTTTGCAACGACTCTGTCATCGGGCGGCGAGGTTAAGTGCTTAGTCGCGAAGGGTAAGGCCGAGTATTCACGGAAACAACTCGACGAATTGCAGGATTTTGCAAAGCGTTACGGCGCCGGAGCTTTGGCTTGGATCAAGATCGGCGACGAAGTGACCTCGTCGCTGCTCAAGGTCCTCGGAGACGCAAAGATCGCAGAACTCGCGGCGGCCTCCGGTGCCGAAAAAGGCGATCTCGTCCTGATCATCGCCGGGCGCAAATCAGTGGTCGCGGCCTCGCTAGGAGCATTACGGGTCGAGGTTGCCAAACGCGAGGGGTTGATCGACCGTGCATTGTTCAAACCACTGATCGTGACGGAGTTTCCGATGTTCGAACACGAAGAGGACAGCGATTCCTACGCCGCGGCGCATCATCCGTTCACGTCTCCGATGGATGAGGACCTCGAACTCTTTAAGACTGCTGTAAATGACGATAACCAGCATCATTTACTAGGGCAGGTAAGAGCAAAGGCATACGACGCCGTGATCAATGGATACGAATGTGCGGGCGGATCGATCCGCATACATCAAAAGGACATACAGGCTTTGAACTTCAAAGCACTAGGATTGACTGCCGAAAAAGCTCGCGAACGTTTCGGATTTTTCCTGGACGCTCTCGAGTATGGTACGCCGCCGCACGGAGGATTTGCCGCCGGAGTCGAGCGAACGTGTATGATCCTATGCGGCACGGAGAATATCCGCGACGTGATGGCCTTTCCAAAGACCGCGTCGGCACAGGACCTGATGATGGACTCGCCAGGTGAAGTTGATACGTCACAATTGAAGGAACTCGGGATCAATGTGTCAGATTTATCGAACTAAACGAGAAAAGTTGTCGTAAAATCTCAATAGCGATGGCGATAAAATACGATACCAATCCGCTCGATCCGGCATTTCCGGAAAAGGCTAAGACGATGTCGGTGGCCGAGGGGCAGCAGACTCAGGATTTAAGTTACGGCGGCGCCGAAACACAGACTTTACCGTATGTAAATCCTACTGAGGAACAAACCCGGAGGTTTGCGGGATCGGACGTTTCGTCTTATTCGGCACCGTACAATGGCCAATATGTGCCAACGCAATACGCTCCGGCGGCATTTGCCGCAACGGATCAGTCCCGCACGCGCAAGCTCGATAAGATCGGCTTGCCCGAAAACTGGTTAGTGACGCTGCCCTACCTTCCGTTTTCAATTGGTTTGATCGCAGGGATCATCGAACTGCTGACCGTCCCGCAATCCGAAACAAAGGTTCGGTTTCACGCGGCTCAGGGCTTGGCGGCTCATTTAGGTATTCTGATCATTACGACAATTCTCGGTATCGTTGGGGGTGTTACCAATTTAGCAGATATTGGCACATTTATTTTTACCGCCGTGACGACGGTTATGCTGGTCGTTTTTGCCATAAAGGCGTGGCAGGGCAAGCCGATCCATATCGAATCGGTCGATGGTATGACGAACTGGCTGGAAGAAAAGATCAAGGTCAAATAGTTTTCACTAATGTACTGTTCGCATTGCGGCACATCGGTACCCGCGGATCTACGCTTTTGTAAAAATTGCGGCGAACGGTTGTTTGCCGACGACGACGCAGACGTCAAACCCGGCAAGATGCTCAACTACGTCCTGCTCGCGTTGTTCCTGATCGTTGTGGTCGGGCTCGGGATCCTTGTCGGATTGATTGCGGTGCTACTAAATAACGCTGTTAATCAAGATGCCGTTACGACGATCGCTCTGGTTTATCTCGCGGGATTGTTCGGAGTTTGCTTAATGCTCTTGCGTCAGGTGCCAAAGCTGATCGACGCTCGGCTTAAATCCCATCAAGCTAAATACTCGCCTCCGCAAAATGTACAGCTTTATCCCCGAACCACAGCCCAGCTCGAGGACTATCGCGAACCGGTAATGAGCGTTACCGACCACACAACGCGGATCTTCGATAAAGTGCCGTCAAAAGCTGGCGAATGATTTCATTTCCAGATAGCGAAACCATAAACACCGCTGAAAGTTAGCTTGATGTTACCCGCCATTGACTGCAGTGCGATCTTCGCGACACCATCTATTTTAGCTCTATTTGCCGATGCCAAAGTGTTAGGGTGACTGTGATAATCTAGGAAATAACACTATGGAAAATACAAAATCTTTGCAAGAGCGATATTCGCCGGACAGTATCTGTTTCGGTTGCGGACCGGCAAACCCGAAAGGGCTCCATATCAATAGCTTTCCGGAGGGCGATGAGGTCGTCGCGGAGTGGCACTCTGAAGATCATCATCAGGCATTTCCGGGTATGCTTAACGGCGGAATAATCGGTGCGTTGCTCGATTGCCATTCCAATTGGACCGCAACGTATTTCCTGATGAAACGCGACGGCAAGGACGAACCCGACTGTACCGTCACTGCGGACTTTCACGTCAAACTATTTAGGCCGACGCCGAGCGATGCGACGATCTATCTACGGGCAAAGGTGGTCGAGTCCCGTGAAGACCGGGCGACCGTCGAAGCTCAATTGATAGCGAATGAAAAGGTTTGTGCAACCTGTCTCGGAACCTTCGTCGCCGTAAAAGAAGGCCATCCTGCATATCATCGCTGGTAAAGGCTCATTACCAGAGTATAAAAATGATCAGCGACCGAATATCTTGGCCAGTTGCTCCGAGTATTTTGCCTGTAGGCCTAGACGGTTGAGCCAGGCGTTTTGTTCGTCCATCAGATGCGGCAAGTAGATCACATCGGAAAGTGCGTAATCGACAAGTTCTTCGGTCCAGATGCCGTCCCATTTACCGCTGAATTTGGCCCGCTGCGATTTATCCAAGTCGACTGCAAAGTAGCGATAGAGCGTTTCAGCAAGCGAGGCAGATTGCCCTGCACCTCGTGTTAGTACTTTCTCTGCGATCATTGTGTCAAACACATTCTCCACACGGTATCCGTTCTCTACCAGAAAATCGAGATCGAATTTAGCGTTGTGAAAGATCTTTATGATCTTGTCATTTTCTAAGATCGAACCTAGCCTCCCAAGTCCTACACCCTCGCTAATGGGAACAAGCACGTTGACCTCGCCATCGGAGAATTGTACAGAATATAATCGTCCGTGACGGGCACTCAGGCCGGACGTCTCGGTGTCGCAACCGAGGCGGGCAGCGGAGGCAAACCGTTCGTACGATTCATCAATTTCACGTTCTGTTCGTGCAACTAAAACATTCACAATGTAAATTGTAAGTTACAAAACTAAAACTTCGGAAAAGCCGTAGTATTGAAATAATCAATATGCCCGAAATACTTAATGAAACCGAAGCGCGGATACTTGGGGCTCTGGTAGAAAAACAGCTCACGACGCCCGAGTATTACCCGTTGACCCTCAACGCACTTGTTAACGCCTGTAATCAAAAGAATAATCGTGATCCTGTAGTGTCGTACGATGACCGTATTGTGACCGAGACGCTTGAGCGTCTGCGGGACCGAAATATTGTCTATGTCTACTACGGCAGCACAAGTCGCGTACCAAAATATAAGCATATGCTGCCAAGCATATACGAGCTTGAGCCTGGCGAGGTCGCGGTGATGTGCGTAATGTTGCTCAGAGGGCCGCAAACGCTCGGTGAACTGCGAACCAGGACTGAGCGGCTTTATGAATTTTCGGGGTTGGGAGAGGTTCAGGAAACGCTCGATGGCCTGATCAGGCGTGATGATCCGCTCGTCTTAAAACTTGAGCGCCTGCCGGGTCAAAAGGAAGCTCGGTTCGCTCACCTTTTGTCCGGCGATATCGACGTCGAAGCACTTGCCGTCGCTCAGGCTACGTCGCACTCTCGGGTCGGCAGCGGCGAAAGACTTGAAAAATTAGAAGCAGATATCGCTAGACTCAGAACCGAGATCGAAACGATAAAGGAAACATTCGAAGAATTTCGCAAACAGTTCGAATAAAGGCGCAAGACTCTTGGTTGGGTCAATTATCAAAGTGTCCGGTTGCGAGCCGTAGATCTGCATTACAGAATATAAACTCCGCAGACGCTAGTGTTTGAGTTCAAAAGGAGCTGGTTGCCGACTCGACAGGAGCGATTGACCTTCGTTGTGTTACGTGTCAACGTAAATGAAACAGGATTTGATCGGAGAACGGTATGAAATTACTAATGCGAAACGACTCACTTCGGCTACGATTGACGCAAACGGAGGTTGATCGGTTTGCCGCCGCCGGCGTGCTGGAAGATGCCGTTGGGTTCGGGCCAACGGACGACGAAGGATTGGTCTATCGAATCCGTCGGGACGAGGGGTCGACGACCCTAAGTGCAGATCTTTTGAATAATCAAATAGATATTCGCATTCCTGCCGCTGAGGCGACCGAATGGACCGGGACTAAAAAAGTCGCGATCGAAGCTCAAAAGGACATCGGCAACGGGCGTACGCTCAACATTTTGATCGAGAAAGATTTTGCTCGGTTAAAGCCGCGCAGATCGGATGACGTCGTGGACAAATTTCCTAATCCTCGATCTGAATCCTGATCAAGTCGCTTCAATTTCAAAGTCGGTCGTGATCCGTCCGAGCAGTGCTGCCTTTTCTTCGTCGGACAAAATAGCGTCGAGTTTCGGATAAAGATACTGTTGCTCTCTCATATCGTGATGCGTACACAGTCGCTTGTAAAACGCCTCGCGGTCTAGCAGCATCAATAAACGCGTGTCCGGTTCGTCGTCAGTTGTGAGTAACTCTATCTGCTCTTTGAATAGCTCTAAAATGCTGCACATCCGTTTATGATCGTCGAGCAATAGACGGGCGTTGCCGCCGCGTTCGACGACCGCCTGCTGTTCGTAGATCGGTATCAGGATGTTTTCCTCGTCCTGCATATGGACCAGCAGGCATCGCTCATAGTCGTTTAGAAGTTCCAGAGCTTTAGGAAATTCAAAACGCAGCAATGCTCGCTGATGTGTAAGAAACATTGATTCGAGATCACTATGCAGATCGAGAAGTTCGATTATGTTTTTCACTATAGACACCTTGCCCAATACAGCATACCGACAGACATTTTCACTCTACGCAGTATGGAACAGATCCGCATTTATGCGGTGGTTGTTGATACATTTCTTATTAGAAACACCTGTTCATCCCAATGCCCGATCGGAAGTTATTTGCACCTGTAATGGTACATCTGATGCGTAAACTTGTTCTCTAACCCGCACCTACTCCAATTGCTTGGTATCACTCGTTGTAACGGTTGATGGCCCAGCAATTGCCCACTTTATATGCCGTCCCAAAAGCGTCGTATATCCGAGCATCCCCAGTGAAGTGAGCGTCAAGAGCAGCACGGCGAGCACAAACCACCTAGCCAAATCTAACTTACGGCGGTAGAGGATCAGTCCGATCAACGCTAAGATTCCGGTCACCTCGACGACCATCATAGTCGCTCGCCCGCTTGCCTTATGTATCGTGAGGGCGGTCGCCCGTGGTTCCGCAAACGAAGCGGCCTTTCCGGCGATCTCACCGGTCACAAACGCCGGCAAAGTGATCAGTGCCGTTGCGATAAATATCGCAAGGCTAATCCTTTTAACGCGTTCGCTCTTAAGACCCAGGCCGATCAGCAGCAATAGGATACCGATCACCATTCCGATCAAGGGATAGTAATTGAGCATCAAATGAATTTCTGCGGTTTCCATAACTAACCTCGCTTTTTGTCGTTGCATTTGCCGACAAGATATTTTGCTACATAACAAAACGACGCGTGTAACACTATGCCGAGTGCTCCGGATCGCCTTTGCTATCTATCCCGCCGCCGCCCTTTTCAGATTGTACATCGTTCTTGGAACTTTTCCGCGATCGTGTGCTTGTACCAATGGTACACCACAGATCCGAGCACGTATCTAGACCGATCTCCAACCTTGCCATCCGCGCAGTTAAAAAGCCTTCAAAAGATCGTGTTTAGGAGCCGAAAATCGTATTACTAAAAAAATCAAGGCCACCTTTTCAGGCGGCCTTAATTGGTTCAGGTTCGACAAACGCTAGTTCTTTTTCTTGGTTGTGACCTTCTGCGGGGTCACGTTTTGTTCTTTCTTGAGCGTATCGATTAGGCTGATCGCGTCTGCCTTGAACTTATGACCGTCCGGAGCAATGCCGGCATACTTCTGCAAAAGGTTGGCGCCTTCTTGCAGTTTGGTCTTATCTCCATTGATGTAACCGAGATTGACGAGACTCAGGCCCGCCCCCGCCAAAGCGTCAATATTATCAGGTGTCGCTTCGAGGATGGCTTTGTAGGCCTCGATCGCCTTGTCAGAATCGCCGGAGACACGATAAAGGTCAGCCACTAACAACCGCCCTTCTGCTTTTTTGGCGACATCGGTCTCAAGAGCCACGTACTCCGGCAACATAACCTGAGCATTTTCGATAACTCCCTCGCCGATCTGCTCAGTGAGGACGATTAATCTGATCGTTTCTTTGGATTCACGAATGGCTTCATCACGGGTGCGATTAGAATTGTTCTGATCAGGCACATCGGCAGGATTAGCATTCTTGATCATCGTAAACGCTTTCTTGAAAACTCCCAGTGCATCGGCCAGATCTGACTTGACCTTTCCGTAAGCTTCGAGTTTCGCCGTAATGTCAGAGTTCTTAACATTCTTGTTGTAATTGTCTACGCCTCGATTGCGTAGTGCCGATCCGCGGTTGAGCAACATTACCGGAGCGGTTCCGACAAAGTCAGGGTCGATTTCATAGCCTTCGGTATATTTGGCGATAGCCGTGTCGTAGTCCTTCGCCTCAAATGCCGCCGCTCCTTCTTTGACGACACGATTAACTACCTCGTTGGTCTTTTCGGCCTTGGCGTTTTTTGATTCAACCTCTTTACGCTTAGCCTCGTACTCGGCTTGTGCCTTTTTTTGTTCCGGAGTCTGTTCGCTAACCGTCTCGGTTCCAGGGTCCGCAGCGCCTGCGGTGACTGCCTTTCTGACCTCTTCTTCAGTCCAACGTTTGCCGTCGCCCGGCTTTAGAGTAATTAGTAGCTTTTCTTGACCGGCCTTGACGTTTGTCAAAAAACCGGGCGTACAGCCGGCTGCACTTACCGACAGCACATAGATGCTGCCCGGCTGGAATCCCGCAAAACTAAAAAACCCGTTTTTGCCGGTCTTGCTGGAGGGAAAGCCTGCCTTCACATCCGTGCGAAAAACCTCAATCAATGCACCACTGACAGGCGTCCGAGAACCGTCTGCCTTGAGAAGTTCAACCGAGCCGGACGTGATAAAGGTCTGTGCGGCAGTCGAGACCGTTCCTGTGATTATAAGGGCGACGGTTAAAAATAGTAACGAATATGTCTTGCGATTCATTGAATTCCTCCGAGTTAATAAGGGCCGCCTCACGGGCGCGCTCCTTTGATGCCGGACTCAAATTAAGAGTTCGTTGTTATTAAATATTCTAACCCACTTTTAGCCAATAATCGAAGTAAAACAAGATTATGGCGGGTAATTGTGGCCGTGACAAAGTCAGATGTAAATCGGGCGGCCGTATGATATCGTTTACCTTCGGATGTCGATCCTTTTTGGCCGATGTCCCGGAAGTATGACCGAGAAGATCTACAACCTTAGTGCGGGTCCGGCCATGATGCCGCCGCCGGTGCTTGAACGAGCCCAACGTGAGCTACTCTCGGTCGGCGGATGCGGGATGAGCGTGATGGAGATCAGCCATCGTTCGACACGCTTTGAGACGATCCTTAGCAATGCTGAAAGCGGGATGCGTAAATTGCTTGCGGTACCTGAGAATTATCGCATCTTATTCTTGCAGGGCGGGGCCTCAATGCAATTCTCGATGGTGCCGATCAATTTACTGCCGTCAGGCGGATCAGCTGATTATGTAATAACTGGAGCATGGGGCGAAAAGGCTCTGGCTGAAGCTCGAAAAGCCGGTAATATCAACGTAATTTATACGTCGGCTGAAAATGGATATCGCACGATTCCGGATCCGGCCGAACTGGCGTTTACGCAAAATGCAGCATACATCCATTACACCTCGAACGAAACTATAGAGGGCGTGGAATTTAAGTATGAGATCAACGCCGGCGGTACGCCCATCGTCTGCGACGCTTCGTCAAATATTCTATCGAAGCCAATTGATATTGAGAGCTACGCGCTGCTCTACGCCGGAGCGCAAAAGAATATCGGCCCAAGCGGCGTGACGGTCGTAATTATTCGTGACGATATGCTAGACCGTGTGCCGAACGGATTGCCTTCACAATTGGATTATCGAAAGTATGCGGAAAATAATTCGATGCCCAACACTCCCAACACTTGGGGCATCTACCTGATCGGACTCGTTTGCGAATGGCTTAAAAGCGAGGGTGGCATTTCGGAGATCGAGCGGCGAAATCTTGCAAAGGCTACAAATCTATATTCCGCGATCGACGCAAGCGATGGCTTTTATTGCGGCCACGCAGAACGGTCGGTACGATCGCTGATGAATGTTACATTTCGCTTGCTAAACGAAGAACTAGAGGAAAAATTTTGCAGTGAGGCGACCGATGCCGGCTTTGACGGACTTCGCGGACACCGTTCGCTTGGTGGAATAAGGGCGTCAATATATAACGCGTTTCCGCTCGAGGGCGTCGAGGCACTCGTTGGGTTTATGCAGGATTTTGCTCGCCGAAACGGCTAACCGATGTCGGCGATAGCTCTGAGCAGTAATTCCTCATCGCCGACCGTGACCGTACGCAAGTCGATGAGCACCTTATCGTCCTCGATGCGGGTGATGATAGGCGTCGATGATCGCCTAAGTGCTCTCTCAATAGCGTCCGCCGACATCTCAGGGTGGTCGAGAGTAATAAGTGCTGTAACCGGATGAATATCAGGTGCCGAACCGCCTCCGATCACCGAATTACCTCCAATTATTTTAAGCTGAATTTTGCAACCGGTTGACCTGACCGTGTCCACAAATTTCGAAGCTCTCAGCTCAATTTGATCCGAACTCTGACCTATCATTTTCAAGACCGGGATCTCGCTTTCAGCGGTTCCGCGTGCAAATGATTCCAAAGTCGCACCGAGACCCGCATAGATGAGCTTGCCGACACGTAAAACACGATAAAGCGGATGCATTCGGATCGCTTCGATCAGATCGCGGCGACCGGCAATGATCCCTGATTGAGGGCCACCGAGAAGTTTGTCGCCGCTAAATGCGACGATATGTGCCCCATCAGCCAAGGACTTTGCCGGAACCGGTTCGTCGCCGAGGCCGAGCAACGCTCCGGAACCGATGTCCTCGAATAGTACCAATGCCTTTTTCTCGGCCAGTTCAGCGAGTGACGCGATCGACGGTGACGCAGTAAAGCCGACGATCCGGTAGTTCGACGGATGCACGCGGAGGATCATACGTGTGTTTTCACTACAGGCTTTTTCATAGTCCGTGATCTTTGTTCGATTGGTGGTCCCGACTTCACAAAGAACGGCACCGGAAGCTTTGAGAACATCCGGAACGCGAAAGTCACCTCCGATCTCGACGAGTTCGCCACGTGAAATGATGACCTCGCCGCTCGCCGCAAAGACGGTAAGCACCAAAAAAGCGGCCGCTGCACAATTGTTGACCACGATCGCGGCTTCGGCCCCGGTTACTCTTGTAACGAGTTCCTCGACATATTCTCCACGGTGTCCGCGGCCACCTGCTTCGAGGTCGTACTCGACCGTACAATATCCGGATGCCTCGCTGATCGCGGTTCGGGCCGCTTCTGATAGCGGCGCCCGACCGAGATTGGTGTGGACTATAACACCGGTTGCGTTGATCACCCGCTTTATTCGCGCCAACTGACTGCGATGCCATTGATCGTGGACACGGGAAACGGCCTCGCCGGCTACATCGTCATTTGTGAAGGTTCCTGCGAGGATCTCACGACGGATCGAATCTACCGCTTGCCGGGCAAATTCGGCGATGCGAACCGGACCGGCCTCCAACGCGGTCGAGTGCGTCGAGAGCAAACGCAGCAGCTCATCGATCGACGGCAAACTGCGCAATTGGTGAGGAACAGCTTTTCGTTCGGTTTCCATAGCGGCATTTTAACCCACCTATCGAAGTTTGCGGAATAGAAACGGCCTTAGCAATTTATAATAAACAAGGGCCATTCCTTCCAACCACGGCGCTTACCAAATCTTATGGCGATGATCGGCAATAAATTGTACCGCGGGGCACAGTCAAAAAAAGATGACGCGATCGAGATCGATATGTCGTTAAAGCGGCTTGAAGACGACATTCGCAAGCTCAAGATCGATTTCGATATTTACTTTAACGGAGCCACCAAACGGCCGCCATTCGAGTCGCGGGCTCGTCTCGAATCGCAGATAAAGCGAGTGGCGGACGATCGCAATCTGACATTTGTGCAACGGTATTATTTCAATACCCTTGTCGCGCGATTTACGTCGTATCGCGAATTGTGGCGGCGATCACTTAAGGCAAAGGGCGAGGAACTCGTGTAGATCCACGATCAGAGATGTGAAAAGGCGAGCCAAATTGTGGCTCGCCTTTTTCGTAAATTTGACGAGATGAAACTATATGACAGTCGCCACGTTCTCTGCCTGCGGCCCCTTCGGCCCGTTGGTCACTTCGAACTCGACCTCTTGGCCCTGGATCAAGGTCTTGTAACCATCACCAGATATCGCGCTGTAGTGCACGAAAATATCCTGTTCACCGGGCTGCTCGATGAACCCATATCCTTTGGCGTTATTAAACCATTTGACCTTGCCGATTGCTTTTGACATCACTTCTTAAATCCTCCGAAAAATTAAAAAACAAATTTCAATGCCGCGCTTTGTTTCGAATCGCCGCGAACACAAATTCTACAAAAACTCACTATTTCCGATACCGCGTCGGCATTAAAGCGACCACGACAATATCCAAAAATGGAACCGTCATCTCGGGACAAAGTAATCTTTAACTGCAAGATCCTTGGGAATATTTTGAGCGAGTTTTTAGTTTGACGACGCAAATTTAACGAAATCGCATTGGCGTGTCAAGAGGTTTTCAGCCGTTTTGCAGAAAAACCGCTAAAATTGACATAAATTACGCCATAAACGATGATAAGCCGTAGACTTTTAACCCTTATATGTCATCTGAATACGGAATCAACCCACCGCTCTCGTACAACAAGTATTTGAAAGTACGCGAACTTCTCGAACTTCAGGAAACGCTGTCTGAACCGACGAGTCACGACGAACTTTTGTTTATTGTCATCCATCAAACCTATGAACTGTGGTTCAAGCAGGTTCTTCACGAGGTGGACGCAACGGTCAAATGGCTCGGTGAGGGCCGAACCTTTCGGGTTAATCACAGCCTGCGGGCAGTGACGGCCATTGAGAAAGTTATGGTAGGGCAGATCCACGTGCTTGAATCGATGGCTCAGATCGGATTCCTTGAGTTTCGCGACAAACTCAACCCGGCGAGCGGATTCCAGTCGATGCAGTTTCGCGAACTCGAGTTTGCCTCAGGCCAAAAGGACGAGAGCATTCTAAACAGCTTTAAGTCAGACGAGTATTCGTATGCCCGACTCAAAAAGCGATTTGACGAACCCAGCCTTTTAGACGCATTTTGGTCGTTGCTTGCCCGCTCAGGTTTTGCGGCCGACACACACGAAGAAAAGGTCGCGTCTATCGTTGTAATATTGGCCACTCCGGAGAAGTACCCGGATCTGTTTATGATGCAAGATCTGTTGATCGACCACGACGAAAATATATCGCTCTGGCGATATCATCACGTAATGATGGTGGAACGGATGCTCGGTATGAAGCGCGGAACCGGAGGTTCGGAGGGCGTGGGCTATTTGACTTCAACGCTTACCAAGAGATTCTTCCCTGAAATATGGGAGGCCAGGACTCAACTCAAGATCAAAGATCACGATTAGACCGATATGCTGAGATTTATAGTTTCAATTGTATTTGTTTCGGCGTTTACGCTCACGATATGCGGGCAGAACGTGCGGATCACGATCCTCCACGTAAACGATGTCTACCAGTTTGCTCCGGTCGACGGTGGTAAGCGAGGTGGACTGGCCCGGCTTCTGACGCTTAAAAAGGCTGCACTTGCCGAAAATCCGAACACGATATTCACGCTCGGAGGTGATACGGTTTCGCCATCGGTCGAGACCCTGACCTATAAAGGCGCTCAGATGATCGATGCTTGGAATGCGGTCGGGATCGATTACGCAGTATTTGGTAATCACGAATTTGATATTAAAACGCCGGATCTGCTAACGCGGATGAAGGAATCGAAATTCAAGTGGCTCGGCGCGAATGTGATCGATTCAAAAACCGGGAAGATCTTTGCCGATACGCCGCCATATGTGATCCGTGAGATCGGCGGGATCAAACTCGGTATTATCGGCTTACTGCTGCCTGAAACGAAACAAACGTCGTCAATGGAAGATAGTCTGACAGTCACGGACTATTGCTCGGTAGCGAAGACGCTAGTTCAGGAAATGCGCGAGAAAGGCAAGGTGAATGCCGTTATCGGCCTGACGCATCTTTCAATGGCGCAGGACAAGGAACTGGCAAAATGTGCACCATTTGACCTGATACTTGGCGGCCACGAGCATAGCCTTTTGCAGTCATCATCAAACGGTACGCCGATCTTTAAGATGACGGCTGACGCTCGCGAACTCGGTAAATTCAGCTTGAACTTTAATTCGGCGAAGCAGCTTGAGAGTTTTGACTGGGAGATCATCCCAGTAACGGACAAGATCGCTGACGCGCCCGAATTTGCTCCTGTCTTCGAAAAATACCGTGGCCTGATCGAGCGCCTTGCGGTGTACGTCGGTGCAACCTCCGTGACGCTGGATGCCCTGTCAGTTTCGTGCAGAACCAAGGAAACAAACATCGGGAACTTTATCGCCGATGCGTACCGAAGCTCCGTCGGAGCCGATATCGGATTCGTCAACGGCGGTTCGATCCGGGCGGATCTAACGTACGAACCGGGTGTCCTGACCAAACGGGATGTGCTTTCAATGTTGCCGTTCAACAATCCGATCGTAAAGGTCGAGGTCAGCGGTAAGATTATCCGGCAATTGCTCGAGCACGGCGTTGCCCGCAGTGCCGTTGGCGAAGACAGTGAACCGGGACGGTTCCCACAGATCTCTGGTGTCAGATTTGAATACGACGTTAGGAAACCGGCCGGAAGCCGCGTTACATCGGTGATGATCGGTGATCAACCGCTCGATGATGCGAAAACCTATTCCGTAGCAACCTCGGATTTCCTGGTTTCCCGCTCAGGCGATGGTTACACGATGTTCAAGGATGGCAAGGTGGTTGGTACGGCCGCAACGGCGCCAAAGGATTCTGACGTGTTTGAAGCGGCCATTAAAAATTCGCCGAATTCAACTATCGCTCCAGTACTCGATGGCCGAATAAAGCGGGTCAATTGACCGTTGGCTCTCATATCGAAGGCCTCCAACGCCATTGACGACGATCTTTTTGATCTCTTGACGGCCGCGAGTGGTCATCGCCGTCGATCTAGGCAATGTCTCGGCAAAATTTGCATTCATTAAACAGAGAAGGGATTTACGTAGAACGGTCTGTCATCTCAGACGAATTCTGCAAATACTTCATTCGAGTATAACTTTCCCTTTCGTGTCAATCGTAAATTATCACCATCTAGAGCGATCAGTTCCGCCTCGGTCAGCATTTTGATGGATTGGCCGTGGGTTGTCGTAAGATCGCTGCCAAATCGCTCACGGTAGGCGGACAAAGTTATACCATTTTCCATCCTAAGTCCTAAAAAGACGAACTCCGATGAAATATCGATGTCTTCGCGAAGGATCTCAGCCGAACCCGTATTTGATACTAGTTGCACATACTTTGCAGTGTCACGTTCGTTTGCGTAACGCTGTCGGCCGTCGAACGAATGTGCCGACACGCCGAATCCGTAAACGGGATCTAGCATCCAGTATTTGGAATTGTGTCGTGATGCATATCCCAGCCGAGAAAAATTAGAGATCTCGTATTGCTCATATCCTTCGCCTAAAAGGCGGTCGAGCATACACTCGTACATCTCGGCGGCGAGTTCCGGGTCGGGGTCGGGCCGACGCTCATCACGTATCTGTCTAGCTAATGGTGTGCCCTGATGTATCTCTAGGAGATAAAGAGAGATGTGCTCCGGCGATAGCCTAATCGCTTCGTTCAGATTCGCTTTCCAGTCTGCTAATGACTGTCCTGGCAAGCCTGCGATCAGGTCAAAGCTGACGTTATCAAAACCTGCGTCTCGCAGCATCGTGAGTGTCCGGCGAGCGTCATTGGCATCGTGTCCGCGAGCAAGGAGTTTGAGGTCACGGTCATTGAATGTTTGGATGCCAAAACTCGCTCGATTTACTCCCAGCGAACGAAAAGCCGACAGTGTCGTGGGCGTAACGGTCGCCGGATTCATCTCCATCGTGACCTC
>Ga0209476_10000321_pt1 | contig 32707 bp, 35 predicted proteins | sample KloWWTrecipitate_FD_187179 | JGI IMG/M metagenome (GOLD analysis project Ga0209476, IMG submission 187179) | Active sludge microbial communities from Klosterneuburg, Austria, studying microevolution and ecology of nitrifiers - Klosterneuburg... | ecosystem: Engineered > WWTP > Aerobic digester... | reverse complement strand
TTACTTGGCTTTGAAAAGAATACTAGTTCAGAATTTTCTAATCGAACAGTCTATACAAAAGATAATTGTAGTTTGAATGAAAAATTTCAACTCTGTACATATGATGGAGCAATTGCAATAACGGGAAAAAGGATAGAATTTATTCATCAAATTCAAAACTTATATTTACTTATAGTTGGAAATGAGCTTAATATAGATAATGACAAGCTCTATGACTTAATAAATAATTCTTCGAAATAGTAAGCAACTTCCCGCCTTGTAGGTGTTCAACAAAAAACTACACACCGTGTTAAATACAAAAGATCTTAGAAAATAAACCTTTTCTCGAATGCTTCCAATAAACTTTGGTGTGTTCAGAAGTAAGATCTACCGAGACAACATAACCAAATCTATCGCTATGTTCTTCAGTATAAGAAGAAATCCAGTCTTCGTCATGTGCATCAAAAATTGTTTTTGGAAATTTTGTACGGTATAATTTCCATTCCATGACGGCTATCGGCGTATTTACTGCTTCCCAATCTTCAGACCATGAATTTTGTAACGGCTTCTTCCAAATCACTAAATCTTTTCGTGCCGCTTTATTAGCAAACTTCTTTGGTTGTTGCACACCACATTCAATACCTATTTGCGTAGCATATTCTATGGCGGCACTCGGTTCAATTTTATCAATAAGAAATTGATGTGCAAATAGATTAACGCAATCATGCTCCTTCCCTCTCCATTCATTTGCTTTCAACCAAATAGCAAATTCTTCCAAAGCTTCATTTAAGAACCGGTCAATTCTTCGTCTTGGCATAAAATAGTAATATTGAATTCAAACTTACATTTTTCTTCCACCAATCACATAAATTTAAAGGTGCCACATTCGTTTTAAAATAGCTTATCACATATTCTCATAAAACAGACACTAATATTCATACAAATGGGCAAAATTTGGAATTTTGAGCTTTGTTTGTATTTTGTTGTTCTAAAAAATTAAAAATGAAAAAATTGCTTCTGTTATTTACAGTTTTTATTTCAATTCAAACATTTAGTCAAACAACAGCCGAAGAATATACTTGGGTTACAAAATCATATATAAGAGTATTAACAGAAGGTGCAGATATTAAAAGAGGTTATGAAATATCTGATCTAATCAGTTCACCAGCACAAACAAGTGGCTGGGGTAACGAGAATCAATTTACTTTTAAAAATTTTAAAAAAGAAAATTCATCGGAGATAAAGGCTGTAATAATTATTCATTATTTTAATAAAGTTGCAAAGACAGTTTATTGTATCCCTTTGGCAAACTCAGATAAAAGTTTATGGCAAAGTTTTTATTCTAATATTGATTTATTGGCTGGAAATCAGAAAACTTTATTATTATACTGTATTTCAAACCTATATATTCAGACAAAATAGAAGACCGCTTTTCCGCCTTGGCGTGAAATTCAATTAATACATAAACCATATACATGAAACTAACAATTGCGTTACTAATTATTTCTTTTAGTGCATTCGCACAAGACAGTACTACTTATTTAAAAGATGACAAACTTTACACTCAGAGCGGATATGTGATAGAGGAAAAGCAGATGGTGAAAATTGGCACCGGTACTATGCCGGATGGCGACTTCAAATATATTAGAATTGCTGCAACATCATTAATGCAATACAGCGGTAACAACCGCAGTGCTGTTAATAGTAGCAATTCTCTTCCAGGCCGCAATCGGGGATATGAATACAAAGTTGTTCGTATAGATAAAAGAGGAACAAAGAAACGTGGATACAATTACTATCCTGTTATTAATGTGGGAGCAATCAGGTATGATATCGATATCGATAATGCTATTGCAACCGGGGAGCTGGAAGTTCCTGACCAGTACAAACCAAAGGTGAAGCCTTTGGTTGTGGAAATGAAAGGCGCACCGTTGAGTGTTGCTGATGAACTAGCTAAACTTAAGAAACTATATGATGATGGCATCTTGACCAAAGAAGAATACGAGGCACAAAAGAAAAAGCTATTGGAACAATAAACAATGACTGTCTAATTCCCAGCCGAGTCTCACAGCCGAGCCTTGTGTGTAGAGTGGACTCGGCGTTTATCTGTAATGCAACTCCGTAATACGACGAGTGCCACAGCCCCAACACACAAAGCCTTCTGACACTCGTCTGGGAAGGTAAATATTTGAGGCAAAATGGAATTAGTGCAAGCCTTGATAAGTTTATAATATATTCGTAGAAGGAAAAATAAAAAACTATGGGAAAGATAGAGTCTAAATTTATAGGTATTAAAAATAGCAATGAGTTAGTTGTCAGAGAAAATCTAAATGAAGTTATTTCGTTCCCTTATTTAGAAAAATTCTACTTCGAAAAGAGATTTCATCATGATGCTGAAAATCAATACAAAAACGGAAGGGTAAATTTTTATCACTACATACCAATTGACAAAAGCGGGGAGAGAATTAAGATTAATGTTGGCAATTTTGAATTAATAGAAATTTCACCAGAAGTAAATTATTATCATAAGTTTTTACACCGTGAAGTAAATATTTTTGATAAACAAAATAACATTATAAGAACTTACAAATCATTTACAAATAATGAACAGTTTATCATAAACGATGTATTATTTATAATTGAAAGTTTAAAAAAAGTGCCAGATTGGGATATTTTCTTAAAGCTAAGCAACATACCAAATTTGGAAAAGCAAATCTCAAAAATGGAAGTCGAGATTGATAAGTTAAAAATGAAAATAGCTGAGTTAAAAAATGGGAGTGATTAATCTTCCGCCTTGGCAGGTGTTCGTCAAAAACTACACGCCGTGGTTGGTGTTTTCTTCCACCAACCACATAAATTTAAAGACTTTTGTATTTGCTCATCTGTGTTACTACTGTACAAGTGTGCGACGCAAGGGACAATCATCCGTGTTACAATTGCTGGGTAAATAATTATTACTTACCGTAGATGATGTAAGAACCTGAATGTGCAGATTGCTTCGGCCTTTCAGCACCCCACTCCCATTAAAACATCACTAACGGCCTCGCAATGACGATCCTTAGTTGTGGTCCATCATTGCGAGGTCAATGCATAACTCATCAATTGCAAAGGATCATCCATTGGCCAAAGCAATCCCCACCTTGGTATGTCTTCAACAAAAAAATCCAACAATAGAGCAAAAAATAATAAAGTGAACTGTCCGAGAAAATCGGACTGTTGAAAATACAGGTTCGCCGCATTGGTTGGTATAAGAACCTAATTGGGCAGATTGCTTCGGCCTTTCAGCATCCCACTTCCATTAAAACATCATTAACGGCCTCGCAATGACGATACATGAATGAGGTTCGTCATTGCGAGGTCAATGCATAACGCATCAATTGCAAAGGATTATCATTTGGCCGAAGCAATCCCCACCTTGGTATGTCTTCAACAAAAAAATCCAACAATAGTGCAAAAAATAATAAAGTGAACTGTCCGAGAAAATCGGACTGTTGAAAATACAGGTTCGCCGCATTGGTTGGTATAAGAACCTAATTGGGCAGATTGCTTCGGCCTTTCAGCATCCCACTTCCATTATAACATCACTAACGGCCTCGCAATGACGATCCTTAATTGTGGTTCGTCATTGCGAGGCGAGCAACACCCTTCAAACTCAAAGCATCGCCAATTCGCCGAAGCAATCTCAATAATACTACTAATTCAATTCGCCAAAACAATCTCAAAAGCACAACCTCAAATCAATTAAATTGCATATACAATAACTACTAATGGGCGGCCACGTCTACATCATGTGCAACATCAATAACACCACATTATACACTGGTGTAACAGCTAACTTGCCTGCCAGAGTAGCACAACACAAAGAAAAAGAAAACCCAAAAAGTTTCACCGCAAAATACAATTGCGTAAAACTTGTTTACTACAAATGGTTCGACACTATAAATGAAGCAATAGCCGAAGAGAAAAGAATAAAAGGCGGCAGTAGAAAAAAGAAAGAAATATTAATTAATAGTATGAATCCTGAATGGAAAGATTTATATGAAGAAACACGGTTCAGGTAAAACTTTTACGCCGTGGTGTAAGAACCTGATTGAACAGATTGCTTCGGCCTTTCAGCATCCCACTCCCATTAAAACATCACTAACGGCCTCGCAATGACGATCCTTAGTTGTGGTTCTTCGTTACGAGTGTCAATGCATAATTCGTCAAGAGAAGGAAGTCCTGTACCCGTTCGTACAGTTATATAAACCTAAAAAATAAGTGGCAGAGGGTATTTCTTTTTATAAAAAAAATTACAATTTTACTAAAATATTTTTTATGAAATTATGTGCCCTATTATTACTGCTGTTTACTACTCCTTGTTTTGCTCAAAAAGTGCCTGCAGGTCAGAAGACTATAGATGCGGGGAAACCAGCAGCATTGGACAGTGCGACATATAATTTTCTTTTCCCGGTAATTAAAATGATACAGGTGGCAGAAGATCCAAAAAAAGGGCCTGCTTTCCTGATGAAGGAACTACAGGAAACAGATCTTTTAGGGACCGCCTCCTACCAGGCCCCCTTTTCTTTTGGCAGTTTTAAATCTACTTTAGAAAAAATGGGCACCGACAGAGTAAGGCAAACAACCACCTGGAGATGGAGAGGTACTTTCTTCGTAGCCCCTAAAGATGCTGGTGAAGAAGTGGCAAAAAACAAAAAGCTACAGTGTGACAGTCTCCTGAAACTTTTGAAATATAAAAGTGGCAGCGAACCAAATTCAGTAAAGAGTTTAATGACTTTCTTGCCTACATTCAACAAACCATTTAGTATAATTGTGTGGTTAGATTTTACAAAAGGCATTTACAATACCGAACAGCAAGCCTTTGATTCGCTGGAGGCTCTTTATAAACCCCTGCTGTCAAAACCTGCTTTTGCTGCCAATGCCGCCAGTCGATGGGGATATGCTTTAGAAATAGAAGGCTTTGACAGGAACAAAATTACCGGCTGGTTTCAGGAAATTTTGGCTGAACTGGCAAATACAAATTCGGAAGCGGCTTTTCAGATGCTTATGGGTATACCGGACTTTATGGACTATGCAGCAATGAACAAAAAATTACCAGGAGACAAACAAAGTGCAATTAAGGCCTGGGCCAAAAAGGAGGTTGATAACTATTACGAAGCAGAGCGAAGAAAGGTGCAGGGTGACCCGGTTATGGAGCAGCAGAAGAAAATACAAACCGATAAAATACTAACCGGTTGCAGTACAATTTCTGAGGATCAAAAATATAAATACCAGTTGGGTATTACGATGATTACTACCAGCAATGGTATACCCTTCATTGTACGGTTAACGGCTATTGATTGCAGAACAAAAACGGTAACCATTACAAAACCTGGTAAACGCTCAGCTCATGATTTTGATATGAGGCTTCCGTTTGAAGTGTATGAAAGATATAAGAAATATGATAAGCAATTCCACCGATGCACACAATGCGGGGGCGAAGGCGGCGAACGGGTGACCACTTCCACAACAAGAACAAAAGAACTTCCGTTTGGGTATTTTAGCGGCATCGAAACTAAATCTACAAGAACTACAACGAATACAGTTTGGAAGGAATGTTACAAATGTGACGGCACGGGTTGGGTGTTGCAGTAAGAAAGAAATGAAAGTTTTTCGCCTGGGCAAGTGTTCAATAAAAAACTTTTTTTCCCGCCGAGTCTTCCAACTTTACCAATTCTTAGCCGATGTCTCACAACCCGGCTTTTGTGTGTGGAGTGAACTCGGCGATAATCTTCAATGCAACTCCGTAATACGACGAGTGCCACAGCCCCAATACACAAAGCCTTCTGACACTCGTATTGGGAAATAACCCCTATGGTTAACCTTTCAAAAATATAAACAGTTACATAGTTAAGTATTAATTTTTTTTATTATTTTCCCAAAACAAATTATTGCATTATGAAAAAAATGTTGCTGTTGCTTTTTTTAGCATCAGTTTATTTTACCAATGCTCAGGAACGGCCAAAAATAGGATCGGAAAAAGGTGTTAAAGAAAAACTTATCAGGATTAAAACATCATTGCCTGATTTCACAAAGAAGCTTGCTATTAAGGACACACTTTATACCGAAGAGGAGCATTATGATGTAAATATGGAAATGGGGGATGGTCTTATCATATTCGAAATTGAAGAGGATAAACAACAGTCATTGACAATTACCTTTTCCGGACCTTTTTCTTTTTCAGGTTCGATTGATGATTTTAAAGCATATTACTATCAACTTGGTGATATACTAAAAGAAATTTTTAAAAGTACTCATACTCTTGAAGAATTCAAAGATGAAAAAAAATGGTACATGGATTTTTCTGAAATTGGTAAAAAGAATCATGAGTCGGTAGTTAAGCTTTGGCTAAAAATTGATTGGTTTATGAAAAGGCCTACCATAAAACTCATTTTTTTTACCTATCCAAATGGTAAAATTCCAGTACTGGAGTAACCTCAGTTTTCCGCCTTGGCAAGTGTTGTACAAAAAACTACACGCAGTAGTTGGTGTAAGAACCTGAATAAGCAAATTGCTTCAGCCTTTCAGCACCCGACTCCCATTAAAGCAACACTAAAGGTCTCGTAATGCTCCCAGCTGGAAAAGAAAAATCACACTTAAGTGTTATAACACAAAGCAGTATAATATGGAAATTGTGTACTACAATTCATCAAAACTTTAATAATGAAAAAACGCACAATTCAATTATTAGCTCTAACAATCGCCATCGTTACATTTTCGGCAAACGGTGCTTTTGCTCAAAAAAGTATAAAGCTAGATGCAAACGGAAAGGCAAAAATTACTGCGACGATCCAGCCTGTCAAACCTGAAGATAGTAGTGATAAAAATAGCTGGTCAATTTCCGGCAAGCAATTCAGCAATTTGCAGATCAAACAAACCAATAGCGGAAAGTTCAAATACGAGATTCGTCGCAGCAATGAATTTTTATCGAGCGGACATACAACGGGTTCAAATATTCAAATTCAAAGCGATAGTAAAAGCATCTATACCATTACTATCATAAACGAAGAGAATAAAGCCAGAAAGATTGAACTATCAGTTGTAGCAGAAGGCGGTGGAAGTGATATCTGAGTTTTTTCCACCTTTGCAAGAGTTAAACAAAAAACTACACACCGTAGTTGGTGTAATAACCTGAGTGTGCAGATTGCTTCGGTCTTTCAGCATCCCACTCCCATTAAAACATCACTAACGGCCTCGCAATGGTTGTTGCAATTCAAAACATCAACAACGGGTAAAAAGAAGCCCGGCGCTATGCACCGGGCTCTCTGTGTAATTACATTACCGTAATTTTTTCTTTGGATTCGCTTTCTTCTGTGCAGAGCTTTTCTTTTTAGTAGGCTTATTCTTCTTGGGTTCAGTAGTCTTTTTAGGCATTTAATTAAATTTAAGGTTAGTGAATTATTTTTTTGGCTGCACAGTATTTTTTCCCGTTCAGCTATGTTCTACTTTCAGAAGCAGTAAGTATACAGCCAGACTAAAAGTAAACAAAGATATGCCTATAATGGTAAATACCATATAGGATCAAGGAACCCAATATAATAGTAAGCAGTTTAAAGTTCTTGCCAATCCCCGCATGATGTATTGTTATTACTGGAATCATCACAGCCATATACTCTACCACAAACTCTTTCAAACTGTACAGAGCCACGTTCTGGAACTATTCGCCACTCTCTTTCATAATACCTTTCAAAACTACAACCGGGAGGTAACGATGAAATGGCTTCTTCTTCCGACAAATTACCTTCGGTAAATTTCTTTAAAATTTCTTCTGACTTATTCATGTTGAATTAATTTTAGAATTGAAAGTTAATTAGAATTTTAGTAAATCCCTTCACATCAGGCAGATACTAACTTTCTGCGGAAAAGAAATTATTCATTACAACGGCGTTGCTGGTCCACCTTGGTAGGTGTTCACCACAATTCTGCGGGACAGGTAAGAAAAAATTTTACGCCGTATTTGGCGTAATGAGCTTATTGAAGAATTTCCACCAACTACATATATTAATCGTTCTATTATTTACTCCAAATTTTATTTACCAATATAATAGGTTCAACTACAAAACCAAACAAATAAAACTCACTTTCGTAGGTGACATTAATCACCATTTAAAAAAAAATAAACTGATAAATTTAAGGAAGTTAATCACACTAAACATAATAAATATGAAAAAGAGATCATTCGAACTGAAATCAAACTTTTCAGTCATTAAGAAATATCTGTTTCTGATAATTATGATTCTGATTGGCAATTCCATCTATGCCCAGCAGTCAGGCACTTCCGCAGGATGGCATTTTACTAGTTATGAATTTAAAGATGGGTCTACCAAAAATTACTCCAATTTAATGGGAACGAGTTCCAAAATGTATGATACCATCAGCTATAAAGGTGCGAAAGGGAATATGACTATAACTCACAATCGGTATGATGTTAAAACAGGGATACTATTAGCCGGAGTCTCTTATAAAGTAATCTGGAAAGACCCAGCTGCTTTATTAATGGCTGAAAACAAAAGCTTCGTCAATTTTTCTTTGAAAAAAATTTCTTCGACAAAATGGGCAACACCGCATAATAGTATAAACTTAAACCATGGTTTAAGCGGCATATATTTCGTGTCGTCAGATGGAACAAAATATTTTAATACTGACGTAAGCACAACGCTGACTTCAGAAAAGAATATTCCAAAAGGAACAAAAGGGCAAAAAAAATCTATACAGGTAAACTTAGGCAATGGATATATATTCACATATAATTATGAATGGAGAGACGGTATTACAGTTGTACCAACAGAACAACCTGCAGCCAGTATAAATCAAAATGCCTGGCATTTTACCAATTATGAATTCAAAAATGGATCACTGAAAAAATACTCCAATTTAATGGGAACAAGTTCAAAGATGTACGATACTATCAGTTATAAAGGGGTAAAAGGGAATATGACAATTACACAAGATCGCTATGATGTAAAAACAGGAAAGTTGTTAGCTGGTGTCACTTACCAGATTGTATGGACAGATCCGGCGTCTCAACTGATAGCTGGCGAAAAAAGTTCAGTGAATTTTTCGCTGAAAACAATTGCTACAAAATCATGGACTTCACCCAATTGTAGTATACGTTATAATCAGGGTATTTATGGCATATACTTTCTTGCACCAGATGGGAAAAAATATTTTACTAAAGATGTAAGTACAACACTCACCACTGAAAAAGTGATTGCAGAAGGAAGTAAAGGGCTAAAGAAATTTATCCAGGTAAACCTAGGCAATGGATTTATGTTCACCTACAATTATGAATGGCGATAAAATATTTTAGTTAATAGGATTAAGGGTAAATAAATAATATAAATTTTACACCTTGGCAGATATTCAATATAAACCTAAATAACGTTATTTGTGTTTGCACTCCACTAACCACATAAACTAAAAAAAATAATAAATATTTGAAGTAACTTTAATTATATCAATCGCCATTTATGCACTTACGAATAGTTATTTTAATAGCATTAAGTTTCTATTTGCAAGCCGGGCACCTTAATCTGTTACTAGCACAAAAAGCAACCAAACTGGATACCGTACAGGTAACGGTTGATAACCATAAAATGTCAATGTATGTTTCGGGTACCGGTAAATACTCGGTGGTACTGGAAGCTGGTGGTTCCTCCAATCATCGATGCTATAGAACAATTGATACAGCGATAGCAAAAATTACCCGAGTTATTTCTTACGATCGTCCCGGATACCTAGCATCAGAAAAATGTGATAAGACAAGAGATGCCATTACGATTGCTAAAGAATTAAAAGAAGGGCTAGCAAAAGGTGGCTATCCTCCACCCTACATTTTAGTTGGTTGGTCCATGGGCGGATCTTTTGCTAAAGTTTTTTGTGGCCTATATCCTGCAGACGTTTCAGGGTTAGTTTTACTTGATCCATGTCCGGAAGATTTTTATGCAAGAATGCTAGAGGAGCATCCGGAACTAATGAAAGAAGATTCCATTTACATGCAGGAAATATTAACTAGCACCGACAGACCGGGTGAAACGGAAGAAATGATATCTTTTGATACAAGTATGCAACAGGCAAAATTATCAGACACTGCACATGCTATTCCTACTACGCTCCTAATAGCTGCTTATGGCAAAATTCCGGGTGATGGTGAAAAGGATCCCACTAACCCAATGAATTCTATCTGGGTAGATGAATTAAAAAAATGGGCAGCCAGTCGGCCCAATCTTCAATACACTGTACTTGAAAATAGTGGTCATCATATTTCAAAAGAACATCCTGACGTTGTGATTAAGGCGATTACTGATTTGATTGAACGGATAAAGTAAATTACAGTATATGAAAAAAGCTAAGCTATTACTTCCCGTCGTTTTATTTTTTTCAATTGGCAATAGTTTTGCACAGACTACTTCTATTCATTATCCGATAGCAACGGAAGTTGCAGAAAAAATAGCAGCTAGTGTTTTAAAAACATCTCCTATTATAGACGGACATAATGATTTGTTTGCCTGGTATTTTGGATGTGCCTATAAAAAATTACCAAAATGTCCGCAGGATATTGCGGATTATCCGCTTGATACTATCAGCAAAGGCGAAACAGATATTCCCCGATGGAGAAAAGGCGGTGTGGGTGGCGTACAGCTAAATGTGTTTGGCGATTCCTTGCGCCAGTTTCTGGATGCATATGATTTGCTTTACCGGCTCGAAAAAACATACAGCAAAGATTTAAAAGTAGTAAGCTCATCCACAGAAATGCGCAAAGCAATGAAGGATGGAAAAATTGCTATTCTACCGATGCTGGAAGGTTCTGTAAGGCTAGAAAATAAATTATCGTATCTGCGTTTTTTTTATAAACAGGGTTTACGTTGTGTAACGTTCACCTATTATACCAGCGACCTTGCTGATGGCAGTGATGGGTATGTAAAAAATAATGGTATCTCTGCACTTGGAAAAGAAATGGTGGCAGAAATGAACCGTCTCGGAATTATTATTGACATGTCGCATATATCCGCCAAATCAATGAGTGACATTTTAGATATTACAAAAGCACCAGTAATCTTCAGCCATTCAAATGCAAAAGCATTATGTAATGTAAGCCGCAATGTGCCGGACGATATATTGCTTCGACTAAAAGCAAACAATGGAATCATCATGTTGGATATGGTACCTGACCATACCAGCGATGCTTTTGTAAAATGGATGCGCAAAGGAGATTCTGTTTATTATACGACCAAAGGGAAATTTCCCGGCGATAAAGAAAAATTGAAAGAAGTAATGGCAACATGGGAAGCTGCTGTGCCCCGCCCAGTGGTTACAGTAAAAGATGTGGCAGACCATTTTGATTATGTAAAAAAGTTAATCGGCGTTGACCATATTGGCATCGGTGGTGATTATGATGGCCTCGACTATTATATAAAAGGAATGGAAGACGTTTCCTGTTATCCTAAATTATTAGTTGAGTTGGCTAAAAGAGGATGGACTACAGGTGAATTAAAAAAAATAACCAGCGAAAATTACTTACGGGTATTTGCTGAAGTGGAGAAGAAAGCGGCTGCGATAAAGGATTAATATTTTCGCTGTCTCGTCAATTGTTTAACAAAAAAACTGAGTTCGATAATAAATAAATTATTAAAATGGCAACAAACATTTCAACAATAACAATTAATGCCTCAACTCAAAAAGTATGGAACATTTTGACAAAACCAGAAATGGTAAAACTGTGGCAATATGGAAGCGAATTACAAACAACCTGGGAAACGGGAACAGCTATAAGATTCAGCACTGCATGGGAAGATAAAGTATTTGAACAATGGGGACAGGTATTGGAAATCCAACCCTATGAATTAATAAAATATAGTTTGTTTGCACCAAGGCCTGATCTTGAAGACAAACCTGAAAATTATTTTATCATGTATTATATTTTGACGGACGACAACGGACAAACTAAATTGGAGATCATTCAGGAAGATAACAGACCAAATGCAGTACAGGAAGAACCGCAAGGAGAAGAAAATCCGGTTTTAAAATCATTGAAAGATCTTACTGAAAAAAGCTGAAAAAAGATTGAAGCGATTTTTGTGATTTAAAAGGTATTTTTATAAAAAACAAATATGTCAAAAACAAAAATCACCGTAAACAATAACGGTTCATTAAAAATAGATGGAGATTTTGAAGTAGTGGATAGAGAAGGTGGTGTTTATAATCTGCAAGGCAGAGAAATTGTTTCTTTTTGCCGTTGTGGTCGTTCAAATAATAAACCTTTTTGTGATGGTTCTCACAATGGCCATTTCGAACATGAGGCTAAGGCTTTTGATTTGCCGCCAAAGAAAACGGTTTAATACTTCCCCTACCAATATTAACCTTACTTTTTCATAGCAGATGTCTTACATCCAAGGCATGTGTGGAGAGTGACTATGCGTTAGCCTTATTACAACTCTGTAATACGATGAATACTATAAACGCCAAACACAAATCCATCCGATACTCGTCTGAAAAATAATATATCCTCCTGCAAATTATTCCAACAAAACAGTACACTTATTCTTTTTCTCAAGTAGAATATTGGAGTACCTTTGGGTTTAATTCATTTTTTTTGACCGCACAAAATCTGATTTATTATGCGAAAGTCATTTATGGTTGTTTCCGCCATTCTACTGGTAACTACACTGGCACTTTCTATTTTTCTAGATAGTAAATGGTATCCATTTTTTGGCATCATTCTCTTTTTTACGTTGATGGGCTATTATGATATGTTGCAAAAAAAACATAGCATCATGCGGACATATCCTGTATTTGGCAGGTTGCGTTATTTTATGGAAGATATAAGACCAAAAGTGTATCAATACTTTATTGAATCAGATACGGATGGACGTCCTATCAACCGGATAGACCGCAATACCATTTACCAACGGAGTAAAAAAGATAATGATACCATGCCTTTTGGTACGCAGATGGATGTTTATGCCGAAGGTTATGAGTGGACCTGCCACTCTGTATCCCCAAAAAATTTCCATGACATGGACCACAATCCACGAATCATTTTTGGAAATAAAGATTGCCTGCAACCGTATAATGCTAGCATCTACAATGTATCTGCGATGAGCTACGGCTCACTTAGCAGCAATGCCATAGAGGCATTAAATGCCGGAGCAAAAATTGGCGGCTTTGCACATAACACCGGCGAAGGTGGACTTAGTCCTTATCATTTGAAGCATGGTGGAGACATCATCTGGCAAATAGGCACAGGCTATTTTGGTTGCAGAACAGATGACGGCAACTTTGATGAACATCTTTTTGCTGAAAAAGCAACACTCCCAAATGTTAAGATGATAGAATTAAAAATATCGCAGGGAGCTAAACCTGGACATGGTGGTATTTTACCAGCTTCAAAAAACACAGAAGAGATTGCAGCAATAAGACATGTTAAACCACATACAATTGTAGCATCTCCCCCATATCACAAAGCATTTGGCACACCGATAGAAATGGTGCAGTTTATAAGAAAACTACGGGATCTTAGTGGTGGAAAGCCAGTTGGCTTTAAACTTTGTATTGGATACAAAAGTGAATTTATTTCTGTATGCCAAGCAATGATAGAACTGGATGTATATCCTGATTTCATTACAATTGATGGTGGCGAAGGTGGAACAGGAGCTGCACCGCAAGAGTTTTCAAATTACATGGGAGCACCGATGCTGGATGGGCTTGCTTTTGCACATAACATTCTACGTGGGCTAAATATTCGTAAGCATATCCGCATTATCGCATCTGGAAAAGTTGTTACTGGCTTTCACCTTTTTAGAGCACTTGCACTGGGTGCAGATACATGCAATAGTGCAAGAGCTATGATGATGGCAGTCGGCTGCATACAAGCTCTGCAATGTAATACTAATAAATGCCCAACTGGTGTGGCTACACAAGACCCATCACTTACTGTAGGCTTAGTAGTCAGCGACAAAAAACATCGAGTAGCCAACTTTCATGAAGGAACAGTAAAAGCTTTTGTAGAACTTTTAGGAGCTGCAGGTCTTGATAACATGGACAATCTTACCCGTTCTCATATTTACCGGAGAGTATCGCTGAACGAGATGAGCACTTTTGAAGAAATTTTTCCTTCTACAACCGTTGGTAGTTTGCTGGATGAAACAATACCTGAACGATATGCATCAGATTTTAAATTGGCCAATATAAATAAATGGGGTGTGGAAATACCTACAAAGTTTCAATAATAAAGCATAGAATATTACACACTGAAAGAGTTTTCGCCATCGGCGACCTATTGGATAATTAGTAACTACTATCTTGTAAAAGGGTGTAGTTTTTCTTTAATCTCACTATGAATTACTAAAATGGTTTGTCAAAAGTTGAATTATTTTTTATTGACAGACATCCCTTTTTCCAACTTTAGTTTAAACTGTTAAGAGCTATCACAATATTTTAACAGTATCTCTCCATTCTTCTACATGGAATTTTCGTTTCCATTGCATCCTCAATATGTTGTTTTAATAAATTAGAGAACTCCAAATAACGAATTCAGCAAACTTTAAAACCACTACCATGTTAAAAAGATTCAAACTCGTTGTGTTCATAATGTTAACAATTGGCATTACACAACAAACTTTTAGCCAGCAATTAAACTACGTAGGCATTCAAACCGAAAATTTCAATTACTATGCATCTAGTCAGCGCAACTCTAACTGGTGCTGGGCCGCTTCTATTCAGATGATATTAAATTATTACGGTGTAAATATTACACAAGAACAAATTGTAGAAAAAAGTTACGGCAAAAGTGCAAATGGAACTTTACCCAACTGGACAGGAAGTTTTAATGTTATAACAAACAACCTCAATAAATGGAGCTCTGACAACGATGGTGACGAATATAAAGTAGCAGCTACTTTAAGTTACGGTGCGCCTACACCAGCTTACCTTATACAAGAACTTTCTGGACAACGACCGGTATTAATAGGTTATCAAACAAGTGCCTCAGGTGGCCATGCTGTAGTGATAACTGCTTGCAGCTATACGCAAAGTACTAATGGCCCAATTGTTCAATCAATAGTAGTAAGAGACCCGTGGCCAACGCAGCAAAACACCAATGGAAGAGTAGAGTACTCAGGCATTAGTCTTGCTAATTTAATTCAGGCTCATTGGTATGTTAGAGTAGAATAATAATTTTTTATCATTCTTTGTTTAGACATATTTAACAAAAGTTGGCCCGATAGTTTGATAAAGAACAAGGACAGTCTGTTTCTTAACAAATAAAATCAAACAACATGAAAACTATTATTTCTACTTTATTACTCAGCTCATTTGTTCTAGTATCATGTAAAACATATAAAAATGTGCAGGAGCCGGAGTTCCGGGACATTCAGAATGTAAGGATGATTGATATAGGTTTATTAAAATCAAAAGCAGGTGCGGAACTTATCTATTACAATCCTAACAACTTCAATGTCGTTTTATCATCTGCCAGAGGCGATGTGTACATCGATAATCAATACATCGGTCGCTTTGAATTAGAAAACCAGGTGTCAATAAAAAAAAGGGCCGAATTCATACTACCCGCCATTTTAAAAGTAGATAATATCAGCGCAATAAAGCAACATGATATTTACAAAAAGAAAGAAGTACTTATAAGAATTGATGGGGTGGCACGGCTAACAAAAACAGGATTTTCAAAAGAGATTCCTATCAAATATGAAAAACTGGAAGACACAGATAAATTGAGAAGTCTTGTTTCAAGATAACTTGTTAATAGAATAATTATTCACTTTATTAGCAGGACAAAAAAATAATACCTAAAAAACAAAATTCCAGTAGATGAAATATCATCTACTGGAATTTATAATAATAAAAAGCCGGCTATTCCACTTCTATGCCTTCTTCCCTTAAAAAAACCTTTCGAAAAACATAATTATATACAAATGAATTGGTACCAGTACTTACAGGAAAAGCATTAACCAATTGCCAGCCATTATTGCCCATATAATTTAATGCATCAATGACAGTATTAAATTTCTTCACCTTCCCTTCTTCAGTTTTCAAGCGGTTATCCTTCCAAACACTTCTGCTTTCTCCGAAGTCAATATTGATTGTAACCTTAGTGCTTAAAAGTCTCGGTGTTGCAACAACAGCGCAATACTGTTCAATCGTTGTGCTGTCTTGTTGTGAAAAACTTTGTAGACTGAAGAATAGTGCAATACAAATAGTCAAAACCTTATTCATATATTAATAGTTTAGTGATTAAAAAATACGTTTATTAATTAAAATAAAGAAAAACTTCGGCATTATCTTTTGTTAAATCAATCCCGGGTTCTATAAATCCGCTGCAACATATCATAAACTTCTGTGTGATTAGTCTTTAACAGTTCTGGCTGCTTAAAAAAGTATTCGGAGATAACAGCAAAAAATTCTATATGGCTCGTTGCACCATACATATTGATATCTGAACCATAGGTTTTCATTTGCCAGATGGTGGAATCCATAATATTTTTCCATTGCTGCACATATTTTCTTTCCAGAATTATCTCCGGCACACCATCCATGGTCCCATCCATTTTATCAACTAGGTGTACAAACTCATGAATAGCCGTGTTGTGAGTGTCGTTGTTATTAATAAAGCCTTGCCGCAATTGCCATTTAGTCAATATCATTTTATGCTGCATAGCTCCAGTACCAACCATACCCGCTATATATCGATCCGTTCCTGCCTGATCAAATTCTTCATTAAAAGACCCTGGATAGAGTAAAATCTCTTGTAAGTTGATATACTCCCAATCAGAAAAAATAAATACCGGAATGATGGCACCAGCCGCAATCAAAATCCTGTCTACTTCTTCTATTTCTGCATTAACCCCAGTTATTTTTACATCTATTAAAAACTTTTCTACTCTTTTCTCAAATAGTCTTTTATCTGCTTCATCAAGTTGTCGGTAAAACTGTACATAATCTTCAAGCAACTCTTTATAATTCTCCGGCATATTAATAACTGCTTTTTCCCCTTTCATTCGAAAAGCTAAAAGAATGAGGATAATAAGCCCTCCCAAGACAAATAAGGATTGAAAAACAACCACCATAATGAATGAAGATAATCAGGATTTGCTAACAACTGAGATTACAAGCTATTTTTGCGACTGATAATAAGAACAAAAATTTATACATTAGCAAAAGACCAAAAAACCATTTGCATGAAAATGATATCACCTTATCTATCATTTGAAACAGAAAGGCTTATTCTAAAACCATTTGAAATTTCAGATGCCCCATTTCTTCTAATATTGCTAAATAGTCCTAAATGGCTTCAATACATAGGCGACAGAAATGTTCATACAGAAGCTGAAGCCGTAGAGTACATCCAAGTAAGAATGATAACACAGTTGGAAAAATTAGGCTATGGAAACAACCTTGTAATAGAAAAAGAAAGCAACATCCCAATTGGTGCATGTGGCCTGTATGAAAGACCCGGACTTCCAATTGTAGATATTGGCTTTGCTTTTCTTCAAGAATATGAAGGCAAAGGCTATGGATACGAAGCTGCAAGCCGTTTGTTAAAAGCAGGGAAAGAAGATTTTGGGTTACAAAAAGTTTGTGCCATCACAACAAAAGAAAATGTTACATCGCAAAAACTGATAGACAAACTAGGATTAAAGTTCATAAAAATTATTACTATCGAAGGAGATAAAGAGAACCTGATGTATTTTGAAAAAGAATTATAATATTACAAGATTTCTTTCCTTACTTGTATTTCAAAAAAAATAAAAAATGGGTAAATTCCACGACTCTATTAAACAGGCACATAAAGATTTTATCCAGCAACAGCATATCTTTTTTGTAAGCACTGCACCCTTAAGTGGCGATGGACGAGTTAACCTTTCGCCAAAAGGACTAGATTGTTTCCAGGTTTTATCTGATACAAAAGTCGGCTACATGGATCTTATAAGCAGCGGCAATGAAACTTCTGCCCACACATTAGAGAATGGTCGCATCACATTCATGTTTACTTCCTTTGAAGGTGCTCCGAATATTTTACGGCTTTATGGAAAAGGGTTTACAGTATTGCCAAGTACTCCTTCGTGGGAAGAATATGCTCCACATTTCACTATTTATCCAAGTACCAGACAATTGATTATTGCTGATATTGACTTGATACAAACATCCTGCGGATTTGGTGTGCCACTGTTTAATTATGTTGGTGAAAGAGATATTCACTTTGAATGGGCGGAGAAAAAAGGGAAAGATGGTTTGTATGATTATGTACAACAGAATAATTTAAAAAGTCTTGATGGCCTTGCCACCGATTTAGGTGTACAACAAAATGCTGAGTAACGATATGCAGCTGAAGAGTGTGACACAAGGGATCCTGCCCGATTACAATATTTAATAATAATATGGTCAGGCGGGGATGATAGTAGCACTAAAGCTGGTAACCAAATAAAACTTCTTTTCTCTCCCACTATCCGGTAAATTTGCATTGTGATTCGCCGCTCCATAGAAATAATTACCAGTAGTTTTAAAATGGCTTTGCAGGAGTTATTGAAAAATAAACTCCGCACATTTCTTTCCTTATTCGGAATTACAATTGGCATCTTCTGCATCATTAGTGTGCTGGCCACCGTTGGCAGCCTGGAAAGAAATATTCAGAACGAAATAAAATCGTTGGGCAATAACACTATTTACCTTGATAAATGGGATTATTCAGCCGGTGGAGGCCCCGATTTTCCCTGGTGGCGATATGTAAACAGGCCTGCTCCTAAATACGACGAAATAAAATTTATACGAGAAAGAACTGCTGGTGCAAAATATATTGCCTTCCGTATAAAAGTTACAGATGATGTTGGCTATGCCAATAGCTTGCTTTCCAATGTAAACATTTATGGCGTAAATGAAGACTTTGAACAAATTCAACAAATAGAATTGATGCAAGGTCGTTATATATCCAACGCTGAATTTGAAAGAGGAATTCCTGTTGTTGTAGTAGGGTTTAGTGTGGCTGAAAAATTATTTGGAACAGCAGAACTTGCTATTGACAAAACGATTGAAATAAGAGGTCAGAAATTAGCAATAACAGGAATCATTACAAAGCAAGGAAAACAAATGATTGGCGGCTGGGATTTTGACCAGAGTGTATTAATCTCCTATCGTTTTGCACGCACAATAATGAATGAATACAAAGCCGATCCTGTGATTATGATACAAGGCGAAGAAGGAATCACCAGCAAAGCCTTGAAAGAAAATCTTACTGGCGTCGTTAGGGCCATTCATAAACTTACACCAACTAAAGAAAATGATTTTACACTGAACGACATTAATGATTTTAGTGACTCTATCAGTTCGGCATTCGTTAGCCTTAACATTGGCGGTTGGGCTATTGCAGCTCTTTCATTAATTGTTGGAATGTTTGGTGTAGCCAATATCATGTTTGTATCAGTAAGAGAACGAACCAGCCAGATAGGATTGAAAAAAGCAATTGGTGCAAAGAAAAGAGTGATACTGGCCGAGTTTTTATTGGAGTCTGCTTTCTTATGCATCATTGGGGGTTTGATTGGTTTACTATTAGTTTTTGGATTAACACAATTGTTAACAAAAGCATTAGACTTCCCTGTATATATTTCTACCACTAATATGGCATTAGCTATTTTCATTTGCATTTTTGTTGGGATTGTAGCTGGATATATTCCGGCAAGACAAGCAGCTAGAATGGACCCTGTTGTAGCGATAAGAAGTTAACCTCCCTGCCTCCCGAAAAAATCGGGACAGGCTCTAAAGGGGAGCACTTATCAATTATTTAACATTATCATTATTCATTAATTTTGCGTAATGCCTAAAGAAGAAATAAAAACTACTATTGTAAGTAAGCCCCATTCAAGGGTATTGGGGGTTACCATCCTCGCAATAGAATCTTCTTGTGATGAAACATCAGCCGCTGTTTGTGTGGATGGAAAAATATTGTCGAACTATATTGCCAATCAAACAGTGCATGAACAGTATGGTGGTGTGGTACCTGAATTAGCTTCAAGAGCTCATATGCAAAATATTGTTCCGGTTGTAGATGCTGCAATTAAGACAGCAAATATTGAACTATCAGAGATTGATGCAATTGCCTTCACACAAGCACCGGGTTTGATTGGCTCTTTGCTAGTTGGCGGACAGTTTGCAAAATCATTGTCCTTATCTCTAAACAAACCTCTAATTGCCGTTCATCATATGCAGGCACATGTGCTTGCCAATTTGATTAACGACCCAAAACCTTCTTTTCCTTTTTTATGCCTGACAGTTAGCGGAGGACATACACAAATAGTTTTATGCGAATCACCAACATCCATGAAAGTAATTGGCGAAACTATTGATGATGCGGCGGGAGAAGCATTTGATAAGTCGGCAAAAATTCTTGGCCTGCCCTATCCCGGCGGACCGTTGATTGATAAATATGCCAAAGGAGGTGATCCAAAGCGTTTCAAATTTCCTGAACCGAAAATTGAAGGGTTGAATTTTAGTTTTAGCGGATTAAAAACTTCTATTCTTTATTTCTTACAAAATGCAGGTAAGAGTAATTTATTTAAAGCAGCGTTTACAGCAACAGAAGAAGAAAAAAAAGAATTCATAGAAAAGAATCTGCCTGATATTTGTGCTTCGATTCAATACCGCATCGTTACTATCCTTTTAAATAAACTAAAAAAAGCTTCGGTAGAAACTGGTATCAAAGATATTTGTATTGCAGGTGGGGTTTCAGCTAACAGCGGATTAAGGAAAGCATTTGAAGAAACGGGGAAGCAACTTGGTTGGAATACTTTTATTCCGGCATTTGAATATTGTACTGATAATGCTGGTATGATTGCAATAACCGGTTACTATAAATATATGGAAGGTAAATTTGCAGAACTGTCTATCAATTCTACTGCAAGAGCTGAATGGTAAAATACAGCTATGGCTAATTCTTATTTTCAATTCAAACAATTTACTGTTCACCAAGATAAATGCGCCATGAAGGTGACGACGGATGGGTGCTTGTTTGGTGGATTTGTTGCAAATGCAATTAGTAATTCAGAATTAGTAATTAATAATTGCCTCGATATTGGAACAGGCACAGGATTACTTTCACTTATGCTGGCCCAAAAAAAAGATTGTTTTATTGATGCAATAGAAATTGATGCAGCTGCCGCAGAACAAGCAACTACAAATATTGTAGCTTCCCCCTTTGCTGATAAAATAAATATTATTCAAACTGATGCAAGAATATTTTTGTTTGAAAAGAAATATGATTTAATTATTTCCAATCCGCCTTTTTACGAAAAGGAATTAAAAGGTGATGATGAAAAGAGAAATATTGCTCACCACAGTGAAGAGTTATCGCTTTCAGATTTACTTACAATCATTAATGACAATCTGAGTGCAAACGGGAATTTCTATTTGCTGCTGCCTTTTAAAAGAGACGAAGAGATAAAAAAACTAATTGCTTCAAATAATTTTCAAATTGAAACTATTACATACATAAGACAATCTGTAAAACATGACTATTTCAGAATAATTGTTTCAGGAAAATTCAGGACAGAAAATCCTGAAGAAATATTACTTGAGGACATGGCTATTAAAAACGAGATAGGGAATTATACTCCTCCATTCATTTCGCTACTGAAAGACTATTACTTACATCTCTAAAACTGCGGCTAATTTCCATTTGCATAATCCTGTAAGTAAGAATAAGGCTCTGTCAACTTACCATCTTTCGCCATTGTTGCCCTTTCAATAATTGCTGAGCCATTCTTTATCAAATCTTCCAATACATATTTAATAAGTTGCTCACCAAAGTAACGGCTTGCATCTCTTGGTAATTCGTTTGGCAAATTCCCTACTGCCATTATATCAATTGAATTATCAATGTATGGAGCTGTTTTTTTCAAAGTCGTTTTATCTATTCCATATACAGGATCTTCAATCGTTTGATCCCCTGCATTAATTGGAACTGATCCGTTCTCATCATCTGTAATGTCAGCAATTGTCTGTATAATAAAATTATCAGACTTAGCATCTTCTTTTTCAAATAAACGAGGAACAGTCTTATCCCAATAAACCCCATTCATTAAAATATCAGTTTGTGCAGCATACGGCAAAAATTTACATTCATACAATTCAGGATGCTCATGAAATTCCATCCGGCTATATTTCCCGGTTGTTTTATTTTGATACAGTTCTGCCCCTTTTAGTTGAGTATAAACTGGATAAGAAAATCTTCTTGCCAAGTAATCATCTGGGTCTACTTCATGAATACCCATCAGGTTCATAATTTCCAAAATGCCATGAGCTACTCTTCCCGAACCTGTAACAGCAATTTTAACATTGGGCAATCGAATGCCAAAATAATTATGAATCAGTTCTCTGAAACTTCGTTGCTTATACACTCTTTCCAAATTAAACAAACCGGTTCTTTTTCCATATGCCATCATGCCATTATGAGCACCAACTATGCCGGCAAAAAAACCAAACCCAATAATACGTTGGCCATCTTCATGCTCCAGGCATTCATAATCAATCATCCTAATATTTTTTTCAAGTATTGCCCGTAGCAATTTTTGATTATGCGGCTGCTTCTTTTTAGTGTGGGAAAAGAACATATACGTTTTTCCAGCAATCAAATGTTCAACAGGCACTTCTTTTATTCCCAATAAAATATCACAATGGTTCATATCATCAGTAATTTCTGCACCAGCCGACTGGTATTCCCGATCAGAAAAACAACGATCTGGTGATGATTGAACAACTATCTGTACCTGCTTTACATTTTTATGAATCCATTTGCATTGTGCCGGAGTTAACGAAACTCTATTATCTGCCGGGATTTTACCTTCTTTTATAAGTCCTATTCTTGTCATAGTTGCTTTAATCGTTTTATAAAAGGCAAATTTGCATAAATTTGTTTGTTACAAAAATGATTTATCAACTAAACTAAGATTTTTTTGTTAGCTATCTGTGGTTTTCCATAGCTTGTCCCGCAAATTTGTGGGAGCATCGCCTGTTGTAATCTTTGATTTGTTAATTAATTATCTTCCAGTGGAAGAGAATAAATTAATCTCACTTGTACGTTCCGTTTTCATGGCATCAAATTAAAATACATTATGACTTACTTCCAATTATTTGAGATCCCCGTGCAATTAAAAGTAGACCGTACTGCCTTATCAAAAAAATTCTTTGAACTTAGCCGAACATATCATCCTGATTTTTTCACCAATGAATCAGATGAAAAACAAGCAGAAGTATTAGAAAAATCAGCTATTCTCAATAAGGCTTGGAAAACCTTTCAAAGTTCAGATGCAACCATCAAATACGTATTGATGGAAAAAAAACTGCTAGAAGAAGAAGAAAAATATGAGTTGCCTCCAGCTTTTCTGATGGAAGTAATGGATATTAATGAGCTGCTAATGGATACAGACGATGCAGAAGCCACAAAAAACATTCAGCAAACAATTGACAATCTGCAAGCAGAAATATATGAACCCGTTGTAAAAACTGTTGAAGAATATAAAGAAGGTGTAACTACCGAAGCAGAACTATTGCAAGTAAAGGACTATTATTACAAGAAAAAATATTTAGACCGTATTCGCCAGCAATTAGCCGGAATGGCGTAATATTGCAACCCGATTTAGTTTACTTGTTAATTACTAATTAACTACCGCCCGGGTGGCGGAATTGGTAGACGCAGCAGACTCAAAATCTGCCGTTCGCAAGGATGTGCTGGTTCGATTCCAGTCCCGGGCACAAAAAACCTCAACGATTTGTTGAGGTTTTTTTATAATTATAAGAGCTATAAAATCAATTCATGGTAGTACCATAAAAGAATTTGTCTGCGACTATTGTGCCGACTGCAAGCAAAGCTGGATGCAGTAATATCCACAACTAAAAAAACTCCTGCCTACCAACAGACCGGAGTTGTAAAACGGGCACTAACACTTCTACATAGATTTCTTACAGGCATCTGTGCAAACATGCCCCTTCTCCCCATGTGCAAAGGAATGTTTATTGTCCTTACAAACCTTTGTGCAAACATGGTCTTTCAAAGGGGTAATAGTTTTCTCGTCCATCATTTTCTTACACTCCTCTCCACACACATGTCCTTTTTCACCATGTCCAAAATGATGATGACCTTCATGGCAGTCTGCAGTACAAACATGGTCTTTTAATGGCATTGTTTCCACTTTTTTGCATTCATCTGTGCAAACATGTCCCTTTTCTCCATGTGCAAACATATGCGTACCAGTTTTACAGACATCCGTACATACATGATCTTTTAATGCAGTTACAGGCATCTCTTTTTTAGCCGGAGCGGTTTGAGCATAATTAGCGGTAACAAAAAATGATAAGGACAGAAGAAATAATAAATTTTTCATGTTGATTTATTTTAGTTGAGTTTTATAATTATTAAAAGATTTTTAATTTATCAGGATTCCATGGCTGTTATTTTCTTTTCTTCAGCTGTTAATCCTAAGACCAGACCATAAACAAGATGTCCCATTAAACTTCCCATAATCATTTTCATTTGCATTGGTCCGGCAGCGGATGTAAAGACACCCATTCCCATCATCGGCATTACTACCAATTGTGCCATTAAAAAAGGAATTATTCCGAATAGCATTCCTTTAACAGCAGGTGCTGCCGAAATTTTATTCCGGAAAAATAGTAGGTAACCGACGGCAAGTCCTACACCAATCATAACATGCATAGCCCATCCCAGTGCTACCGGTATATTCATAAAGTCGGCTAGCATTTTTCCAATTGGCATTTCGGGCATTCCCATCATAGGCGCCATCAACATTAAGGCTGTCATTGCTGCTGTGGCTAATAAACCGCTTTTCATAGCTAATTGTGTATTCATAATTTTTATTTTAGTAGATTAAAATTACCCGTTGGAGGAAAATACTTTGGTCTGCATGCCGACATAACTGATTTTTGTGCTGATAATCAGTTTGATTAACTTTAATCACTAAATTTTTACATGAGCGACAAAACCAAACTTTGGTATTTAGAAAATTTCAATTTGCTAAGCAGCCTGCAAATGAAAGAAATGGAAGAGTTGAGCAAAATGACTACTATGCGAAGCTGCATTAAGAACCAGATAATATATTTTACTGACGACCCTTCTGATAAAATTTATTTTCTTAAAAAAGGGAAAGTAAAGTTATCCCGATATGCAGCCGATGGCAGAGAGATTATAGTTGCTTTTCTTGGCCCAGGAGAAATTTTTGGAGAACTGGCTATCAGTGGCCAGCATCAAAGAGTAGAAACAGCTGAAGCAACGGAAGAATCGCTTATTTGCATTTTAAGTGTCCCGCAAATGGAAATGATGCTGGAAAAAAACCCGAAATTCAATCTTAGTGTTACAAAATTGATAGGACTACGGTTACAAAAAGTTGAGAGTCGGCTTGCCTCGTTAATATTTAAAAGCAGTGATCAGCGGATTCATTCATTTATTTATGATGCAGCCATAGAACATGGTAAGAAAACAGAACAAGGAGTTGAAGTTTATTTAAGGCTTACACATGAAAACATTGCAAAACTTACTGCAACGGCAAGACCAACCGTGTCTGCTGTTTTCAGCGACCTTGAAAAAAGAAATGTAATTGAATACAACAGAAAACGAATTCTGGTAAAAGATATGAATGCCCTAAAGTAATTCTTCAATTAAAATTCAGAAAAATTAAACTTCTGCCCGCCAATTGATGCCTCATACATCAACCCACCTTTTTGTTGAGTAAAAATCATTACACCTTCTTTATATTTTACATTGGCAGATGCGCCTTCGGTAACGGCAACAGCAGATGCCTGCGCAGAAAACTCAATTTTATTTTCTCTGAACCTATCAAGATCAGCCTTTGATTCGAAGAAAATAACTTCCCGGTAAGCCTGACCGCCAAATTGAAAGCCAATACTTAATTGAGTTAATTTGGCTTTTCCAACAATACTCTCGCCTTCGTAAACAACACCATTTCCAACAGCACCACCAATACCAATACCTCCTTTGCCAACATTAGGAAAAATAGCATAACCATATGCATTATTAAAAAGATTCTCCATCAACCCGTCGGTAGCAATGAAGTCTTCCTTCGCTTCATCACAATCCCTTACCAATCTTTTTTCTTTAGTAGTAGATTGTCCTATTACAGAATTAGTACTTGTGAAAAGAAACATGGCAATAAAAAGGCTAAAAGCCGGAATCAAAATCTTTTTTGTCATAGATACATTTTAAGATGTGTAAAGTTAACATTCAGGTATTACCCATAATAAATACTCATCACTTTTAACAAAGACTTTGCCAGAAACCAATTTTAAGAAACCGCCGATCAACAACATCTGTGCAACTGTTAGCAACCCAATGCCATCATTCGGCAGATATATATTACATTTGTTTACAAGCATTTTTGTATGAACTACTTCAACAAGCCTAAAAAAATATTGTTTCTTCTGTTTGCGATTCCGGTAATATCCTTTTCGCAGGATAAGGACATTGTAATCAGGATTGTACAAAATGAGTCTATTAAGCTAACTGACTTTGAAACAGATATTTTTATGAAGAAAAAGCAGTTTAAAGTGCAGGTAATGCTTGATCATGCTGAAGGCGTTTATGTTTTTGCAAGCATCCGTGATTCCGTATATCGGTTTACGGAGAACAGCCCAATCAATGACTTCTCATATCTTAACTTACTAGAGCTAAGAGAAACAGATACATTTAACACTAACAAAGAATTAAATCTAAGCGAAACGGGCTGGTCATACTGGAGTTATAACGATAGTTTAAATTGGCACTCATTTAGCAGAAACCCGGTTGGTATTGGTAACAAAAGAGTTGTTTGTACTAAATACATTAAAGAATTACACGATGTTGCTACCGACAAGCAAATCAAATTTAAAGACTTAAAATCGCCACTATACTTGTTATTTATTGCGGTAAAAGAATATGATGAAACCGGCAAACCCATAAAGGAGCTAATGCGTCGAAAGGTTAAAATCAGCTTTGGAAATAAAAATGACGAATAAATTCATTTAAGAAAATTGTCAATCATTTCCTGATCGTTTTTCTTTGTCATCTTCTTATGCCGAAAATAGGCAATTACTAAAAGTAGTACGCCTACGATATTAAAAATATTCCAGCCAATTAAATATCCGATCCTGTTTTCCCTATCTTCAGGCGGATCAAATGAATCACCTGAATAAGCAAGAAGATTCAGTAGAATCATAACTACCCCAATAACAATTAATATATTTCTGGCTTTCATTTTGGTTCCATTTTTTATTCAGTAACCGGTATTTTTTTTAATGTCGCTAAAAGATAAATCCAGAATTTTTGAACTGAACTGATTTGTGCCCTCTCGTCCGGCGAATGTGCTCCATATATATTCGGTCCAAAAGAGATCATTTGCATATCCGGATAGTTGGTGCCGATTATCCCACATTCCAACCCTGCATGAACAGCATTAACATGGGCTTTTCCTTTAAAAAGCTCTTCATACAATTCACTCATTATTTTAATTATTGGCGCATCAGGCTTTGGCTCCCATCCAGGATAATTTCCACCAAATTCAATGGATGCACCTATTAGTTCAAAGGCACTTGTAATCGCATTTGCCAAATCTGTTTTTTCAGTATCAACAGAACTACGGGTAAGACATTGCACAGAGAACTTACCTTCTTTCACCAACACTTTTGCAATATTGTTAGAAGTTTGCACCAGCCCTTCAATCTCTGGAGTCATCCGGTAAATTCCATTCGGGCAGGCATACATACTTCTTAAAAACTTATATTGGAAATCAGCATTCATCACATTTCTAACTGCTACTGTATTTTCAAGTTTCACTTCTAGACTTGCGTCGGTAAAACTATGTTCGGCTTTAATAGTCTTCTCAAATTTCGTAACTGCCTCTTTTAATTCATTATGTTTCTTTTTATCCAACACAATTTCAGCAACCGATTCTCTTGGTATCGCATTTCGTAAACTTCCACCGTCTATAGTTGCAATTTCAATTGAAAAATCTTTTGACAGTTCCCAAAGTAAACGGTTCATTAGTTTATTGGCATTGGCCCTACCCTTCTGAATATCCACTCCCGAATGGCCACCGGTTAATCCTTTAATCGAAATTTTCAAAGACAAATCGCCTTTCGGTTTCTCTTGTGAATATTCTCCTGTGCAGGTAACGTCAATTCCTCCAGCACAGCCGATTGTCAATTCATCATCATCTTCTGTATCCAGATTCAATAAAATTGTACCATTTAATAACCCGCCTACTAAACCCTTTGCACCAGTCATGCCTGTTTCTTCATCAATCGTAAACAATGCTTCAATCGCCGGATGTTCTATATCTGTTGATGCAAGTAATGCCATGATTGCAGCTACACCAATACCATTGTCTGCGCCCAAAGTTGTTCCTTTCGCTTTTACCCAATCTCCATCTATGTACATTTCAATTCCCTGCTTATCAAAATCAAATGTAGTATCTGCATTTTTTTGATGCACCATATCCAGATGACTTTGTAGCACCACCGTTTGCCTATTCTCCATTCCTATACTCGCCGGTTTTTTGATAATCACATTGCCAACAGCATCAACCTGTGTTGGCAAATTCAATAACTTGCCAAAAGACTTTGCAAACTGAATTACTCTTTCTTCTTTTTTAGAAGGTCTTGGCACTGCATTCAAATCAGCAAAATGATTCCACAATGCTTTTGGTTCTAATTGACGTATAGCTTCTCCCATACTAATTTATATATCTGTTTGTGCTAAAAGTAAATGAAAACATTAAAATAGCAATGTATTTATTCCATCGGCTAAAACAAGCTTACTTTTGCCAAATGTCACTTAAAAACGCTGCTGTAAATAGCATTCTGGAGAAACTAAATATTAAGTCGCTTAATGAAATGCAGTTCAAAGCTAATGCAGCTATTGAAAAACAAAATAATATTCTTCTTTTATCTGCAACAGGTTCAGGAAAAACGCTGGCTTTTCTTCTGCCATTGCTCAAACTAATAGATTCAAAAAAAGCTACCTCGCAAGCCTTAATTATTACCCCGTCTAGAGAACTGGCTTTGCAAATTGAAACCGTATTTAAAAGTATGGGCACATCAATTAAAGTAACCTGCTGTTATGGTGGTCATAAAAGAGAAATTGAAGAAAACAATCTTATAGAAGCTCCAGGTTTATTGATTGGCACACCCGGTCGGCTGGCAGATCATATCAGAAGAGGAAATATTACCATAGATACAATAGAAACATTAGTGTTGGATGAATTTGACAAATCGCTTGAGTTAGGTTTCAAAGATGAAATGTCTTTTATCATCAATGCATTAAAAAATATCAAAAAAAGAATATTAACTTCTGCTACGGAAGCTCTGGAGATTCCAGATTTTATTGGAATGAAAGATCCTGTAAAACTTGATTTTCTAAATGATGCGGATGAAGAAACTGGCCTTGCAATCAAAACTTTAAAAAGTGATGGCAAAGACAAACTAGAAACGCTTTTCAAGTTGATCTGTATGTTGGGCAATCGTTCCACTATTGTTTTTTGCAATCATCGAGAATCCGTGGAAAGAACCAGCAACTTGCTAAAAGAAAAAGACATTCTCAATGTTTTTTATCATGGAGCCATGGAACAGCAGGAAAGAGATGCAGCTTTATGTAAGTTCAGGAATGGCACTTCCAATGTATTAGTTACAACCGATCTTGCAGCAAGAGGTTTGGACATTGCTAACATCCGCTATATTGTTCATTATCATTTGCCTCATACCGAAGATATTTTCACCCATCGTAATGGAAGAACAGCAAGAATGGATGCAAGCGGCACCGCCATTATCATTCTTTCGCCTGAAGAAAAATTACCTGACTATATTGATCCATATGCTGAACAAATAGAATTGCCAGCAGAAAGTATTATTCCCGAAAAGCCAAAATGGTCAACATTATTTGTAGCCGCGGGTAAAAAAGACAAAGTGAATAAAATTGATATTGTCGGATTCCTTTCTAATAAAGGAGAACTAAAAAAAGAAGATATTGGCTTGATTGAAGTAAAGGATTTTTTCTCATTCGTAGCAGTAAAGAAAATCAAGGTTAGCCATACGCTTCAGCTCATCAAAGACCAGAAATTAAAGAATAAGAAGGTAAAAATTGCTGTAGCGAAATAAATTCCCCTAAAAATTAATCAAGGCCTTAATACTTCTTTTTAGCTGGATAAAATTCAGATATTTTAAATTTAGGAATTCGTAATGATCGATAAGTAGTAACGTAACTGCAGCTTCTTTCAACACAACTGCATTACCAAAGCAGGTTAATGCCTTGTCTTTACTTCCTGCATTAGCATAAGCCAACCCCATCCAAAATTCAGAAATGTAATCCCCTGATTTTCGCAACACATTGTACTGCTCATTCACCTCTCTCACTAAAAATGAATTATCTCCATCTTTATAAAATCGTAGCAATCCATTGTCCTTTGCTTTTGTTGCCATTTGAATTGCTTCATCTTTATTATTAACAGACCAATAAAGCCTTGAAAGTTCTGCATATCTCTTACTTCTCAAAACAAGATCAAAAGTTGCTTTATCAATCAAATGCTTTTGCAACTTGATAGCCTCTTCATGGTTACCAGTATTCATTAATGCCTTTACTCTGCTTTGCATCAAGTATTCCCATTCAGGGTTTATTTCCATCCCTTTGATATAAATTTCGTTGGCTAAATCCTTCTCGCTTTTTCCTTCTAATAAAATTGCCAGCCATAAATAAACATTTGACTGGTTAGGATTTAATTGAATTGATTTTCTGTAAGATTTCTCCGCCTCCTTCCAGTTAAACGTTTGATGAAACCAATAGCCCATCGCTGCATGAGTTTCGGCTGCTGAAGGTTCAATCGTTAAAGCTATATCAATTTGCTTCTTTGCTAATGGTAACATTAAATCCGGATCTTCATAACCCCGATAAGATGAGAGTAAATATGTATTAGCCAAACCAGAAATAGCCGGAGCAAAATCTTTGGCTTTTTTTAATGCCTGCTGAAAAAGTTCCCTTGCAATCAGCAAATCAGTTTTATTTCTTTTTTCCACTAAAAATTTTCCCCGCAAATACAAATCATATGCCTGCACATCAACCGATGGCGCATCATCGAGATTTTCCACTTCTTTTTTAGAAAGCTTTTTGTTCAATACCGTCGCAATGGAAATAGCAACTTCCCGCTGAATAACGAAAATATCTTTAACGGACCGATCAAATGAATCAGCCCAAAGATGTTCATCAGTAGCAGCGTCGATAAGCTGTGCTGTAATGCGTACCTTATTACTGCTCCGTTGCACACTTCCTTCTAAAATTACCGCAACACCTAATTCTTTACCTATTTCCTTAATTGATTTCGGGTTTTTCTTATACTGCATTACTGATGTACGGGAAACAACTTTTAATGCCTTAATTTTTGACAGTTGAGTAATAATATCTTCCGTAAGGCCATCGCTAAAATATTCCTGTTCCATATCGCTGCTCATATTTGAAAATGGCAACACGGCAATACTATTTTCTTCAACAATTTTTTCAAGAGGCTTAAGTGCAACCGGAACTATTATTGGCTTACTATAAGAAGTCAGCACTTCAAAAATACGTACCGGATCATTTACATTTTTTAGTTTTTCCTGCTTAATGAAAACGGATTCCAAACCTTTCTTATTAGCAATATTCTGATAAACTATTTCAGAAACATAAATACCACCCGGTGGTGCCAGGGCCTGTATTCGGGAAGCAATGTTTACAACATCTCCAAAAACATTTCCTTTCTGCAAAAGAACTTCTCCCATATGAATGCCAATCCTTACTGGAATAACCGGAGGTTCATTTATTTCCATTTGTAACACTTTGGCAAACTCCGCTGCATCCGTTGAGCTCTGGAAAAGCAATAAAGCTCCATCACCATAGTACTGAATTATTTTGCCGTTCAGCTCTTCAGCGATTGATTCCAGCGAATGCCGGAAGCGGTTGATTTTTCCTACTGCAACTTCTTCATCTTCTTGCATCATAGCCGTATAGCCAACTACATCTGCAAATAAAATAGCAGCCAATTGGTGAGAATGATCTGGCATTGGTTTAATCTGGTTGAAACTGGTTGAAATATTGTCGCAAGTTAACAAAAATAAAATTCACTCAATCCTTACTTATTGAACATTGTCAAACTGATTAAAGCAAATTAATCTTCATCCTTCTCTTGTTTTTCTTTACTAAATTGCGATGAGTTAAAATAATTATATGCGAATTGAATCTGATATAAAACTGGGCTTTAAAGATGTGATGCTGCGACCAAAGCGATCGACGCTCAGCTCAAGAGCAACAGTATCTGTTGAAAGAAAATTTAAAATGCTGCACAGTGGCACATCCTGGCAAGGCATTCCCATTATGGCGGCTAATATGGATACCGTTGGCACTTTTGAAATGGCAAAAGCATTAGCGGGTCTGCAATTATTCACTGCCATCCACAAACATTACTCCCCAGCCGATTGGAAATCATTTATGCAGTCTACCGGAAATTCAATTAAAGAAAATATTGCTATCAGCACAGGCACCAGTACGGCAGATGCAGAAAAGTTAGATTTAATTTTAAAGGAAAATACCTCACTCCGTTTTATTTGTATTGATGTTGCCAATGGTTACTCCGAAAAATTTGTTGACTTTGTAAAATCCACC
>Ga0209476_10000320_pt1 | contig 32750 bp, 30 predicted proteins | sample KloWWTrecipitate_FD_187179 | JGI IMG/M metagenome (GOLD analysis project Ga0209476, IMG submission 187179) | Active sludge microbial communities from Klosterneuburg, Austria, studying microevolution and ecology of nitrifiers - Klosterneuburg... | ecosystem: Engineered > WWTP > Aerobic digester... | reverse complement strand
GGCCGTTACCGCGTCCAGCTCCCGGACTGGCGCCCCGATGTCGAGATCCCCGACGACGTGATTGAGGATATCGGCCGCATCTACGGCTACGACAAGCTCCCCGTGACGACCCTGCGCGGCACGCTCCCTGAACCCGAACCGAACCCGCTCCTGGACCTCCGCGAGCGCACCCGCGACCTCGCCGCCGCTTGCGGCTTCCAGGAAGTCATCACCTATACGTTGACCGACCGGGCGAAGCTTGAGCGCGTAGTGCCCCCCACCGACGCTGTGCGCTCCAACCCCCTCTCCGTCATCAACCCGGTTGCCGCCCAGCACACGTTCCTGCGCACCAGCCTCCGCGCGTCGCTTCTCGAGACCTACTCCGCCAACCGGCGCCATTCGGAAGTCGCCCTCCGCCTGTTCGAAATCGGGTTCGAATACCTCCCCGTCGAGGCCGACCTCCCCCACGAACGCACAGTCCTCTGCGCCCTCCTCGGGGGTGCCCGGGAAACCCGCTGGGGCCGCCCCGGGAGCGAACGACTCGACTTCTACGATGCCAGCGGCGCAGCCGGGGCCATTCTTGGCCGCCTTGGCATCCCCACGGCCTTCGCTCCCCGGTCCGAGTTCGGACTGCTCGAGGGCCATACCGCCGCGATCTCGTCGCTTGGGCAAACCGTCGGCATCGTCGGCCAGGTCCATCCCGAAACCGCGTCCTCCTTCGATATCGACGAGCCCGTATTCCTCCTGGAGCTCTGGATCGAAGACATAGTCCGTCTCCTTCCCGAGCGCCCCGAGTACCACGCGCCCTCCAAGTTCCCGGAAGTCCGGCAGGATATCGCCCTGATCGTCGACTCTGCGACAGCTGCGGGCCGCGTGCTCGAAGTCGTCCGCTCTCACCGTTCGGCGGGCGTCCGCATCCGCGCGGAAGTCTTCGACGAATACCGTGGCGCGGGCGTCCCCGAAGGCAAGAAGTCGCTGGCGCTCCACCTGCGCTTCCAGGCCGATGACCGCACCCTTACCGATGCCGACGCTGCGAAGGTCCAGCAGGGGCTCCTCGTCCGCCTCGGCAAGGAGATGGGCGCCACGCTCCGCGGCGCCTGACCGTCGGGATTCTTACGCCTGTTCCTTGGCGTGCGGTGCGCGCCCGCGCAGGCTGAGCACCCGCGCGGAATTCCACATCGAGGACACGTAGCCGAAGACCACGATCAGGAAGAGCGCGAATACGACGATGCCTCCACCCACCACTGCCGAGCCCACGCTCTTGTACCAGGCGTGGGCCAGTAACGCCGCCCCGCAGAACACCGCTGCCAGCGCGTAGGTCGCCAGCGTCACCTTCAATGGCGACAAGCCCAGCAGCCGCTCGATCCGGTCGTGGAAGTGGTCGAAGTCCGCCATCATCGGGTGCTTCCCATCGAGGAACCGGCGCAGGAACGCGACTCCGGTGTCCAGGATCGGCAGCCCCAGGGCAACCAGCGGGATGTAGAGCGGCACGCGCCCGCTTGAATCCAGCGACCCGGCTACGCTCAGCCCGGCGATCGTGAATCCCAGCAGGTACGCGCCTGAATCGCCGAGGAACCGCCGCGCATTCGTCAGGTTGAAGGGGAGGAACCCCAGCGAAGCCCCCGCCAGTGCCGCGAACAGCATCGCGATCAGGTTGTGGCCCAAGTCCCAGGCGATGTACGACATCGTCGCCGAGACCAGCACCCCGATCCCGGCTGCCACCCCGTCCCGCCCGTCGATCAGGTTGATGGCGTTCGTGACCCCGGCGATCCAGAGCACCGTGACGAACGGGTCGGCCAGTCCGAGCTCGAGTGTGCCGCCCCCCGGCAGCGTCATCCGGTCGATCCGGTAGCCGCTCGCATAGAGCACCGCTGCTGCCCCGAGGTGTACCCCGAGCTTGATCCGCCAGTCCACGTCACGGAAGTCATCCCGCGCTCCGACCGCGCAGACCGCCGCGCCGCATAGCGCAAGCGCCAGGAACTGCTGCAGGTCTTCGGTCACAAAGTCCCGCGCCTGCTCTGAGAACAACGCCATGATGAACGGTGCTGCCACAAACGCGGCGAGGATGCTCAGCCCGCCGATCTTCGGGGTGACTTCGCCGCGGCGCCCGGTCTTCGTGGGCAGACGCAACAGCGCCGTCAGCGGAAACGCTACGAGGAATGCCGCCGCGGCTGTCCCAAGTTCAAGCCCCAAGACGCACACCCACCGGCACATGGGCCGTTCGCTGCATCCTACGCGCTTTCGGCACTGCGGTCAGCCCATCTTCACCTCGCGGCCGCGCACGCTCAGAGCGCCGTCGTGCATCTCGATGATCCGGTCCGCGAGCTCGGCCATCGCCAGGTCGTGCGTCACCATCAACCCCAGCTTCCCGCGGCTCTTCACTTCCTGGATCAGTGATTCCACCACCTGGCGGCCCCGCGCCGAGTCCAGGCTTGCCGTTGGCTCGTCCACCAGCACCAGCTCCGGGTCGTTCATCAACGCCCGGCCGATCGCTACGCGCTGGCGCTCGCCCCCGCTCAACTCCGTCGCCAGCGCCCTCGCCCGTTTCGTCAGCCCGAGCTCTTCAAGCAACTGGTCGGCCCGTGCTCCCACGCCGCGACCTCGCCCCCCGGTGATCCGCGACATCACCAGCAGGTTCTCCCTCGCCGTCAGGTAGGGCAGCAGGTTGTTCGCCTGGAACACGTACCCCACCGATTCCCGCCGGTAGGCAGCCTGCTGTCCCCGGCTCAACCGCGCTATATCCCGCCCGTTGACCTCGATCCGGCCGCTCGTCGGCGTCAACAACCCGCCGATCATCGCCAGCAGCGTCGTCTTTCCCGAGCCGCTCGGCCCCACGACAGCCACAAACTCGCCCGGCTCGGTCGAAAACGAGGCGTCCTTCACCGCCTGGACGGCCTGGTCGCCGCTCCCGTAGGTCTTCGAAAGCTCATGCACGCGCAGCGTGACACCCATGCTGTCCCTCCTTACTGCTGCTGCCCGAGCGCGATGATCGGGTCCACCCCGGCCACCTGCCGGCCAGAGAACATGGCCCCAACCAGCGCCATCAGCACCAGCAACACCGACGTGGTGATGAATGTCCCGTCCGTAAACGCGATCGGCACCGGGTCCGGCACCCGCTGGATTAGCCGGTTGGTGAACCACGCCAGTGGGATCGCCACCCCGACGCCGATCGCGCTGATGAACAGTGCCTGCACCATGACCTGCCGGAACACAAAGAACGAACTCGCCCCCACCGCCTTCAGCACGCCGATCTGGGCCACCTTCTGGAGCGTGAGCACGTAGAAGAAGACGCCGATGACCAGCCCTCCGATCAGGTAACCGAACAACTGCAGCGCCTGCACGGTCGATTGCTGGCCCGAAACCCCCTCGATGTTCGCGAACGCCGTGTCCTTGGAAACTGCCTCCCAGCTCTGGCCGCTCGTGCCCGCCAACCCGTCCCCCTGGAGCAGCACGACCGAGGCGGCGGGCGTTCCCGCGCCGACTTCGCCGTACTTCAGCTCCTGCCATGTGCTCCGCAACAGGTACACCGCCGGCTGGAAGAAGAACGCGCCTTCGTTGATCTCTCCGACGATCGTGAACTCCTGCTCGACCAGTCGCACAGAGATGGTTACCCGGTCGCCAACCTCCAGCCCCGAATAGCGCAGGAAGCTCTGGTCGACCAGCAACCCGTCGTGGTCCTCGGCCGTCAACGCCCTGCCCGCCGTCACACGCGGCTCGCCGATCGTGCCGGGGTCATAGCCCAGGAACGCCGCCGAGTTGATGCTGCCATCGTCTTGCCGGTAGTTTGCTGCCATATAGCCGAGCGGTGCGCTCTTCTCCGCTCCCGATTCCTCGCCAATCTGGGCCACCACTTCGGTGCTCAGCTCCGAGCGGATCACGCTCAGCCCCGCCCGGTTGGAATACGCAATCGCGTCAGCGTCGAAGTTCCGCAGTGCCCGCCCTGCCTGTTCGTTCAGGCCCACGCCCAGGCCGTTGATCATCAGCACCAGGTAGCTGATCAGCGTGACCACCAGTGCGATCAGGGCGAACTGGAACTTCCGCCGCCGGATTTCGAGCAACCCGATCATGTTGACCCTCCTCTGCCTGTCACCGCGAGTCCCTCCAGCAGGATGCTGAGATACGCGCGGACTGATTCTTTTGGAGCAAGTGGGAACCGCTCCGGTGTCATCCGGTGCAGCACGCCATGGGCAAACACCGTTGCCAGCACCGCCTGGGCCGCGACAACGTGGCTGACATCCCGGCGGATGAGCCCACGCTCCTGGGCCGCCAGGAGGTACCGCTCCACTTCGTCGGCGACGTACCGGCTCGTGCCGGTGAGGCGGTCATCCAGTTCCGGCCGGTGGCCCCACTCCCCGATGCTGGTCCGGACTGCGCGTTGGGCGCCAACGAACCCGTGGAGTGCCAGGGTGAGGAACCGTTCCAGTTCCCCGGCGAGGTCGCATGGCGCCGCCGGCAATGGGTCACGGGCCATCCGTGCAGCCGAATCTTCCACTTGCTGCTCGATCGCCGCCCTCAGCAGATCGTCTTTCCCGCTGAAGTGACGGAAGAGCGTCACCTCGTTCACCCCGGCCCGTTCGGCGATCTTCCGCGTCGTGGCGCCGCGGTACCCCTCTTCGGCGAAGACCTCGTGGGCTGCCTCCAGCAACCGGGAATGGACAGTCTCCGCTGGAACGTTCTCCATACAACGACCTTAGCCAAGCAAGTGCTTGCTTGCAATGACTCCCGGCCCCGCTCCCGCTAGGATCGATCCACGTGCTCGAAGATCCCTCGCTCCACTCCCGCGCCTCCCACGATACGCCTCGCGCCAGCCTCGTCCTGGCAGCCGGCGAAGCGGGGAATCCCCTGACTGAGATCTGGATGGGCGGTGCCCGCAGCCTCGTCGGCGAACACGTCACCGAAACCCTGGTCACCGCCTCCTGGCTCGTCGATTGCGCCGGCGACATGCCCTCTGGGCACCGCACGGTGGCAGGCCGGTGGGTTGCCTGCGTGTTCGCCGACCACGATGGCCCCCTGCCGGTCTCACTCCCGATCGACGCGATCGTCGCTGATGCCGTGCGCGCGGCCCGCGCGGAACACGACGCGCCGCCTGCCCGCATCTACGTCATGTGCACCCACGGGATGAACCGCAGCGGCCTCGTGACCGGCCTGCTCCTCCGTTCGCTTGGCGTCAGCGGCCCCGAGACCGTCGATCGCATCCGCGCGGCTCGCCCAGGCGCCCTCTCGAACCTCCACTTCCGCGATATGCTCCTCTACCCCTGAGGAGGCCCGCCCTCCAGCAGGTCGGGACGCCGCTCCCGCGTCCGCTTCAAGCGCTGTTCCTTCTTCCACTTCTCGATGTTCGCGTGGTGGCCGCTCAGCAACACCTCCGGTACGGTCCAGTCCAGGTACTCGGAAGGCCGCGTGTACTGCGGGTGTTCCAGGAGGCCGTCCGCGAACGATTCCTCCTCCGGCGAAACCTCATCGCCCAGGGCCCCCGGGATGTGCCGCGCGACCGCGTCAATCAGCACCATCGCCGGGAGCTCGCCGCCCGTCAGGATGTAATCGCCGATCGAGACCTCGCGGTCCACGCAGTGTTCGATGAAGCGCTCATCCACACCCTCGTACCGCCCGCAGACCAGCACCAGCCGCTCATTCCCGGCAAGTTCGCGCACCAGCCGGTCGCTCAACACTTCACCCTGGGGCGAAAGGAAGACCACCAGTCCCGGCGGCCCATCCAGCCCCTGCACGTGCTGCAGCGCCCGGTCGAGCACATCCACCCGCATCACCATCCCCTGCCCGCCACCGAACGGGTAGTCGTCCACGGACTTGTGCCGGTCGGTCGCGTGCTCGCGGATGTTGTGGACCTGCAGATCGAGCAGCCCATCCTCGCGCGCCCGCTTGATGATCGACACATCAAGCGGGCCCTGAAACGCCTCCGGGAACAGGGTCAGCACGTCAATCCTCATGTTGCCTGGCCGTGCTCCAGCGGGCCTTCCAGCAGCTCCGCCACGTGCCCAAGCAGTGGCAGCAGAACGTCCATCCCCTGGGCGACCGCCCTGGGGCTCCCAGGCAGGTTCACGATCAGCGTCCGCCCGCGCGTGACCGCCAGTCCCCTGGTCAGCGCCGCATAGGGCGTGTGCCGCAGGCCATTCATGATGAGTGCCACCGGGATCCCGGGTACATCCCGCTCGGCGATGTCTCGCGTCGCCTCCGGCGTGTGGTCGCGCGGTGTGAGCCCGGTCCCGCCGGTTGTCAGGATCACGTCACAGATCTCCATGTCCGCCCAGAGGCGCAGGTGTTCCGCGATCAGTGCCCGGTCATCGGACACGATGTCCTGCCGGACGATCTCGTGCCCCGCTTCCAGAAGCATCCGCGCGATCGTCTGCCCGGAGACGTCTTCACGTTCGCCGGCCGCGCCTTTGTCCGATGCCGTCAGGACCGCAACTCGTGCCATGCGCCGGATCCTACCCCATTCAGCCTTCCCGCTCCCCGGACCAACCCGTCCAGCGGCCGCGCCCTATCTCAGGACGAAAAATAGGCGTTGACAGTCCCCGGAGCCTCCGCATAGTATGCCCGTGGGGAAGAGTGGGGTGAAATGGGGCAATTGCCCACGTTCACCCTATAAAGTGGGCCACCAGCCCTTTCCTCGAAAGGTTCGGGGGATGCGATTTGTCGGCACCTTCGATTACGCGCTCGACGACCGGAACCGGGTACCCATCCCTCCGGCCTATCGTGGCGCGTTCGAAGAAGGCGGCTATCTCGCGACCGGTACCGACAGGTGCCTGGTCATCCATACCCCTGACTCCTTTGTTCGCGCTGCTGAGCTCATCGAGGCCATTCCCGAGGAAACTCAGGAAGGCGAAGACGCCCGGCGTGACTTCTACGGCAAGGTCTGGCCCCTCCAGAAGGATGGGCAGGGCCGCATCCTCATCAAGGAAGAGCTCCTCAAGTTTGCGGGGCTTGTCAAGGAAGTCAAGGTCGTCGGGGTGGGGCGGCGCCTGGAAGTCTGGGATAGCGCCGCGTACGACGCTCGCGAAAGCGACCGCCAGGCTGCCCGGATCGCCGCCATCAAGAAGAGTCAGGAGGGGTAACGTGGTTGTCATGACAGCTCCCGCGCCCGTGCACATCCCCGTCCTCCTCCGCGAATCAATCGATCTGCTCGACGTCCGCGAGGGCGGCGCTTACATCGACTGCACTACCGGCCTCGGTGGCCACAGCGAGGCAATCGCCCGCGCCATGGGCGAAACCGGCAGGCTCCTCTGCATCGACCAGGACCGCGAAGCACTGGAGTTCGCGCGTGCGAGATTGACGCCGTTTGGGAGGCGGGTCAGCTTCGTCCACGCGAACTTCCGTGACATCGCCGATGTCGCTGCACGGGAGGGCTTCCAGGAAGCCGACGGGATCCTCATGGACCTCGGCGTCTCGTCATTCCAGATGGGCACGGCCGGGCGCGGCTTCGCGTTCGCCCTCGAAGGCCCCCTGGATATGCGAATGGACCCGGCCTCGGATGGCATCACCGCCGCCGAGATCGTCAATACCTGGGACGAAGCGTCGCTCGCAGACCTCATCTTTCAATACGGTGAGGAACGGCAGTCGCGCCGCATCGCGAAAGCGATCGTGCGCAACCGCCCGCTGCGGACGACCTGGGATTTAGCCAGATCCGTCGAGCAGGCTGTGGGGGGTGCCAGGAGACACACCCAAATTCACCCCGCCACCAAAGTCTTCCAGGCGCTCCGGATCCGCGTGAATGGTGAACTCGACAGCCTTCACGCGGCTCTTCCGCTCGCCCACAGCCTGCTCGGCTCTGGAAACTCGCACGGCGGCCGCCTCGCCGTCATCAGTTTCCACTCTCTTGAAGACCGGATCGTCAAGCAGTACTTCCGGCGCGAATCGACCGGCTGCATCTGCCCGCCACAACTCCCCGTGTGCCGCTGCGGCCACACGGCTAGCCTGCGCGAACTCACGCGCCGTGGCATCCGCCCCGGGGAAGCCGAGGTCGCGGCCAACCCCCGCTCCCGCAGCGCCGTCCTCCGCGCGGCAGAACGGATCAGCTAGATGGCCGCGATCAACCATCCCCTCGGCAGGGGCGGCCACGGGATCCCGTTTGGGGCGCCGCTCCCGCGGCCCAACTGGTGGGTCGTTGCCGCCGTCCTTTTGCTTGGTGTGAGTGCCCTCCTCCCGGTGGTCCAGAACAGCGCCGCGACGAGCCAGGGTTTCGACATCCAGGCCATGCGTCAGCGCGAGGCCACGCTCGAAGGGGAGATCTCCCTCCTCGAAAGCGATGTCGCCCGCCTCACTTCTCTCAACCGCATCGAGCGGCGCGCCCAGGAAATCGGGATGGTCAAAGCCGCCAACCCGATCTTCGTTTCTGTAAACGAGCCCGGCCCCGCGCCGGCGAAGCTTCCTGCCGACTATCTCCCCCGGCCCGTTCCCCAACAGGAAAAGCCGGACCCCTGGTGGAAGCCGCTCGTGAGCTGGCTGCCCTGATCGGGTGGCCCAAGTTGCCTGGCCCTTCGGGGACGGGCTGGAGGCGCGTTTCGGATGTCGCACGCTAAAGCACGGCCTACGCGCCGTGTCTGGCTGCCGGCCTTTTTCTTTGGGGCGTTTGCCCTCGTGATCTGTGCCCGCCTCATCCAGCTCCAGGTTATCCAGCACGATGCCTACGCCGAGCGCGCGAAGGCCGAACTCTCAGGCTCCCAGGTTATCTACGCCCGCCGCGGCGCCATCCTCGATCGCAACGGCGCAGTCCTTGCCAACAGCGTCGGCACCTGGGATATCTACGTCAGCTCCCGCTCCTGGCGCGATAACACCGACGCCATGGAGGCGTCCACCGAGCTTGGAAAGCTCCTGAAGATCGACCCTGCCGCGCTCCGCAGCCAGGTCGCCTCGACTGACCTCGTCGATGTACCGATCCGCAAGGACGTCAACTACGAAGTCGGCCTTGAGATCATTGGCAAGGGGTTGCCCGGCGTGATCACCATCGCCAATACGGCCCGCGAGCATCCCGAAGGCGATGTCGCCGCCTCCGTCCTGGGCTTCATCGGCACCGACAACACCGGGCTCGCGGGCATCGAGGCCGCCTACAACGACGTCCTCCAGGGCATCCCTGGCCGAGCGGTTTACGAGCGCGACACGAGCGGCGAGCCCATTCCCTATGGCCGCTACGTCGCGACCGAGCCACGCCCCGGCGAGGACCTGGTGCTGACCATCGACCGGTACCTCCAGCAGATGGCGGAAGAGCGCCTCGCCGCAGCCATCAAGGAGCACCGTGCCGCCGGTGGTTCCATCATCATCATGGATCCTGCCACCGGCGAGATTCTCGCAATGGCGACGTCCCCCGGGCTCAAGTTCAGCTCCCTCGACCTCGGCAGCGACCAGGTGCTGGAGCTGCTCCGGAACCGCGCTGTCACCGACCTCTACGAGCCCGGCTCCGTGATGAAGATCATCACCGCCGCCGCCGCCATCGATGGTGGCGCCGTTACCCCCGGCACTACCTACACCGACAACGGTGTCGCGCTTATCTACGATGTTCCCATCAAGAACTGGGATGACAACGTCTACGGCGAGCAAACCATGACGGGCGTGCTCCAGCACAGCATCAACACCGGCGCGATCTTCATGATGCAGGCCCTGGAAGCGAAGCAGCCGGGCGCGTTCCAGGCCTATCTCGACGCGTTCGGCTTCGGCAAGCCCACCGGCATCGACCTGCAGGGCGAAGCTGAAGGCATCATCCGGCGCACCACCGACGACGACTACTCGCCGGTCGACCTGGCCACCCAGGCCTTCGGCCAATCGATTAGCGTCACGCCGATCCAGTTGCTCACCGCGATCGCTGCTGCCATCAACGGCGGCAACGTGATGCGCCCCCACCTGGTGAAGGCCTACATCGGCCCCGATGGCGTCCGCCGCGACGTGCGCCCGGAAGTCGTGGGCCGGGCGGTCTCATCGGAGACCAGCTCCACCATCCGCGACATGCTCAACAAGGTGGTCGATCCCGAAGGCAACATCCACCCCGGTAACCCGAAGTTCTACACGGCCGGCGGCAAGTCCGGCACCGCCAACGTGCCTGTCCCGAACGGCTACGATGAGACGCAGATCGCGTCGTTCGTTGGCTTCGCTCCCCTCGCCGACCCCGAGATCCTGGTCCTCGTCAAGCTCGATGAGAACCAGGACGGGTTGACCGGCACGGCGGCCGCCGCTCCCGTTTTCGCCTCGCTCGCTGACGACGCCTTGCGCTACCTCAACGTCCGCCCGGAAAAGGGCGCGTATGTGAGCCAGCGATGAGCCAGCACCTTGGGACTGGCTTCATCCGCGAGGAGATGACCCGCCACGGCTACCAGGTTGTCGCCGGCGCCGAACTCCCCATCACCGGTGGCGCTGCCGACTCCCGCCTTGTCCGGCCGGGTGACCTGTTCTGCGCCTTCCCGGGCGAGGAAACCGATGGCAACCTGTTCGTCGCCGATGCCCTCCGCGCCGGCGCCGATGCCGTGATCTGCTCTCGCCCTCCGGAGGGAGCTTGGCCAGGCAAGACCATCGTTGTCGCGCCCGATACCACCCGCGCGGTTGGCGAGCTTGCCGGCGCCTGGCGGCGTGCCTGCGCCCCACAGGTCATTGGCATCACCGGCACCGTCGGCAAGACCACCGCGAAAGAGATGACCGCTGCGACACTCGCCGACCGCCTCTCGGTCCACCGGAGCGCAGGTAACCTGAACTCCCGGGAGGGCCTCCCCCTCGCCCTGATGAGCCTCCGGCGGGACCACCAGGTCTCCGTCCTGGAGATGGCGATGGATAGCCCGGGCGAAATTGACGAGCTGTGCGCGATTGCCGAGCCCCGCATCGGTGCCGTCCTCAACGTCGGCCTCACCCACGTCTCGAAGCTCGGCAGCATCGAGGCGATTCAACGCGAGAAGCTCTCGCTCGTCCGGAACCTCCCCGCCGATGGCTGCGCCATCCTCAACGCCGATGACCCGCGCGTTGCCATCGCCGCCAACGATCTCCCCTGTGAGGCCATAACATTCGGCGAAAGCGATTCCGCCACACTCCGCCGCGGCCCCGTCACCGAGAACGGCCTCCTCGGCACGTCCTTTGATGTCAGCTTTGGTGAGACCACCGAGCGGATCACGTCTCCCCTGCCGGGCGCCCACACCGCCCCCGCCGTACTAACCGCGATCGCGGCGGCGCTGGCCCTCGGTCTCACGCTGCGGGGCGCTGCCTCGGCCGTCTACCACGCGAAGGTGGAAGGCCGCGCCCGCGTCCTCAAGTCCACCTCCGGGGCAACCATCATCGACGACCGCTACAACTCCAGTCCCGCGTCGCTCGCGGGCGCGTTGCTCATGCTCCGGGGGCTTTCCGGCCGCCGGATCGCCTTCCTCGGCCGCATGGCGGAGCTCGGCGAGCATGAGGCCGAGGAGCACCGCAAGGCCGGCGAGATCGCCGCGGCCTCCTGCGATGTGCTCTTCTGCTCCGGCGAGACGTGCCGCACCCTCGCCGCGGCCGCCGCCGCCGCCGGCCACCCCGATGTTCGCTGGTTCCCCACCCGTGATGAGGCCGCCGCCGAGGCCGCCGCCATCCTGCGTGCAGGCGATACGGTCCTCGTCAAAGCCTCCCGCGGCGAGGCGTTCGAAGCTGCCATCCCCGTGCTGGAGGGTCGTCCGTGATCCACGCGCTCTTCTCCGGCGTCGCGACCTTTGTCCTCGCCCTGCTCCTGGGCGAACCCATCGTCCGCTACCTCCGCCGCCGCAAGGTCGGCAAGGAAGTTAGCGAGCACCTGCCCGAACACCAGAAGAAGGCCGGCACCCCGACCTTCGGCGGCTTCATCATCTGGCTGCCGACCTTCATCGTCACCGCCATCGCCGTCGATTGGTGGGACCACCGCTCCATCCTCCTCCCTCTTGGGATGATCGGCATCACCATGGCCGCCGGGTTCGTCGATGACCTCGGCACGCTCCAGTACCGTTCCCAAAAAGGTCTCTCCTGGCGGTTCAAGATCGCCTTCACTTCGCTCTTCGCCCTTGGCGCCGCCGTGGTGCTGTACGAGTACATCGAAGTTGAGTCGATCAACGTCCCGTACGTCGGAAGCTACGCGCTGGGGCTGTTCTACATCCCGCTCGCCGTGCTCATCATCGTCGCTACCACCAGTGCGGTGGCCGTGAGTGACGGTCTCGATGGGCTGGTGGGCGGCACCACGCTCATCGCCTTCATCGCCTACGGCATCATCGGCTTCATCCAGGGCCAGGAGTTTGTCGCCACCTTCGCCTTCATCATCGCGGGCGCCAACCTGGGCTTCGTCTGGTACAACGCCCACCCTGCCCGCGTCTTCATGGGCGATACCGGCGCGCTGGCCCTCGGGTCGTCCCTTGCCGTCGTTGCCCTCATGACCGGTCAGTGGCTCCTCCTCCCGATCATCGGCGTAATTTTTGTCGCCGAGGCGGGCAGCAACATCCTCCAGATCGGGTACTTCAAGATCAGTGGCGGCAAGCGCATCTTCCGCCGCGCCCCGTTCCATCACCACCTCGAGCTCATCGGCTGGGCCGAAACGCAGATCGTCACCCGCTTCTGGCTCATTTCCATCGTCGCGGCCATGGTCGGCGTCGCCCTCGCCCTGGAGGTGCCCGAGTAATGACCGCTACCAACGGGTCGCTCCTCGCCCAGCCCATCGACGTCCGCGGCAAGCGCGTGCTCGTCTACTCACTCGGGATCGAAGGACGCGACCTCGCCCGCTGGCTGCTGGCGCACAACGCCCGCGTGACCATCAGCGATACCCGCACCGATGCCGCCCTCGCCGCGGCTGGCGCCACGGCCCCGGAGGGGGTGGAGCGCGTCGTCACCGGGGAGGGACTCCTGGACCCCGCGGGCTTCGACCTCGTGGCCGTGTCGCAGTCCGTGCTCCGCTACAACCCGGCGCTTGCCCGCGCCCGCGAACTTGGCATCCCGGTCACCTCCCAGATGCGCCTCTTCCTGCAGCTCTGCCCCGGCCGCGTCGTCGGGATCACTGGTTCGAGTGGCAAGTCGACTACAACCGCCCTCGTTGGCGCCATCGCGGCGGAATCCGGAGAGCCATCCATCGTTGGCGGCAATATCGGCGAAGCGCTCCTCGGCCGGCTCGATGAGATCACGCCTTCTACCAACGTCATCCTCGAGATCAGCCATACCCAGTTGCAGTACACCGACCGTTCCCCGGCAATCGCCGCCGTGACGAACATCACCCCCAACCACCTCGATCAGTTCAGCTGGGATGAATACGTCGGGTTGAAGCGCAACATCATCGCCCACCAGCACCGCGAGGATGTCGCAATCCTCAATGCCGACGACCACACCAGCCGCGCGCTGATGGCGTCGGTGCGCGGACGGCTGGTACGCACGTCCACCCTTTCGGAACCTGACGGCGACGGCGCCTGGGCGGACCACGATGACGTGGTGGCGAGGCACGGCAACCGGACCACGGCCCTCATCCGCCGTGCCGATATCCGGCTTCGCGGCGCCCACAACCTTTCGAATGTCGTCATGGCCTGTGCCATCGCCTCCGAGGCCGGGTTGCCGGCGGTGGCCATCGCCCGCGGTGTCGCCGGGTTCAAGGGTGTGCCGCATCGCCTCGAGGTCGTCGGCCGGGCAGGCGGCGCGGTCTGGGTGAACGACTCCATCGCCACCAGCCCCGAGCGCACCATCGCCGGACTGCGCGCCTTCACCGAACCCGTGGTGCTGCTCCTCGGCGGGCGCGAAAAGAACCTCCCGCTCGATCATCTGCAGGCGCTGGTGGCCGAGCGCTGCCGGGCCGTGATCTGCTTCGGCGAGGCCGGCCCGTTCTTCCACGATGCGATCCGCCGCACGCTCCCTGGCGCCCAACTGGTTGAGTCGATGGATGACGCGGTCGCAGCCGCCGCGGCGGTCGCCCAGGCGGGCGATGTCGTGCTCCTTTCCCCTGCCGGGACCAGCTTCGATGCCTACCCAAACTTCGAAGCCCGCGGTGAGGCGTTCCGCAGGCTGGTGGCCGGCCTCCCGGGATTCACACCCGAGGTGGCCCCATGACGACGCTGCAGCGTACCGGACGCCTGACGCCGGGACGCCCTGACTACCTGATTCTCGCCATCACCGCGCTCCTCACGGCAACCGGGCTGCTCGCCGTGTACAGCGCGAGCTTCGTGATCGCCCTGGCGAAGTTCGGCGACCCGTACTACTTCGTTCTCCGCCAGGCCATCTGGGGGGCCATGGGCGCCGTGCTCCTTGTCGGGCTCGCCCGCACCGACTACCGCCTCTTGCGCCCGCTCGCCGTCCCGATCATGGCTGTCACCATCGCCATGCTCCTCGCAGTGCTCGTGATCGGCGTCGAGGGTGGCGGCGCCCGCCGCTGGCTTGGCGTAGGCGAATTCACGGTGCAACCCGCGGAGTTCGCCAAGCTCGCGGTCATCATCTACCTGGCCGCATGGCTCGCCTCCAAAGGTTCTGACATCCGGTCGCTCGAACACGGCCTCGTCCCGTTCGTCTTCATCATCGGCGCCGTCAGCGTCCTCATCATGCTGCAACCGAACCTCGGCACAACGGTCATCATCCTGGCAATCACCGTCACCATGTTCTGGGTCGCTGGTGCATCGATCGTGCAGATGCTCGCCCTGGCGACGACGGGCCTTGGCAGTATCGCCGTCCTCGCCACCATGGCGGGCTATCGCGCCGACCGCCTTTCCGCCTTCTTCGATGCCGAAGCCGACCCGCTCGGCAACGGCTTCCAGACGCTCCAGTCGCTGATTGCCATCGGCAACGGTGGCATCCACGGCCTGGGCCTGGGCGCCAGCCGCGCCAAGTTCTTCTACATCCCTGAAAGCCACACCGATGGCGTCTTCGCAATCATCGGCGAAGAACTGGGGCTGATCGCTACCCTCACCATCGTCGTCCTCTACATGCTCCTCATGGTCCGCGGCTTCCAGGTCGCCCGCCGCGCGCGTGACGACTTTGGCCAGCTCATCGCCACGGGCATCACGACGTGGATCACCGTCCAGGCGCTGCTCAATATGGGCGGGATCACCCGCATCATCCCCCTCACCGGCGTGCCGCTCCCATTCCTCAGCTACGGGAGCAACGCGCTCGCGGCCATCCTCCTTGCGATCGGGGTGCTTATCTCCATTTCCCGCTACGGGACCGACCGCGGCGGCTACATGGACCAGCACCCGGTGGCGAAGCGCCGCGTCGTCCGCAAGAAGGAGCCCGAAGTATGAGGCTCGCGCTGACCGGCGGTGGCACCGGTGGCCATATCTTCCCCGCGCTGGCGGTGCTCGATGCGGTCCGGGCTTCCGCGTCGCCCGTCGAAGTCTGTTTTTTCGGTCCAGAGGACCGCGGTGAGCGCACGCTCGTGGAGGCGGCCGGCGTCCCCTTTGAGACAGTCCCCTCCGCTGCCGTCCGGGGACGTGGCCCCATTGGCCTCATTCGCAGCGCCTGGAGCCTGTTCTCCGGTGTCGTCACCGCAGTCCGCAGGTTCCGCCGCTTCAAGCCTGACGCAGTCTTCAGCACCGGTGGCTACGGGAGCTTCCCCGGCAGCGTGGCCGCGCGCCTCCTCCGCCGCCCGCTCGTGGTCTACCTGCCTGACGTGCACCCCGGCTGGGCAGTCAAGGCCGAGCGGATGCTGGCGACACGCATGACCACAACCACCGAGGCCGCGCTCGAATTCCTGCCCCCGGCGAAGACGACCGTGACCGGCTACCCGGTCCGCGCGACGTTCTTCACGCTCTCCCGCGATGCCGCCCGCGAGCAGCTCGGCCTGCCGCTGGACGCCGCGGTCCTCCTCATCGCCGGGGCGTCGCAGGGGGCGCGGGCGATCAACGCCGCCGTCTTCGATGCCCTGCCGGTCGTTTGCGAACAGGCCATCGTCTTCCATGTGACTGGTGATGCCGGGATGGCCGAGGCGTCCGCCCGGCGCGAGGCCCTCGACCTCGCGATCCGCAACCGCTACCACCCGGCGCCATTCCGCGCCGACCTCCCGGTTCTGATGCTCGCCGCCGACCTTGGCGTCTTCCGGGCGGGCGCCTCGGTGCTCGGAGAACTCCCGGCGGCCGCCCTCCCGTCGATCCTCATTCCCGGTACGTTCGCCGGCGGACACCAGCGTAACAACGCCAACTGGCTGGCCGGGAACGGCGCGGCGGCCGTCCTCGAAGAAGCGGCCATCACCGCCCTTGGCGCCATGGCGGGAGAACTGCTCCGCGACCGGTCCCGGCTCGATTCCATGCGCACCAGCGCGCGTGCGCTCGCCCGCCCCGACGCCGCCGCGGCGATCGCCGCGGTCGTCATGGAGGTTGCCCGGAAATGACTCCGATGACCGGCCCGGTGCACTTGGTGGGGGTTGGCGGCATGCACATGTCGGCCATCGCCCTCCTGCTCCGCGCCCGCGGGGTCGAAGTCTCGGGCAGCGACCTCCGCCCGTCGAACCTGACCGAAAAGGTCGCCGCGGCAGGCGCGACGGTTGTCTACGGCCACGCGGCCGCGAACGTCCCCGCGAGCACCGTCCTGGTCGTGACCACAGCGGCCGCGCAGGATGACAACCCGGAGCTGGCTGAGGCACGCCGGCGCGGCCTGCCCATCCTTCTTCGCGCCGAGATGGTCGCCCGACTCATGGAAGGCAAGCGCGTCGTTGCCGTCGCGGGGGCGCATGGCAAGACCACCACCTCCAGCCTCATCGCCCACATCCTTGTCCAGGCCGGCCGCCAGCCCATGTACCTCCTCGGTGGCGAAAGCCCCGACCTCGGTGGCCACGCTGCCTGGGGCGAGGGGGACATCTGTGTCGTCGAGGCCGACGAATACAAGCGCGCCTTCCATGAGTACACCCCCGAGGTGGCGGTCATCACCAACGTCGAACCGGACCATCTCGACTACTACGGCACTCCCGAGGCTTACCAGGAGGCCTTTCTCGAGTTCGGCCGCCGGGTCAAGCAGGGTGGCCTGCTTCTCGCCTGCGCCGATGACCCTGGAGCGCGCTACGTTTCCGATGTCCTTGGCGACCTTCCGATTCGCCACGAGACCTACGGCGCCGAAGGCGTCCGCTTCTGGCTCGCCGACGACGTCAGGATGTCCGCCGCCGGCGCCGATTACACGCTCTTGCGTGGCGGCGCGCGCCTTGGGGCCGTCCACGCCTCTATCCCTGGCATCCACTTCGTCAGGAACTCGTTGGCCGCGGCCGCCGTCGCACTGCACTTCGATGTCCCGTTCGAGACCGTCCGGGACGCGATCGCCAGCTTCCGCGGAGCCCGCCGCCGCTTCGAGCAGGTCGGAGAGGCAGGCGGCGTCCTTGTGATGGATGACTACGCCCACCACCCCACCGAAGTCCGCGCCACGATTGCTGCTGCCCGGGCGGCGTTCCCGGGCCAGCGGCTGATCGCGGTCTACCAGCCGCACACCTACTCGCGCATCGCCTACCTCTGGGACGACTGGCTCACCTGCTGGGAGGGTTTGGACGCGCTCATCGTCCTCGAGACCTACGCCGCCCGCGAAGCGCCCCTGCCCGGCCGGTCGGCCGCCGACCTCGCCGCCGCGGTCGTTGCTCCTGCCGCCAGTTACGCGAAGGACTTCGACGATGCCGCCCACCAGGCGGCTGCCATGGCGCGGCCCGGTGATGTCGTCTTCACGGTCGGCGCCGGGGATGTGGTTGAAGTCGGCCCCCGGCTCCTGGAGGCGCTGGAATGACGGCGCTCGACACGCTCGCCACCGCGCTCGCATCCCACGGTGACCTCCGCCGCGACGAGCGCCTTGCGCGCCACACAACCTTTGGCATCGGCGGTCCGGCCGACCTGTTCCTCACCGTCCGTTCGTCCGAGGCGCTCGCCTTCGCCGCCTCCGCCGCCCACGATGCCGCCGTCCCGGCCCTGGTCCTCGGGAGCGGCAGCAACGTCCTCGTCGCCGATGCCGGCGTCAGGGGCCTCGTCATCGATAACCGCGCCCGGGCCGACCAGGCCGATTCCACCGGGCTCACCTTCCGCGTCGAAAGCGGCGCCAGCTTCGCCGCGTTCGCCCGGCGCATGTGCCGGCTCGGGCTCGATGGGCTCTCCTGGGCCGTTGGCATCCCCGGGACACTGGGAGGCGCCGTGGTCTACAACGCCGGGGCCTATGGCGGCTGCCTCGCCGACGTCCTGCGCCGCGTCCGCCTCCAGGTCCCCGGCGATGGCGATCAGTGGGTGGACGCTTCCGACCTCGGCCTGGTCTACCGTGGCAGTGCCTTCACCCGTGGCCAGCTCGAAGGGAAAGCGGTCCTCGAAGCTGAGGTCGAGCTGACGCCCGGCGACTCAATCGCTCTGCTCGCCCGTGCCGCCGCGCACGATGCGAAACGGCTCGAAGCGCAACCGCGCGGCCGCAATGCCGGCTCGACCTTCAAGAACCCGCCTGAATCGCCGGCCTGGAAGCTCATCGATGCGGTCGGCATGCGCGGCATGCGCCGGGGCGAGGCCGCGGTCTCCGAAAAGCACTGCAACTTCTTCGTCAACGAAGGCAACGCCTCCGCTGCCGATGTTGCCTGGCTCATCGCAGAAGCCCAGCGCCGCGTGGGCGAGCAGTTCGGGGTCGCCCTCGATCCCGAAGTCCAGTTTGTGGGGGCGTGGTGATGGGACGGCAACGCGTGGCAGTCCTCCTCGGCGGCCGCTCGGGCGAGCACGAAGTCAGCATCGTCAGTGCCCGGAGTGTCATCGCCGCCCTCGACCCGGGACGCTGGGAACCGGTGCCGATCGGCATCGCAAAGTCGGGCGCATGGCTGTCCCCGTCCGAAACGCGAGCCGCGCTCGATGCGGGAGTCCGCGCGCTTGAGCACGACGGAGTGTCTGTCCTGAGGTCCGCTGAGGCGCTGCAGGCGCTCGATTCGTGTGCCATCGCCTTCCCGCTGGTACACGGCGTCAACGGCGAGGACGGCACCCTCCAGGGCTTCCTTGAGATCGCCGGCAAGCCCTACGCGGGGGCCGGCGTCGCCGCCAGCGCGATCGGTATGGATAAGGCGTTGATGAAGGCGCTCTTCCGCGAAGCAGGAATTCCTGTGGCCCGGTATTCCATAATCCGATCATGGGAGTATACACTTGCCCAGAATGATTCAATGGAGCTCATAGAACACGCGATTGGATACCCCTGCTTCGTCAAGCCGGCCAACGGAGGTTCCTCCGTCGGCGTCACCAGGGCCCGCTCCCGCGAAGACCTCCACGAGGCATTCACCTCCGCTTTCGCCTATGACGACAAGGCAGTCGTCGAGCAGGCAATCGTCGGTCGGGAGGTCGAGTGCTCCGTCCTCGGCAATGAACACCCTGAGGCCAGTGTGGTCGGCGAGATCGTCCCGGACCGCGACTTCTACGACTACGATTCGAAGTACTCGAGTGGCTCCACGACTGAGCTCCGTATCCCCGCGCCGATCACCGAATCGGCCGCCCGCGAAGTGCGCGACCTCGCCCTTCGCATGTACCGCGTCATGGGCTGCGAGGGCTATGCCCGGGTGGACTTCTTCCTCACCTCTGGCGATCGCGTCATCGCCAACGAGGTCAACACCATCCCCGGCTTCACCAGCATCAGCATGTACCCGAAGCTCTGGGAAGCCTCCGGCCTGGGCTATAGCGACCTCCTGACGCGCATCCTCGATCTTGGCTTTGAACGTTTCGAGCGGAGGGCGCGGCGATGATCATCAAGCGCAACCGGCCGAAGCCGCCGAACCCCGCCCGAGCCATTGTGAAACGCAACCGCCCGGCGGTCGGCGTCTCCCGGCCACGGACGATCGTCCGCCGCTCCCGTGGTGTGGTCGGTTCCCCCCCGCCCCGTGGTCCACGCTTCCGCCGGCCGTCGCTCGGCTGGCGCCCCTCCCGTCGGCTCTTTGTGCTCGTCACGGCTGCCGCCGTGTTCGCGGTATTCGGGTACGGCGGCTATTGGGTGTGGAATTCTCCGTTCTTCAAGATCACCGAGGTGGAGGTCGTTGGCAGCGAGCGCATCGCAGCCAGCACCGTCGTCGAAAAGACCGGCATCCTCGGCCAGAGCATGTTCAACGCCGACCTTGCCGCCGCCCAGGAAGCCCTCTATTCCCACCCGCTGGTCTACGGTGTCCGGGTCGAGCGGGACTGGCCCCATACCATTCGCGTCATCGTCGAAGAACGCGCTCCCTGGGGTACCTGGGAGCAGTCTGGCGTGAGCTACACCATCGACCGCGAAGGCGTAGTCCTCGGACTTGGCCCCGCGTCTCCCGGTTCCCCGGTCATCCGCAGTTCTGAGGCCGGCAACCGCGTCCAGGGGGACCGCGTGGACTACCAGGCCGTCGATGCCGCCGCCGAGATCTACGAAAAGCTCCCTCGCCAGCTCGGCACGACTGTCGCCGAAGTCGCTTTCATCAAGGGCAAAGGCGTCCAGGTGACCACCACCAGCGGGCTCGTCGCCCTCTTCGGCGATTCCAGTTCCATCTCGTACAAGCTCTCCGTCTGGGCCGCCCTTTCGGCCGAGGCCCAGGCTCGCCGCATCAACTACACCACCATTGATCTGCGCTACGGCAACCGGCCGGTGCTGCAGTAGGGAAACACAGGAGAATCACCATGCGACGACGCACCACCGTAGCAGCAATCGATGTCGGCTCCACCAAGGTCGCCGTCATCGTTGGCGATGTTGGCGAAAACGGCGAAACCCGCATCCTCGGCGTCGGCGTTGCTCCCGCGGCCGGCCTTTCCCGGGGGGTTATCGACAACATCCAGAGCGCCCGGGACGCTATCGGCATCGCCGTCGAAAAGGCCGAGCAGGCCTGTGGCATGCGCATCCTGAGTGCAGTCGTCGGCATCTCCGGTGGCCACATCTCCTCCCAGAACAACCGGGGCATCATCGCCATCCCGGACCGCTCGCGCCCCATCTCCGCGGATGACCGCGCCCGCGTCCTCGAATCTGCCGGCCAGGTTGCCATCCCCACAAACCGCCAGGTCGTCCACGTCGTGCCGCGCGGCTACTGGGTGGAAGGGACCGACCAGGTGAGCGACCCCGTCGGCATGTTTGGTGGCCGGCTCGACGCGGAAGTCCACATCGTCTCCGGGGCGGTCTCAGCCATCCAGAACCTCACCAAGTGCGTCGAAGGCGCCGGTGTCCAGGTCGATGACATCGTCCTCGAATGCATCGCCTCGGCCACCAGCGTCCTCCAGGAACAGGAGCGCCAGCAGGGGGTCGCACTCGTCGATATCGGTGGCAGCAACACCTCGATCGCCGTATACGACGAAGGCTCCGTGGCCCACACGGCCTGCCTTCCCATCGCCGGATCCCATCTGACCCACGACCTCGCCCGCGTCCTGCGCTGCCCCTGGGAGAGCGCCGAGCACGTGAAGTGCACAGTCGGCGCCGCCCACTCTGACCCCGCCATGGCCAACGAGACGGTGGAAATCCAGGCCTTCGGCACCCAGTCGAGCAAGCTGGTGCCACTCAGCCATATCTGCGAAATCCTCCAGGCGCGCACCGAGGAGATCCTCGAAATGGTCGCGCTCGAACTCAAACGAGTCGGCTACCTCGACCGCATCGCCGCCGGCCTCGTCCTCACCGGGGGCACCGCCCAGCTGCGCGGCCTCCCGGAAGTCGCCGAGGCACGGCTCGGTATCCCGGCCCGCCTCGGCCGCCCCCACGGGTACTCCGGGCTTTCCGATCTGATCGGGACGCCCGCGTTTGCCACATCCATTGGCCTCATCGAGTACGCGCTTGGAGGCCGCGAACGGGTGGTTGAATCCACAGGCCCCGCCTTCGAGGTCCCGGTCGGCGGCTTCTTCCGTCGGCTCGCCTCGCTCGGGAGGGCGCTCATGCCCCAGTAGCACGCGCCATGGAGGAGGGAATGAGCCATTTCGACGGACCCCGCAGTCTCGTCTCATTCAGCAAAGGGAAGGAATCCGCAATGAGCATCCGTTACGACACCGAGCTTCTCCCCGATATCAAGGTCCTTGGCGTGGGCGGCGGCGGCTGCAACGCCGTCAACCGCATGGTCCGCGCCAAGATCCCCGGCGTCACCTTCGTCGCCTGCAACACCGATGCCCAGGCGCTCATGTCCTCCGAGGCCACCACCCGCCTCCGCATCGGCGAAAAGCTCACCAAGGGCCTCGGCGTCGGCGGCGACCCGACCCGCGGCGAGCGTGCCGCCGATGAGAGCCGCGATGAGCTCTACGACATCCTCCGCGGCACGGAGATGGTCTTCGTCACGGCCGGCATGGGTGGCGGAACCGGCACCGGCGCCGCCCCGGTCGTCGCCGAGATCGCCAAGGATTGTGGTGCCCTCACCATCGGCGTCGTGACCAAGCCCTTCCAGTGGGAAGGCGCCCGCCGCATGAAGCAGGCTGAGGAAGGCCTCGCCCGCCTGCGCGACAAGGTCGATACCCTTATCGCCATCCCGAACTCCCGCCTCATCGAGATCTGCCCGCCCGATACCACCATCGAGCAGGCCTTCGAAACCGCCGACGATGTCCTCCGCCAGGCCATCCAGTCCATCTCCAACATCATCAGCCAGAACGGCTCCATCAACCTCGACTTCAACGATGTCCGCACCACCATGAGCGAAGCAGGCCCCGCCCTGCTCTCGGTGGGCCGGGGCAGCGGCGAAAACCGCGCCGTCGAGGCCGCCCGCGCCGCGACCAGCAGTCCAATCCTGGATCAGTCCATCGATGGCGCCCACAACGTGCTCTTCAATGTCACCCACAGCGGCAACCTGCAGCTGCGGGAACTCGACATGGCCGCCCGCGTCATCGCCGAGGTTGTCGATCCCAGCGCCAACATCATCTTCGGCACCGTCGTCGATGCCCGCGTCGGCGAAGATATCCAGCTCACCGTCATCGCCACCGGCTTCACGCCCCGCGCGGCAACCATCGATGACCCGATCGAGACCACGCGGATCCGCGAGTACAACCTGCCTGGCGTGAGCAACATGGAAGACGCTGAACTGCCCGCATTCCTTCGTCGCAACATCCGTTCGCTCAACAGTGCGCGGCCCGTAGGAGAGGGGAGTATCGCGAAGCTGGCTGAAAGGAGGTAGCTACCTAACCGAGCGCGCAGAGTCCGGAAGGACACTCGCCCGAAGTATTCGGGCAAGACCGGGGCTTGATGCAATGGGAGATGGCATCAAGCCCCTTTATCATGTGCGCCGGCTACCCCGCCGGTAGCCACCCCGCTTTCAGCCGGACGCGTACCATACCACACTTCTTTACAGAAACACCACCCACTCTGCGAAATTTCCACAAACGCAAGCCGTCGTCCCGTCCCGCCCTCCGCCCACTGTCTTCTCTCCTCTTCCCCCTATCCTCTCTCCTCTACCCCTGCGTATAGTCCGGCCTCACAACTATTCCACCGATGGAGTCTGTCTATGACCGGGGCCCTCGAGGGTATCCGCATCCTCGACTGCACACAGATCATCGCCGGCCCGCTGGCCGGCTCCCTGCTCACCGAAATGGGCGCCGATGTCGTTAAGGTCGAACCCCTTGAGGGCGAACCCTGGCGCCTCCAGGCCGAAATCATCCCGAAGGAGAGCAAGGGCTACCTCACGCAGAACCGCGGCAAACGGAGCCTCGCCCTCGACTTCAAGGACCCGCGCTCGGCACCCATCCGCGATGGCCTCATCCGCTGGGCCGATGTCCTGCTCACGAACTACCGGCCCGGCGTTCCCGAGGCGCTCGGCCTCGACTACGAATCGGCACGGGCCATCAACCCCGCCATCATCTATGCCGAGAACACCGCCTTCGGCAAACACGGCCCTGACAGCCAGCGCCGCGGTTACGACATTGTCGCCCAGGCCATGAGCGGCCTGACCGCCTCAAACCCCAACGTCCAGAACGGCCTCCCCATGCAGATTGCCTTTGCCCCGGCCGATGTCGTCACCGGCGTCGCCCTGGCCTGGGCGATCACGGCAGCCCTCTACCACCGCGAGAAGACCGGCGAAGGCCAGGCGATCAACTCGAGCCTCCTGCTCTCATCCCTCACCCTCCAGGCCGGCGCCCGCGAGATCGTCGCACTCGATGAAGAGGGCCGGCATGCGCGCCTCGCACACCTCGCCGAGGCCCGCGCGCGCGGGGCCACTATCGAGGAGATCTACGCCGAACGCCGCCGCTTCATGCCCGAAGTGGCCGGTAACATCTACTACCGCCCCTACAAGACCCGCGATTCCTACCTGGTCGTTGGCTGCCTCGGGCCGGGCCCCCGGGAGCGCTTCCGAAAGGCGCTCGACATCACTGACCCGCGCTATGAGCCCGGCTTTGATTCGTCGCGGCTCCGCGATGTCGGCGCCGCCCTCGTCGCCACATGTGAGGCGAAGTTCCAGGACCGTACCAACGACGAATGGGTCGCCTACCTCGACACGCACGACATCGCCTGCGGCCCCATCCGCTTCGTCGATGAGCTCTGGGATGACCCCCAGGTCGAGGCCAACGGCTTCCTCGTTGAGTACGACCACACACTGCTCGGCCCCCTGCGCGGCCCCGCCCCGATTATTCAGATGAGCCGCACGCCCACGCGCGTCCAGCGAGCCGCACCCGCCCTCGGCGAACACAGCGACGAGGTGCTGGGCGGGCTGGGGTACTCCGCGGACGATATCGCCCGCTTCCGCGATTGGGGCATCGTCGGGTAGCGCGCGGCCGTTAGCGCCGCCAGGTGTGCACGTCGGTGAATCTGCTCGACCCGGTGAACAACACGCCGCTACTCACGTTCTCAAGTGAGTCCGGGTAGACGTACACCACCGTTGGATAGGCGATGACGATCCCCGGGCTGAGTTCCTGCCACACGTCCTGGAGCTGACCGTAGCTGTCCAGGCGCACCTCGGGGTCGCGCGCCGTCCGCCCCTGGGCGATCAACTCATCCATCACCGAATCCTCGAAGTTCGCCAGGTTCAGGCCCGCCGACCCCATCTGCGAGCTGTGCCAGCCGAAATACAGGTCCGGGTCCGGCCCCTGCTCCCAGGCGGCAACTGCCGCCTCGTAACGCCGTTCCTGGAGGAAGTCCCGGCGGAGTACCGAGAAAGTGGTACTGGCCACCGTTGCCCGCACGCCAAGTTGTTCCAGCTGCCGGGCGATTTCCCCGGCCATCGCCACCCGCGTGGCATCGTTGTCCACGCGGATCGTGAACCGGAACTCACTCCCCTGCCGGGCGAGGATCCCCGTGGTCGGGTTTGCCACCCATCCCGCCTCTCCGAGCAGCCGCTTCGCCTCGGCGATGTCGGGCTCCGTCACATCGGCGCCTTCAACGTACGCCCAGGTGCCCGGCACCACCGGCGATGACGACGCGGTCGCCCCTCCGGGGTACACGCGCCGCACGATCTCTTCCCGGTCGATCCCGAGCGAAAGCGCCTGCCGGACGCGCTCATCCGAAAAGAGCGCCGTACTCGTGTTCAGGTAGAGCAGCGTCGCCGTTGAGCGCTGCAGCCGCGCGGCTGTGGTGTTCTTCACCTGCTCAAGGGTGCTCAGCTGGTCCGCGGAAATCTGGTCCCGGATGAGCAAGCCTTCGACCTCGCCCTCCGCCAGTGCGCGCTGTGCCGTTGTGTAGTCGGTGAAGAACCGCAGCGTGAACCGCTCGATCTGCGGCCGCCCCAGGTGATAGTCCCCGTTCGCCACCAGCCGCGCCTCGCGCGCATCCAGCGACTCCACGCGATAGGGACCGCTCCCCACGGGCGCCGCGTTGAATGGGGCGTTTTCGATCTCCGATGTCGGCAGCGACCCTAGAAGGTGCTCGGGGAGGATCCCGATGGTTGCGCTTCGTGCCAGGAACGGCGCCGAAGGCTGGCGCAGCTTCACCACCACCGTGCGGTCGTCGGGCGTCGTCACGTCGGCCCCGAGCCATCCTTCGGCAAGCGTCGGGTCGCCCCGGTAGTCCGGGTCGGTGATGTTCCGGATCGTGAATGCCACATCGCGCGACGTGACCGGCTCACCATCATGCCACTTGACGCCTGCCCGCAGTCTGAACGTGTAATCCCTGCCGTCGTCCGATACTTCTGGCAGTTCCGCCATGTCCGCAATAACCCGCCCGTCCGGCGCGAGGCGGACCAGCCCGGCGAACACGAGCGCGGCAAGGTCGGCATCAACCTCGTTCATCGAGGCATAGAGCGGGTTCACCCGCTGGTAGGTCCCCGCAACGCCCTCCGTGTACCCGCTGCCCTCAACCAGCACGACACCGTCGTCGCCGATAGTCCGCAGCACGAGCGCGCCGGCGGCGGCCAGCACCGCAACAGCGAGGCTCGCCGCGAGGATGACCGTTCGGCGCGAATGCGCTCCAGATTGGGGCATGGGCAGGCTACTTCTGCGACTGGACGCTCAGGAACGAGACAAACACGAACACGATCACGAGCAGGATCGTCGCCTGGAAGAGGGTCTTCTCCAGGCCGCGCTTCGTCCGGTAGGCCGAACCGCCCGACATGCCGCCGAGCGCGGCGCCGAACCCACTCCCTTTCACCTGGAGCAGCACCACCACGATGAGGGTGACCGAGACAATGACCTGCAGGATGTTCATGAACATGTGGAATTACCGTGTGACCAGCATCGCCGGCTCCTCGGGAGCGGGCCGCCGGGTTTCGAATGAAGTAGTGTCCCGGGCATCGTACAGCCGCATGATCGTAGCCGCGAGCTTGTAGGGGTCGTGACGGTAACGGTTCTCTTCCGCAACCACGTCCGCCTCCATCAGTCGCACCTCGGGATAGCTTCGCAGCATCTCCTGCGATACCTGTACCGCCGCCGAGTGCCACGCCTCCGGCAACTCCGGGGCGATATTGCTGTTGGCCACCACCGCCTGGATGAGCCCGCTGCCTGTATGCCGTTCAAGCGCCTCAATGTGCTCCGCGACCCCGAACCCGTCCGTCTCGCCGTGCTGCGTCGCAACATTGCACACGAAGACCTTCGTCGCTGACGTCTGGAAGAGCGCTTTGCGCAGGCCATCCACCAGCAGGTTCGGGAGCACGCTCGTGTACAGGCTCCCCGGCCCGATTACGATGATGTCTGCGTCCAGCACCGCCCGGACGGCGTCCGGGTGCGCCTCTGCGTCAGGCGGGTTCAAGTAGAGCTCTTTGATCCGGCCGCCGCGCTCGGAGATGTTGTGCTCCCCGTGGACCACCTCGTCCTCGTGCGTGCGTGCGCTCAGGGTCACGTCTTCCAGCGTCGAAGGCAGGATGGTCCCGCGCACATTCAGTACCCGGCTCGCCTCGTGGATCGCCGCCTCGAAGTTCCCGGTCACCTCCGACATCGCCACGATGAACAGGTTGCCGAACGAGTGCCCTTCCAGCCCGTTCCCTTCACTGAAGCGGTACTGGAACAGCTTCGACATGAGCGGCTCGCTCTCTGCCAGGGCGGCTATGCACTGGCGCAGGTCGCCCGGGGCCACAACGCCAAATTCCTGGCGCAGCCGCCCTGTGCTCCCCCCATCATCAGCCACCGTGACGATTGCGGTCAGGTTGCTCGTATAGACCTTCAGCCCGCGCAGCAGTGTCGAAAGCCCGGTGCCCCCGCCGATCGCGACGACCCGCGGCCCGCGGCTCAGGAACCGCTTGTTATAGATCGCTTCCGCCATGCTCTGGTCCCGCGAATCTGGCCGCACGAACGCGTAGAGCAGCGATTCGTTCAATTTGTAAACGGCTATCCCCACCGTGCTGAGCGAGAGCGTGATGAACAGCAGGCCGCGCATCCAGCGAGGCATGAACTGCAGCGTCAGGTAGTAGAAGGCCCCCGGGAGCGGCGCCTGCAGGTATGCCTCTTTCAGGATGTAGGCGATACCCAGCCCCATCAGCGCGATGCCAAACAGCAGCAGCACCAGCCAGCGCTTGATGTGCATCCCCGGGTACAGCCACTTCAGGGCCGAATTGTCGCGGATCGACCGGAACGTCATCGGGCCGAAGTATACCACCGTCGGGCGATATCACTAGGAATCCTAAACATTTTCTCCCAGCTCCCTCTCCAGTAACCCCTGGACCACCTGGGCGTTCGCCCGGCCACGCGTCTCCCGCATCACCTGGCCAACCAGGAACTTGATCGATGCTTCCTTCCCCGCGTGATAATCCGCCACCGCTTTCTCGTTCGCCTGGATAATCCGGCGGACCGCATCGACCAGGTCCGCCTCTCCGCTGATTTGCGCGAGTCCTTCTGTCTCGACGATCGCCGCGGCAGCTCGTCCGCTCGTAATCATCTTCTCAAAGACATCCTTGCCGACACTCGGAGTGATCTTCCCCTCCTCGACCAACAACGCCAGGCCGGCCAACCGCTCCTCTTCCAGTGGGAATGTATCGATCTCGCTCCCGGCGGCATTGAGCCAGCGGGCCACTTCGCCCAGCACCCAGTTGGCGGCCACTTTCGCGCTTCGCCCCGGATCGAGGCCGAGCGCCCCCATCACACCCTCGAAGTATTGCGCTCGTGCCCGGTCCTCGGTCAGGGCTGTTGCCTCGTGTTCCGAAAGTCCGAGCGTGAGGAATCGTTCGCGCTTCGCCGCCGGCAGTTCTGGCAGCTTCGCCCGCATCGCGTCCACGTACTCGCGGCTCAGTCTCAGCGGCGGCAGGTCCGGCTCCGGGAAGTACCGGTAGTCGTTCGCCTCTTCCTTCGTCCGCTGACTTACGGTCTCACCGCGCTCGTCCACCCAGCCCCGCGTTTCCTGGATGATCCGCTCACCGGCATCGAGCATGCGCGCCTGCCGGATCTCCTCGAACGCGATGGCATCGTGCACCGCGCGGAAGCTGTTCATGTTCTTGACTTCAACCTTCGTGCCCAGCCTGTCCGAGCCAACCGGCCGGATTGAGACGTTGGCGTCGCAGCGGAAGTTCCCTTCTTCCATGTTCGCCTCGCTCACGCCGATGTAGCGCAGGATCTGCCGCAGCCGCACGAGATACTCCCGCGCCTCCGCCGGTGACCGCATGTCGGGCTTGCTGACGATCTCCATGAGCGGCGTGCCCGAGCGGTTCACGTCCACCAGGCTGTAGCCTTCACCGCTCAGCGGGTCGGTTCGGTGCAACAGCCGCGCCGTGTCCTCTTCCATGTGGACGCGCTCCATCCCCACCCGCTTCCGGACGCCGTCCACCTCAACCTTCAGCCATCCGTCGTGGCAGACCGGCAGGTCATACTGCGAGATCTGGTAGCCCTTCATCAGGTCCGGGTACGGGTAGTTCTTGCGGTCGAACTTGCTGAATGCCGAGATCTCGCAGTTCAACGCGAGCCCGGTCATCACGATGAACTCGATCGCCTGCTCGTTGATGACCGGGAGCACCCCGGGCATCCCCAGGCACACCGGGCACACATGGGTGTTCGGCTCAGCGCCCGAGTAGTCGGCGCTGCATCCACAGAACATCTTGCTCTTCGTGATCAGCTGGCAGTGGACTTCGAGCCCGATGACGGTCTCGTACTTCGTCGCAATGGCGGTCAATCAGACTCCTCCACCGTGGCGGGGACGCCTTTTCGAGTATAGGCACGCTTCCCCGAACACGTAACCCGCCCGGTCACACCACCCGGATCGCTGCCGGCCCTTTCCCCGCTTTGCCGATCTGCCAGAGCGCCACCCCGTCCCGCGCGAACGCTGCCTCCATCATCGCGGCTCGTGCCGCCGGCACACCCAGCAGTAGCCCCCCCGAGGTCTGCGGGTCGAACAGCGCCGCCGAAACCTCCGCATCGATGCCGGCGCCGAACGTGACGTTCCCCCTGAGCCAGTCCCGGTTGCGCACTCCGCCACCGGTCTCCACGCCGGCGGCCAGGCACAGGCGCGCCCCATCGAGCAGCGGCACCGCGCCCGCGATCACCTCGACCGCCACGCTCGAACGTTCGGCCATCTCCCACAGGTGCCCGAGCAGTCCGAAACCGGTGACATCGGTCGCCGCCCGCACGCGCGCTTCCCGCGCCAGGTGCATCGCGTGGCGGTTCAGCCGGAGCATCGATTCGGTCGCCCCGGCAACCCACTCCGGGCGCGTCTTCCCCTGCCGTGCCCCCGAGAGTATCGTCCCGGTCCCGATTGGCTTCGTCAGGTACAGCACATCCCCGGCTCGCAGCCCTGCCTTCGTAAACACCCGCTTCGGGTGAACCAGCCCCAGCACGCTCAGCCCGTACTTCGGCTCGTCATCCCAGATGGTGTGGCCCCCGGCTACCACGCCGCCCGCCTCCGCCACCTTCTCGGCCCCTCCGCGCAGGATCGCCGTCTGGGCCGCCACCGGCAGGCTTTCCGGGAACGCCGCGATGTTCAACGCGAGCACCACCTCGCCGCCCATCGCGTACACGTCGGAGAGCGCGTTCGCCGCGGCGATGGCGCCGTACGTGTGCGGGTCGTCAACCACGGGCGCGAAAAAGTCGAGCGTCGCCACCACCGCCGTCGCCGCGTTGATGCGGTACACGGCAGCGTCATCTGCCACGCCCAGGCCCACGAGCAGGTCCGGGTGCGATTCAGGGGTGAACAGACCGGCGAGCGGCGACAGTACCTGCGCCAGGGCCTCAGGCCCCGCCTTGGATGCTCAGCCGCCGCATGTGGTCAGTTCCGTCATCCGGAACAGCTCTTCGCGTGTCACCCGCCGATCCTAGCAGGCGCGCTCATCGCCCATCGCCCAGCGCCGCGCTACAGTCCTGATCGATGTCCCGGTTTGATGTGATCGTGGTGGGCGCCGGCCCGGCTGGCAGCACGGCCGCGCGCGAGCTTGCCGCGGCCGGGGCGAAGGTCCTTGTGGCCGACCGCGCTACCTTTCCGCGTTACAAAGCCTGCGGCGGCGGCATCCCCCTCCGGACCGAACGCCTCCTCCCATTCCCCATCGATCCCGTCGTCGAAGACTCGGTCAGCCTGCTCGATGTTGCAGCCTCGGGCCGCCATCGCTTCGTCCGCGATTCCGGCGCCCCCTTTGCCCACATGGTCATGCGCGAGCGCTTCGATGCCCTCCTCCTCGAACATGCCATGCGCGCCGGCGCGGAGTTCCGCCCGGGCGCCACAGTCCGCTCGCTGGATGTTGGCGGTGGCGTCACGGTCCGCGCCCAGGGTTTCGATGCCGACGCGGATTTCCTGGTCTGCGCCGATGGCGCGCACTCACCCGTGGGGACGATGGCCGGCCTTGGCGGCGGGATCGCCGAGTGCGCCGCCTGGGAGGTCGAGGTCCGCGCCCCGGCCAGCCGGTTCCGGGCCTATCGTGCCTCCGCGCTCATCGACCTCGGCTTCAACCCCTGGGGGTACTCGTGGCTCTTCCCCAAGGCCTCGGTGCTCTCGGTCGGGATCGTCCTCCCGCCCGGGCAGGCGGGGGCCATGAAAGACCACACCGCCGCCTACCTCGCGCGCCTCGGCCTTGCCGATGCTCCGGTTGATGTCGCCCGCGGCCACAAGATCCGCTTCCGCCGTGGCGCCGAGCCCATCGCCAGTGAACGCGTAGTCCTGGCCGGTGATGCCGCCGGACTGGCCGACGAGTTCACGCAGGAGGGCATCTACTACGCCATCGAGTCCGGCCGCATTGCTGCCCGGTCAGTCCTCCGCACAATGGGCGGCCACGCGCCGCTCACCGCTTACCAGCAGGATATCGACCGCGAGATCATGCCCGAGCTCCGCGCCGCCCGCCTCATCGCCTACATGTTCTACGGCATGCTCCGCCGCTTTCCCCGCCCGTGGATGGCCGCCAGCTCGCGCTTCGGCTACCTCTGGGACGCGTTCTTTGCCGTCCAGCGCGGCGAGTCCACCTATGCACGTGAAACCGAACGCGTGCCGATCCTCCCCGGCGCCGCGGCGCGCATGCTGGACCGCAAGTGAACCTCACGCCGGCCGCCATCATGGGGGCCCTCGAACCCGTCTACGGCCGGCCTCACGCCATGCCGAGCCGTGATCCGCTGGCCGAACTCATCCTCACGGTGCTTTCCCAGAACACTGCCGACACTAACAGCGGCCGCGCCTTCATCCTGCTCATGCGCCGTTATCCATCGTGGGATGCGGTCCTCCATGCGCCGCTCGCGGAACTCATCGAGACCATCCAGCCCGGTGGGCTGGCGCCGCAGAAGGCCCCGCGAATCCAGGCTATCCTCCGCGCCGTCGCCGAACGCTCCCCGGAATGGGACCTGTCGTTCCTCGAAACGCTGCCCCTCGAAGAAGCCCGGGCGTGGCTCCGCGCCCTCCCCGGCGTTGGGCCGAAAACCGCCGCCTGCGTGCTGCTCTTCTCGCTTGGCCGCCCGGCGCTCCCTGTCGATACCCACGTCGAGCGCGTAAGTAAGCGTCTCGGGCTGATCGCCGGGAAAACGACAGCCGACCAGGCCCACCAGCTCCTAGAAGCGCTCGTCGACCCGGTGGACTACTACCCCTTCCACATGCTCCTGATCAAGCACGGCCGGCGCATCTGCGCGGCGCGGAGGCCTGCCTGCGATCGGTGCCCCATCCTCGCCTGTCCTTCACGGGCCCCCGCGCTGTAGGATTCCCTGCTATCCAACCTCACCGTTCAAAGGAAACCCACAGCATGGATCTCGATCCTCGCGCGGGCGGCTTCGACCCGGCCCGCCTGGAGCGCATCACCACCCACATCGATTCGAACTACATCGCCCCCGGCAAGATCTCCGGCTGCCAGGTGCTCGTCTCCCGCCACGGCCAGCCCGCCTACTTCCGCTCCTTCGGCCACATGGATCGTGAACGCCAGAAGCCCATGGCCGATGACACGATCTTCCGCATCTACTCCATGAGCAAGCCCATCACATCGGTCGCCCTCATGACCCTCTTCGAACAGGGCCGATTCCAGCTCAACGACCCCGTCTCTCGGTTCATCCCCGAATGGCGCGACCACAAGGTCTGGGTCTCCGGCGATGTCGATGAGATGGAGCTTAAGGCGCCCGAACGGCCCATGACCATGCGCCACGTCCTCAGCCACACCGGCGGCCTCACCTATGGCGGCACCAACCACCCCGTCG
>Ga0209476_10000319_pt1 | contig 32832 bp, 31 predicted proteins | sample KloWWTrecipitate_FD_187179 | JGI IMG/M metagenome (GOLD analysis project Ga0209476, IMG submission 187179) | Active sludge microbial communities from Klosterneuburg, Austria, studying microevolution and ecology of nitrifiers - Klosterneuburg... | ecosystem: Engineered > WWTP > Aerobic digester... | reverse complement strand
AATTTTCACAAATACATCTTTATGAAATGGTGCAACAGCAGCAGCATTATAATCTACTTTTAATTTTGCAGTAGCACCAGGCATAATTGGATCAACTATTTTTTCGGGAGTAGTACATCCGCAACTTGCCCATGAATTTTCAACAACGATAGGTTTGTCGCTTATGTTCTTAATTTCAAAAACATAGGAAACAGGCACATTATTTTTTATTTTTCCAAAATCATGTGCTTCAACATTGAATTTAACAACATCATCAACTTTTTGCTGAGCAAAAACGCCGAGTGTGAATACGAAGGCAACTGCAAGTAAAATAATTTTCTTCATGTTTGATAAAATTTAAAAGGATTGTTTTTTTAAGAAATCAATAGAGGCATTAGCAGGTGCAGAACCTTCTGGTGCTTTCCAAACTATACCCTTTATTTTGATTTGTTTCGTTTGATTAGTATTATATATAACGGTAATAAATTTTTCGAATGGTCCTTCAGCTGCAGCATTATAACCCACTTTTATTTTTGCTGATGCGCCTGGTGCTATTGGTTCCGGGCTCCACTCAGGTGTTGTACAACCACAAGTGGCAGTTACATTATCCAGTTTTAAAGGTGTTTTTCCAGTGTTCTTTATTTCAAAACTGTAATAAACAGGTTTGCCCTGCGGAATTTTGGAAAAATCATGTTCAGTTTCTTTCAGAACCAAAAAATCTTCGGTAGCAGTTCCTTGTTGTTGAACAACTGGTGCATGATCATGTCCTTCATGACCCGTTTGGGCAGAAACGCTAAAAGCCAATAGGAAGCAGAAAATTGATAAGGCTATTTTTTTCATTGCTAATCTTTAAGGATTCCAAAATTACAAAACAGATGCCATATAACATAGATGGGTTGCAGTCATTTAAGCTATTTTTTTAAACAGGCCTTTTGGCTATCCAAAGTTCTTATTTTTGCCACATGGAGAATACCCAATCAGCTACAATTACTGATGAAGCAAAGCTCTCTTTTGACCGGTTTCGGGCAGAAGTATTAAAGGACTATGAAATTGCTTGTATAAGCCGGGAAACCAGTTTGTTAGGGCGAAAAGAAGTACTGAGTGGAAAGGCCAAATTTGGCATTTTTGGAGATGGAAAAGAGATAGCCCAAATTGCAATGGCGAAGTTTTTCCAGAACGGCGATTTTAGAAGCGGATATTACCGGGATCAGACTTTTATGCTGGCAGCCGAGCTAGCCAATACAGAACAAATTTTTGCACAATTATATGCAGACCCCAATTTAAGCCGGGAACCTTTCAGCGGCGGTCGACAAATGAATTGCCATTTTGCAACACCTTTTGTGGACGAAAATGGAGAATGGCTTGATCTTGCTGACCTTAAAAACATTTCAAGTGATATTGCACCAACTGCTGGCCAAATGCCCCGGGCTTTGGGTTTGGCCTTTGCTTCTAGATCTTTTAGAAATATAGAACAGCTTCATGCTTTTAAGTCGCTTTCAAATAATGGAGAGGAAGTTTGTTTTGCTACAATAGGAGATGCATCTACCAGCGAAGGGCATTTTTGGGAAACCATCAATGCTGCCGGTGTTTTACAAGTGCCATTGGCAGTTTTTGTTTGGGATGATGGATATGGAATCTCCGTTCCAAAAAAATACCAGACCACCAAAGCTTCTGTTTCCGAGGCTTTAAGTGGAATGGAGAAAAAAGCTGATACCAACGGTATTAATATTTATAAAGTAAAGGGCTGGGATTATGCCGGTATGTGTGAAACTTTTGAAGAAGGAATCAGATTGGCAAGAGAAAATCATACACCTGTATTATTTCATGTAGAAGAGATTACACAACCACAAGGGCATTCTACTTCTGGAAGTCATGAAAGATATAAGTCATCGGAACGTTTGGATTGGGAAAGAGAATGGGACGGCATTCGCAAAATGAAAGAATGGATTATTGCAAATACCTTGGCTGAAGAAAATGAATTGGATGAAATAGCAGACAAAGCGAAATTGCATGTAAAAGAAAGTAAAGCAAGTGCTTGGACAAATTATCTTGCTCCAATAAAAGAGCAAGTTACAAGAGCAGTTGATCTGATCAACACAATGGCGAATGGCTTGCCTCAACATGCAACAGCATTACAAAAACTTACTAAAGAGCTTTCAGCAAACAGAGAACCTTTACGAAGAGATGTAATAAAATCATTACATGATGCTTTGTCATTTGCAGGCAATGCAGAAGTTGCATTCTGGACAAAGGATTACCTGAATGATCTTCAAAAAGAAAATGCAACACTTTACAATTCGAAGCTATACAACGATGGAGCTAAGAGTGCTTTAAAAGTAGTGACTGTAAATGCGGAATATGATACCGAAGCTGCAACGAAGAATGGCTTTGAAGTACTGAACAGTTTCTTCGATCAGTTATTTACAACAAATCCAAAAGTGGTAGCATTTGGAGAAGATCTTGGATACATTGGTGATGTGAACCAGGGATTCAGTGGACTACAAGAAAAGCATGGCGATCATCGCATATTTGATACAGGAATTAGAGAGTTAACTATAATGGGTCAGGCAATTGGTTTGGCGTTAAGAGGTTTGCGGCCCATTGCAGAAATACAATATCTAGATTATTTACTGTACGGCTTACAACCGTTAAGTGACGATGTTGCAACATTGCATTACAGAACAGCAGGTCAACAAAGTTGTCCGGTAATTATTCGTACAAGAGGTCATCGCTTGGAAGGAATATGGCATAGCGGTTCTCCAATGGGAATGGTCATTAATGCACTTCGTGGAATGTATGTATGTGTGCCAAGAAATATGACACAGGCTGTTGGAATGTATAACACTCTATTAAAAAGTAATGATCCTGCGTTAGTTGTAGAATGTTTGAATGGTTATCGCTTAAAAGAAAAGCTGCCAACTAATTTATTGGAGTTCACTGTTCCGTTAGGAGTTCCAGAAGTAATAAAAGTGGGGACAGATGTTACTATTGTTTCTTACGGTTCTACATTACGTATTATTCAGGATGCCGTTACAAGTTTAGAAACAAAGGGCATTAGTTGCGAGATTGTAGATGTGCAAACATTGTTACCATTTGATATCAATCATAAAATTTTAGATTCGCTCAAAAAAACAAACCGTATTGTCTTTATAGATGAGGATGTTCCCGGTGGAGCAGCGGCCTATATGTTTAATAAAGTGATGGAAGAGCAAGGCGGTTATAAATACCTGGATGTTGCTCCCAGAACAATTACTGGCAAAGCTCATCGTCCGGCCTATGGTAGCGATGGTGATTATTTCAGCAAGCCAAATGCAGAAGAAATAATTGAAGCGATTAGTAAGATGATGGCAGAGTAATTGACAATTGGCAAACGGAAATTTATAAATTGTCGATTATCATTTGCATATTTACTCCAAATTGTCGTATCTTATCCAACAATCAAATCATTAATCAAAAAGAAATACTATGTCTATTGTAAAAGTTATTGAAGTCATTGCATCGTCTGAAAAAAGCTTTGATGATGCCGTTGAACAGGCTGTAAAAGAAAGTTCAAAAACCATTCGTAATATCGATTCGGTTTGGGTAAAGGATATGAAGGCGCATGTAAAAGACGGAAAGATTAAATCTTACGGCGTTATCTGCAAAGTTTCATTCAGACTTGACGGAGAAAAAAAGAAAAAGAAGAAAGACTGATCAGTTATAAATCTATTTTCAATCCCATTCTGAATATTCGGAATGGGATTCTTTATTTTTGAATAACAATGCCAACACATTTTCTATACATCATAGATATTTTAGGAACTATTTCATTTGCTGTTTCTGGTGCTTTTCTTGCTATGGAGAAAAAGCTGGATCTATTTGGGGTATTAGTAATCTCATTTGTTACCGCCATTGGTGGTGGAACATTACGGGATATTTTAATTGGCAATCTTCCAGTAAGTTGGCTTCAGAATGAAACAGCAACGGTGGTTATTTTTTGTTCGGCAGTTGTTACTATGTTTTTTGGAAAACACCTGAAACATCTTTCTACTACTCTTTTTTTATTTGATGCATTGGGTCTTGGTCTTTTTACAATTGTGGGAATCAAATTGGGAATAGCACAAGATTTCAGCATTGGTGTTTGCATTACACTGGGAACAATCACAGCTTGTTTTGGAGGAGTGGTAAGAGATGTGCTGCTCAATAATATACCTTTATTATTCAGGAAGGAAATTTATGCGATGGCTTGCATAGCAGGAGGGGCAATTTATTTTCTGCTGAGAGAATTAAAATTGGATGCAGATGTAATTACTATTCTTTGTATTCTAATAATTTTTACTATCAGAATACTGGCTGTTCGTTATAAAATTTCTTTACCTCAATTATATAATTCAAAAAGCGAAAATGAAACTGACGATTTACCAGATTGATTCGTTTGCCGATAAATTATTTGCTGGCAACCCTGCCGCAGTTATTCCTTTGGATAAATGGATTGACGATAGCTTGATGCAACAACTGGCAATGGAAAACAATCTGGCAGAAACAGCTTTCTTTGTTCCTAAGGGAAATGATTTTGAGATACGATGGTTTACACCGGCTTTGGAAATCAATTTATGCGGCCATGCTACATTGGCTTCCGCTTTTGTTTTATTTAATTTTCTTGAATATAAAAGCAATACGGTAACATTTCATTCCAAAAGCGGCCCTTTGGTTGTAACCCGTAATGGTGATTTACTAAATATGGATTTCCCATCCTGGAAACCAGAACTTATAACAGAATATCCATCAGAACTTTTAGCATCGTTGGGCAATCCAGAGATTACAGGAGTTTACTCCAATAGAGAATACCTGGTGGAGTTGATGAATGAACAAGAGGTGAGAAGATGTACTCCAGATTTTTCGCTGATGAAGAAGGTAGATAAAATGGTGATCATAACAGCACCGGGAAAAGAGGTTGATTTTGTGTCAAGATTTTTTGCTCCCACTGCTGGTATTGATGAAGATCCGGTAACAGGTTCTGCTCATTCACAATTAATTCCTTTCTGGAGTAATAAGTTGGGCAAGGATATTATGCAGGCAAAACAATTATCAAAAAGAGGTGGTGATATTTATTGCGAACAAAAAGGTGAACGAGTAATTATGGGCGGCCAATGTGTTTTTTACATGAAAGGAGAAATTGAAATTTAATTATTCAAGAAACCTTGCCTTTATGTCAGCTGTTGGAATCATGCAGGTTTCTTTTTTGCCAAACCATTTGTAGCGTCGTTTCGCAAACCATTTATACAATGGCTGGCTGATAAATGAAGGAATAATTCTGAATGCATTAAATGCTTTGGCTGGCCAGTCGAGATATCTGGAGATTCTGATAGCAGCTTTGGCGTAAGTGTAGGGTTTGCCATTTTCAATAAATATAACAGTATCAGCTGTTGGTGAAATCTGAAATTGTTCTTTTAATCGAATTCCAGCTTCAGATTGTAATGGGGCAAATTTTAATTTACCTTTTTTGTCATTTCGTATGGCGAAGTTGACCATCCGATTACAGAAATTGCAAACGCCGTCAAATAAAACAATGGGATGAGTTTCTGCATTTGGGTCTGACATTTTGCTAAATTACAGCATATAAGAGAATCGTTGAGAGAAGTATGTCTGAGAACACACAAATTCTCAAAATTTGGAAGGAAGAAAATTGAATAAATATAAAACTATAAAATAGAATGTTTAAGTCATTGATATTTGTATCTCTTTTTGCTTTTTCATGCACAGCAATTAGTCGATCTGATAAAAATGTTTATATAAAGCATACTGTGTCAATAGACACTTCATTAAATGATGAAAGAGTTTGGTATAAAGTACTAGAAAGTTATCCTTCTAATAAGGGCTGTGATAATAAATCATATGCCAGTTCATTTTTGTGTATAAAAGAGAACAGTGGCGATACAGTTTTAATTATCAATCCTTGTGAAAAATACAGCTTAAAGAAAGGAGATATGGCAAGGATATATGGTAATGTTCCAAAGTCAGTTGAAATTCTTTTTGTTGCATTTGATAGAAATAAAGAAGCTATTTTTCATAATTTAAGAAAAGTATATGGAGGCCTTAAAATTCCACAACAATAAGATAATAGAATACTGAGTCATTTCCTGATGCCCTATGAACAGAACCCTTCACTATGTTCAGGGCAGGCTACTGCAACTTAGGAAGGCAAAAAAAATGCTGAATAGAATTGTTGCAGTATAAGGGTGCGACGCAATTGGGATACCCCCGCTTGAAGCGGGGCAAGCTATGGAAAACTGTGGCTGGGTAAATAAAAAAGGCCTTGATTACTCAAAGCCTTTGTAGCCCGTACGAGATTCGAACCTCGCAATATTTGTGGTGAGAATCAGCGTTTTATTTTGCCGAATTCTTACAAGTGAATTTTTGGTGAAACGCTTTCGTTTCGTCACGTAATAATCCTAAAAGAACTTTGACAAATGTAATCCATTTTTACTACTGCGTGGTTTTGTGGAGCTAATATTTTATCCTGAGGTCATGCATGATGCTTTCTATTCAATTTTCATTTAGGATTTCTAGAATGTCACTTAGTAGATAATAAGTTCGTTGACTATTAAGTCCAAAATGATGAAATGATATTTTCTGATCCGCTTTTAGATATTTTTAGAACTCGCAAACAAATGTACAAAATGACAACCAAAAGCCGACCGATGTTTGGGTCTTATACTGAAATAGGTTTACATGTTTTTCGCAAAAAAAGAAAACATGAAAGAAAAAATGTTGAATCGATTTAAGTTTTCCAAAGAGGTAAAAGAACGGCTGGTACAGTTAGTTATTTACAACGGAGAGCAGGTAAAAGAGGTAGCAAAAAAATATGACTTACCTGATCAAAGATTACTTCATAATTGGATAAATATTTACAAGAAAAAATTAGAAACCGGAGCAGTAATTTTGCCTGTAATGCAAAAGCCCAAGAAAAAATCTGATTTAAAACCACTTAGCAACAGAATTAAGCAACTGGAGAAAGCGTTGGAAAAGGCTAATGTGATGATATACGGACTTAATGCGATGATTGATTATGCGGAAAAAGAATTAAAAGTTCCTGTAAGAAAAAAGCCTGGTACCAAACAGTAACGCTGATAAAGGAGAAGCGAATTACAAGGATGGGCGTCGGGCCGCTTTGTAGACTGTTTGGTAAATCCCGGCAATCTTTTTATAAACGCAAATGGCATTTTACAGAACAGGAACAAATAGAAATTACGGTAACTGAGCTAGTATCCCAGGTACGCCGTGAACTACCGGGATTGGGTGCCCTTTACTAGAGACAGTTCGAACTTTTTGATAGAAAGCCTGAGGGCAATTGAAAACTATTAATGATTTTGTTGATAACCATTGAAACATAGGGAAACTTTCGTAAAGGCGCGGTTATACTACCGCAACCATTAGGTGATGCTATGAAATACTGATGCCCGGAAAACGAAAAAATGGAATTATCTGAAATTGGAAATTTTCCGACGATGACCGAACATTACGAAGTGTGCGTCACCGTTGCGAGGGGCTTTTGACAAAAAGGAAGGGGTGCAGCGATCAATTCGCTTGTTGTATGCATTAAACCAGTCTTCATAACCTGCTTTCGATTTTAATTTTGTACACTGATTGTAAATACCAGACAAACTAACCCCCTTTCGCCATTTCAAATTGACCCCCTGCTATTAATTGTACAAAACTGATTATTTCAAGGCCCAAAAAACTGTAAAGAACTGGTTGTATTTGTTATTCAAACGTAGGTTTTTTATGTCTATGTTTATTAATTTTTTTTTGCAAGCTTTATATAATACTGTTTGACTTTTTTGTTTTTCTAAGTGACTCGCCTTTTAATTCAATACGCACTGATTGATGAACCAGCCTGTCCAATATTGCATCGGCTACTGTTTGTTCTCCAATCACCTCATACCATTTTTTTACTGGAACCTGTGAAGCGATGATGGTAGAATGTTTTCCATGTCGGTCTTCTACAATGTCCATCAGCAATGCTCTGCCGCTGGCATCAAAAGCCTGTATTCCAAAGTCATCAAGTATCAACAAGTCCTGTTTTTCTATTCTGGTTAGTTCTCTTAAATGAGAGCCATCGGCTTTTGCCATTTTCAAAGTTGATAGCAGCTTCGCTGTATTAGCATAATATACTTTGAACCCTGATAAACAAGCCTGATGTCCGATAGCAGAAGCTAAATAACTTTTACCTGTGCCGGTACTTCCGGTAATAAAAACATCGTTGCCCTTTTTTATAAACTCGCAGGTAAACAAGCGGTCTATCTGATTTTTATCAAGCTCCCTTTTGTTATCATAATCTACTCCTTCAGCATCTGCGGAGTAACGGAATCTGGCTGTTTTGATGTTTCGCTGAAGAGTGCGATGCTTTCTGTCGTCCCATTCGTTTTCAACAAGGTACTGTGCCATTTCATCATTTGTAAAGCTGATAAGCAGTGGCTGTTCTACAAATGTTTTAAAAGCAGTTTGCATCCCATACAAACGCATGTCACCCATTTTTTTTACTGTTTCGTTGTTCATGTTTTTTTGTTTTACTGATAAAAAAATTATTCGTAATAATCTTGTCCTCTTATGTTTTCATGGTCGGGCATTTCTATAGCAGGCGTTTCATCTTCAAAAGCAATGGCATCGGCTTTTGAGCGGAGTATCTGATCGATGATGCCATAATTGTAAATACCATAGCTGTCGGCTCTTTTGCAGGCATTGATTAGCCGGGTATGGCCTACTCTTTTAGCAAAGTTTAATACACCTGAACAGGACTTATAACTCTGTTCCGGATATAATTCCCGGGATAATATTTTGGCTATATACTTCGCTACTTCTACTCCTATGGAGCTTGCGGTCGTCATAAACTTCTGAGGATTCCACTCTGCTAAATATTTATGATGTGTAGCCAGGTGGTCTTGTGTAGTAATATATTTTAAGCCTTTGCCAAAAAAACGATCATGTACAGCTACCACTTCGTTATCGTCATATACTTCTATTTTGGCAGAAGTGTATTTTAATTTTAGGCGTTTGCCGATTAGTTTAAAAGGGACGCTGTAATAACGCTTATCAGCACTCAGCAACACATGACCGTATTTATTTACTGTAGCAAGCTGTGTCGTCATCAGCTCAAACAGGTAAGGATTTAAGGGCTGCAGGGTTTGTTGTTCTACTTCTATAAACTGTTGGCTCCTACTATAATTTTCACCGGTAAGTTTTGCATCGTTGTGGATTTGTAAATGAAAAAGAATGTCTTTGTTCATGTCCTCTAAACGGTGATAAACTTTTTGATCGATTTTAGAAAAAATAGTAGTGTAAATAATCTTTACAGCTCCTTCCACCAGCGCTTTGTCTTTGGGTTTATAGGTTCTTGTCGGGAAGCCAAAGGTGTGATAATGCTCTGCGAAGGCCGCAAAGTTTTCATTAAGCTCCGCTTCATATTTACTCGCCCTGGTAACGGCTGATTTTAAATTATCGGGAACAATAGCCTGTGGCACGCCACCATAAAAGTGAAGTGCTTTTTCACAACCAAGAATAAAATCTTCTTTGCGTTGTGAGTGTACCGCCGTTACAAAGGTGAGTTGACTGCATCCCAGTATTGCTACGAACACTTCTACATCATTTATTTCTCCGGTGAGTTTATCTACAAGGTGCAATTTCTGACCGGTAAAATCCACAAATAATTTATCACCTGCCTTATGCGTCATCTTCAAAGAAGACTTGCCCATCTGCATAAAGTCGTTAAGCTTCTCAATAAAAGAAGAACTCTTATAACCATCCGGACATTGTTGCAGGTATTTTTCATGCACCATGTATTTGGTGACTCCCCGCTTTTTTAACAACGCTGCTAAAGAAGGTAATAGCGGTTGTAAATCTGATAACCTCTTATTGCTAGCTTCTATCCGTTCTTTAATTAAAAACAACCTGGACATCTCTGCATCGCTCATTGCTTCAATCTGGCCAATCGTTTTTTCTGATAATACATATCTGTACAAATACTTTTTTACTGTATTACGGGCTACACCCGTAGAACTGCTGATATATTTTGTACCCTTACCGGCTCCATAGAGCCGCAAAATCTGACGTATTGTAAACATCTCAATTGTTTTGTTAGACATGAACGAGGAATTGATGAATCAAAAACCTCCTCCTTTTTACCTACAAAAACAACTTAAACTTTGAACAACTTTTAGGGGGTCAATTTGAAATGGCGGTCGGGGGTCAGATTGCTCTGGAGAACTGGGGTCAGCTTCGACTGGTAACAGGGGGTCAATTTCACTGGATTTTCCATTTAAACACCAAAATGCGAATCCAAAATTGATGCTGAGGCATCTCTTTTTCTGGTTCGACTATTGTAGAAAATGGAAATTCCCTTTTACCAAATCTAAACTAGACAGCTTAGATGATTTAGAGCTACCTGAATTGATTATTTATTTAATGGCTACCAAGATGCTGGAAACAGTTTCCACTTCTCCTATTTCACTCTATCAGCCAGTAGAAGAATCATTGATGAGCCCTAAGGGGCGAATTAACTTCAGCCGTTACCTTTCCTCAGGATTTATTAATGGCAACCATCATATTATAGACTGTGATCATGAACCTTTTATTTTTGATAATTCGCTTAATCGGGTAATAAAATATGTGAGTAGGTTATTACTTGACAAAACCAAGTATGATGAAAGCCGGAATATTTTACAGGAACTTATTTTTATATTGGATGATGTAGAAGATAAGCCATGCAGCTATAATGAACTGGAAAGAATTGTTTTAAATCCACTTTTTGCTGAATATTATGATATCAAGGATATATGTAAAATTGTATTGCAACAATTGCTTTATGCCAACCAGCAATATGATTTGTCACAGTGGTCACTATTGTTTCCAATGGAATATATATTTGAAGATTTTATTGCTGGATTTCTGGATAGTAAATTCTCTAAAAACTGGAAAGTAGAATATCAAAAGTCCAATATGAATTTATCTTCTAATCCTGAAGCTTTTCAAATGCAGCATGACATTTTCCTTACTTCGAAAAAAGATAGTAATAAGAAAATAATAATTGATACCAAATATAAACTTCGTGACAAGGATTTTAAAACTGATACAAAGAAAGGAATAGCACAATCAGATCTTTACCAGATGGTAAGTTATGCTTTACGAAGAGGGTGTAATAAAGTGCTTTTACTTTATCCTAATATTGCAGAAGAATTACATCAATCGGATGCTTTTATTATTGAATCTGGGTTTGAGGGTAAAGATGCTATTTCAATTATAGCTGCAGAAGTGCCTTTTTGGGCAATCAATGATTTTGATAGCTTATCTATTAAATTAGAAAATACATTACAAGAAATATTAAAAAATTATGAGTGATAAGAATACATCCGGTATTTATTTCTTTTGAAGGTGATATGTTTTTCGGATTTTATTAAAAAAACCAGCCTCCCTTTAGGCAGGTTTGAAGGGTGGTTAATTTAAATGTATGAATGTAATAAGCAGAAGTGCCATTACCATCACACACAAAAAGCCATTTATAGACTGGAACAATGCGCTGTTTCCTGATTTACCCATGCATGAAAACATATTGGGCGAAAGTAAAACCTATTTAATAGATGAGTTAGTTGATAATGCAGGCGATGTAATAAAAAAGCATTACCAACAGATATTTGAAACAGAGCTGGAAGGTATTTGTACAGATGAAAATGAATGGCCGGCCACCAGAAACCTAAAGCTCTTTAATGAATGGTTCAGTTACGAAATAAGCGATTGGGTAATGGATCTGAGTAAAAAAGATATGTTTAGCGAGTAGAAATAAGCCAAAGTATTTTAAATAGGGGCCTTTGAGTGTAGATTGGTATAACCATCACTTTGGCACAAAAAATATACATTATTGCTATCACTTTATTACAATTATATAAAATATTTACCCTAACTTTGGTACATGTTTGTAAGAGAAATTCAACAGGAACTGGAAATATGGTCGCTGCAAAAAGACCGTAAGCCTCTGGTAATCAGGGGAGCAAGGCAGGTGGGTAAAACCACCCTGGTAGAGCAGTTTGCCAGCAAATATGAACAATATATCTATTTGAATCTGGAACTGCCAGAAGACAGGCAGCCTTTTCTTGATTTCACCAATATAGAAACACTGATGCAGGCCTTGTTTTTTATAAAAAACAAAACACTGGCTTCCAAAAGCAATACCCTTCTTTTTATTGATGAAATTCAGGAAGTGCCGGCAGCCCTAAACATACTGCGTTATTTTTATGAACAGGAACCTACCATAACAGTAATAGCCGCCGGCAGTATGCTGGAAACATTGTTCAACAAGGATATACATTTTCCGGTAGGCCGGGTTGAGTTCAAAGTGGTGCGGCCTGTTTCTTTTCCCGAGTTTTTACAAGCCATGGGCGAAACTGCTGCTTTTGAGCAATTGCAAAATTTACCCCTGCCGGCATTTGCGCATTCCAAACTATTGAAGCTTTTTCATACGTATGCATTAATCGGGGGCATGCCCGAAATCGTTAATCATTATGCTACAAACAAAGATTTAACGGCACTGCCACCAATTTACGATTCGTTGATTGCTTCCTATATGGATGATGTAGAAAAGTATGCATCTAACAGTACACAGGTAATGCATATTCGGCATGTAATACGTACTTCATTTGCACAGGCTGGTAAGCGGATAAAGTTTGCAGGCTTTGGTAATTCAGAGTACCGCTCAAGAGAAATGGGAGAAGCATTACGAACGTTGGAAAAAGCATTGCTAATACATTTAATGTATCCCAACACAGCGGCTATATTGCCATTATTACCAGATATAAAAAAATCCCCCCGCCTGCAGTTGCTGGATACCGGTATGCTTAATTATTTTATTGGCATACAAAAGGAAATACTGGGAACAGATGATTTAAACAAAGTATACCAGGGAACGATGATAGAACACCTCGTAGGACAGGAATTATTATCAGTACAATACAATGCCTTAAGCCAATTGCATTTTTGGGCAAGGGATAAAAAAGAATCATCTGCAGAAGTGGATTATATCTTTCCGAATGATGGTAAATTAATTCCTGTGGAAGTAAAGTCGGGAGCAACAGGAACATTAAAATCGCTGCATTTGTTTATGGATATGGCGCCACATACTTTAGCAGTACGTTTTTATGCTGGAGAATTAAAAATAACCGATGCTGAAACAACAACCGGTAAAAAATATCATTTGCTAAATCTTCCTTATTATCTTACTACACAATTAACGGCTTACTTAAGCTGGTTTCAACAACAATTAAAAAATGAGTAATAACAATTCAGCAAATGCTTCCAGCATCGTTTCCAAAGTATGGGCTTTCTGTAATACATTAAGAGATGATGGCGTAGGTTATGGCGATTATTTAGAACAGCTTACCTATTTGCTTTTCTTAAAAATGGCAGATGAATACAGCAGGCCACCGCATAACCGAAAAATGCCCATACCCAAAGCATTTAACTGGGAAAGCCTAACCGGCAAAAGTGGTGATGAACTGGAAGTGCATTACAGTAAACTATTAAGAGAGTTGGGTAGCGAGAAAGGAATTCTCGGCCAGATATTTACAAAGAGCCAGAATAAAATACAGGACCCCGCTAAATTGTATAAACTGATTGCCCTTATCAATGCAGAGCAATGGGTGCTGATGGGTGTAAAAGACAAAGGCGATATTTATGAAGGCCTGCTGGAAAAAAATGCAGAAGATACCAAGAGCGGTGCCGGCCAGTATTTTACTCCAAGGCCATTGATAAAAGCAATGGTAGAATGTCTTCAACCAGAACCCATGAAAACCATTGCCGACCCGGCCTGTGGCACCGGTGGTTTCTTTTTGGCGGCTTATGATTGGTTGACAGAAAATGCAGATTTAGACAAAGCACAAAAACAGTTTCTCAAATACAAAACATTTGCGGGTAACGAGATTGTTGCTGGTACAAGAAGGCTTGCACTCATGAATTTGTTCCTGCATAATATCGGCGACATTGATGCAGATACTATGATATCGCCTAATGATTCATTGATTGCCGCTTCAGAAACCCGTTACGATTATGTGCTGGCCAATCCACCCTTTGGTAAAAAAAGCAGCATGACATTTACCAACGAAGAAGGCGAACAGGAAAAAGAAGACCTTACTTATAACCGCCAGGATTTTTGGGTTACCACCAGCAATAAGCAACTCAACTTTGTGCAGCATATAAAGAGTATGCTCAAAACCACCGGCGAAGCAGCAGTGGTGTTACCCGATAATGTTTTGTTTGAAGGTGGAGCCGGTGAAACAGTAAGAAAGAAATTGTTGGAGACTACTGAACTCCACACCATTCTACGTTTACCAACCGGTATTTTTTATGCCAATGGTGTAAAAGCAAATGTGTTGTTCTTCGATGGCAAACCGTCCAGCAAAGATCCATGGACAAAAGATGTGTGGGTGTATGATTATCGTACCAATATTCATCACACACTAAAAAAGAATCCGCTAAAGCTGGAAGACCTACGGGAATTCATCACTTTATACAATCCGGAGAATCGTCACAAAAGAAAAGAAACCTTTGGCGAAAAAAATCCTGAAGGCCGCTGGCGCAAATTCAAATACGATGAAATTATAGCAAGAGATAAAACATCGTTAGACATTACTTGGTTAAAAGATAAATCGCTGGCTGATTTGGATAACCTTCCCGATCCTGATGAACTGGCATTGGATATTGTAGAGAACCTGGAAGCAGGGTTGAATAACTTCAGAGCCATTATTGCGGAATTAAAGAAATAACTCAACCAAGCATCAATGAAACAATATAAAATAATACACCTTGATGACCACAAGTTAGTGACTGATTCCATCCGGCATTGGATAGTATCAAACTTTTCAAACGTTTATTATTTGAGTTTCAATAATACTAACCAGGCATTCAGATACCTGGTAAATTCAATAGAGAAAGAAGAACCTATTGATCTGTTTATTACAGACTATTCCCATGCCGGATTAAACGGATACAAATTTTCAAAAGCTATCAGGCAGCTCGAGGCTTTATTAAATCGGGAGCCGGTAAAAATTCTTTTACTCACCATGCATGGTGATACATTACCTGCAATAAAACGGGGATTAAAGGAGAAGGTATTCAATTGGTACTTGTCATTAAATTCAAACTCTACAGAATTAATAGATAAAGTTAAGACCGGATTGGGAACACAATGACCTGTTCGGATACCCCGAATTAATTAGGATAAATCTATATTAATATGGATTGATTTTGATTGAAAGGAAAATGGTCAAAGAGCATCCTCTGCTATTAATAAATATTAGAACATTATCGAAAGCTAACGGGCTACTATTGAAATTTGCGGCATTTCTCGAAGAATCTCATGAAACTGCTGCTTTGTAAATTTGATTTTAAACACAGAGCTGCGTTGTTTTTTATTAATTCCCGGGATTTCTCGAAAATTCTAGTTTTATGTTTAGACATTAATAGCGGTTTAATTAAAATAAACCCTGTCACTATATATTATTATTCACATCACAAATAAATTTGTGATTTCACGATAATAAAAGAAGAAGTATAGCGATCCGCTTAGATAAGTACATTATTGGAGTCTTGTTTATCGCTTTTTATATCATAATACTTATAAGCAAGGAAAACTGCAGTGCCTGTAACTAAGATCAGGCTAACAATCAACCAACCTACAGTATTAGAAGGTTTTGGTTCATTTGCTGCAAGTGTATTTATCCTTTCGGTTAATGGCGAATTATCAAAATAGTACATGTTTAATTATTTTATATTTTTTATCAGATAGGTGTTGAATTTTAAATTGATGATAATAGAAGACATATAATCCCTCCTTTGTTATTTCAAATTGAAAAGGTCTGAATAAATTGATGCCATATCGATTAATTTGTTCTAATGTAACAGACTCGCCTTCTTTTTCCAGCAATTGTTTTATGCGATGGTGATAAAACTTCTGCCACTTAACCATAAATTTAAAGGGCTCATTAATGGGTTTATTTTTCTGAGAATTAAAATCGTCTTTACAATTAATGATACTGCCATCTGGAAGCACAATGCGAGGGCAGTACTTACGGATAGCATGCTCACGGTCGGCAATAGGTTTATAGCATTGAAGACATTTGCGTCCCTTTTTGTATGTTTTTTCTGGGAGCATAATTAATTAATGATTGACCTTTCAAGAAGTTTTTCAAATGACTCTCTCAGAATAAATTTTCTTCTGCCAATCTGCGTCATTACCAGATCGCCGGTTTGTTCCAGGCTGCACATCTGTGTATTCTTGTAGTCCAGGAAGGCCATTACATCCGCACGGCTTATCCATTTTTGCGTAACAGTGCTTGGGAGAGTAGCAGGTAACTGTTTTCGTAATGCTGAAATCTCTTCTCTCAGCGAGACTAGTAATTGATTAGTGTCCATTTTGTGTTATTTGAGCACAATATGGCACGGTTTGAAATATGTTTGTGAACCCGAATTAGGTGAAAAGGCTTTAGCGTTTAAAAATCAGCTTTCTAAAGGATTGCCCCTGAAAGGTGTTTTCACTTTTGCCTAAATATTTATTGCCGATACTACCCAGTGTTGGAATTTTCTTATGTTGCAGAATATAGAATAATAGCGGAGAAATTCTTTGCAAGAACAAATTGCTGTTTAGTACCCGTTCACTCATAGGGAAAGACTCCCTAAGCCAATCAATAAAAAACTCCTTTTTGATCTGCCCTTTCATCAGACTTATTATGAAAGAGGCATCAATGATATTTTCTTTCTCCATACTAATTAATTCCTGTGCCATTAGATGGGCAATTTGTTTTTTTTGCCCAGGCTTTTGCGGAGATTTTGCATTATATGTTTTACGATCTATCGCTTTTTCAATTGCTGAGGTTAACGTAACAGGGCGTGGCCCTTTTCTTGTTTGTTCATATATCTCTGACCAGCTAATGACATCGATAGAGATTTGAATTGATAAATGAACCATTAGGTGTCGCATAAATTCGAGTCGATAAACAGGTATTCCAAAGCTTCTTATCTTATGGAATTTTTGCTCAAGGTCATTAATATCAATCATCCATCTTAGGTTTTGCCGCTTTATCCCAAATTCGCTGAACTTTTCATATAATTCTTCATCAGGGAAAAATACTGTACCTAAATAAACACCTGTTATGTAGTTTATAGTTTGCTCACTGTTCAGCACGAAAACAGGTTGCACAAGAAAATCTTTCTTAGTTTTTGATGCATGATCTTTTAGCGTTTTAATGTAATCATTAAAAGCATCTTCTTGTATCCTTTCCTCTTCTATAAATTTAGGTGGTATTTCCAGATTATTCATTTGATGGCAATTTTCAGATATACAATTACTTTATTAAATAATAATTAAGTAGCCGTTGCAATTTCTCTTTTGCTTTTAACAACCCACCATCAGTTACACTATAATACACTTCGTCAACATCTCCGTTTCTGCTTTGACCCATTAATCTTTTAACTACTCCCATATCATAAATGCCAGCTTCTGCAAGTAGCTGACGGTAGGAATGTCGGGCAATATGGGTTGATAGTCGCATGCTTATTCCACAAAGTTCTGCTAACTTTTTCAACTGCACATTTACTTCTTTATTTGAGCGATAAGGAAGAACAGTATTCAGCACTTCTATTTCCTGCCTTCCTTCATATTTTTTTAAAATTTCTATTGCCTGATCGGGTAAAAAGCATTCTGTAATAACATCTGTTTTTCCTCTTCTTACAGTAAGTTTAAAACTTCCATCTTTTCTTGATTCAATATTATCCGCTGTAAGCGACATTGCATCATGATAAGCTAGCCCGGTATATACCGAAAATAAAAAGATATCCCTGTATATCGGCAAGTATTGCCAGTTTGTCGTATCAAGGAAGTATATCTTTTCAATTTGTTCAATCGACAATCGTTCTCTTCTTGGGGATTTGGTTTTAATTTTTACCAGTTTGAAAGGATTTCGTTTTAATAGGTCCTTATCTGCTGCATCAGTAAATATGGTTCTGAATTTTTTGATAACGCCTGCTGCAGAAACTTCTGTCATTCCCACACGGTTTAAAACAGTATTTGAATTGACCAGGTAATTTTTAAAATCAGCAGCAATTTCGAAATTTAAATTTTCGAGCAAAAGGTCTTGCTTTTGGCAGGACTTAAGAAAATTTCTAAAATGATTGATTGATCGCCTGTAGTTCTTTATCGTTCCTTGGGTACGATCAACATTATTGAGCACAGCGTTATTGAAATAATCGTCCACAAATTTCATTGCTGTCATTTTATCGGTAGCATTAATCCCCATTACATAATTCTTTATTGCTAAGGCAGTATATGTAGAGATGTCATTTGAATGAAGTATAATAAAATCACCAAACTTCTGATCGAGCCTATTCAAATAATGATTGATTGGCGAGTTCCTTTCCATAATCCGCATGGTCATAGGATCCCATTTGGAAACTTCTTTCTCTGATATTTCTGCATTCAAACGGCACTCTGACTTTGAACCTTTAAAGCATACTCTTAAGTAAATGGGAATTTTTCCTGTTCGTTTGCTTTTCTTTGAAGAATTGGTGAAGTAAATAGCTGTCGCTTTCATCGTTTTTAATTGTTTTGGTGAAGTTGATTGTTTCGGTGAATCATTAGTGAACCGAAATCGGGTGAAAAGCGTAATCAACCGAGAGATACCGAAAACAAGAATCCCCGCAAACAGTGAATTTGCGGGGATTCGAGATGTAACGAAACTATTTTTGTAGCCCGTACGAGATTCGAACTCGTATCACCACCGTGAAAGGGTGGTGTCCTAACCCTTAGACGAACGGGCCGTTTTAGGGACGGCAAAGATAGTTGTGCGACAGTTTTTAGCCAAATGTTTTTGTCTTTGATTTTCCCACATTCATTTTAAGGTTAAGGGGCAAGTTTTTGCCCGAATTCGAAATCTGAATACAGGTCAGGATTTCTTACCTTCGCAGCCCTTACCACCGAAGCTTTTTTTAACTCCCGTAGCTTTAGCAAAGGGATGTAGCGGAGGCGGATTATTTTTTAATTTTAAACTAAGTAATAATGAGCACAGTTAAAGTAGCTATCAACGGCTTTGGCAGAATTGGCCGCCTTGTTTACCGCCAGATATATAATATGAAAGGTATTGATGTTGTTGCTATTAACGACCTTACCAGTCCTAAAGTATTAGCTCATTTGTTGAAGTACGATAGTGCTCAAGGAAGATTTGATGCCGACGTAAAAGTGTCTGACGATTCTATTACTGTAAATGGCGACCTAGTAAAAATATATGCGCAGAAAGATCCATCTCAAATTCCTTGGGGAAGCCATGATGTGGATGTGGTAATAGAAAGCACTGGTTTTTTTGCAGATAAAGACAAAGCCGCCGCTCATATTACTGCTGGCGCAAAAAGAGTAGTTATCTCTGCTCCGGCAACTGGAGATTTGAAAACAGTTGTATTTAATGTGAACCATAGCATTTTGGATGGCAGCGAAACAATTATTTCTTGTGCATCTTGTACTACAAACTGTTTGGCCCCAATGGCAAAAGTGCTGAATGATAAATATGGTATCGTTACAGGTTTGATGACCACCATACATGCTTATACAAATGATCAGAATACTTTGGATGCCCCTCATCCAAAAGGTGATTTGCGCAGGGCAAGAGCAGCAGCGGCTAATATTGTTCCAAACAGTACAGGTGCTGCTAAAGCAATTGGTCTGGTGTTGCCAGAATTAAAAGGAAAATTGGATGGTGGTGCGCAAAGAGTACCAACTATTACAGGTTCATTAACCGAATTGAATACCATTTTGGAGAAAACGGTAACTGTGGAGCAGATCAATGCTGATATGAAAGCAGCTGCAAATGAAAGTTTTGGATATACTGAAGATGAAATTGTAAGTAGCGATATTATTGGTATCCATTACGGTTCGTTGTTTGATGCGACACAAACAAAAGTGATGACGATGGGAGATAAGCAAATAGTAAGAACAGTTAGCTGGTATGATAATGAAATGAGTTATGTAAGCCAGTTGGTAAGAACGGTAAATTATTTCGCCCAACTAATCAACAAATAATTTTTTAATAGTTAGATACCGCAGCAAGTAAAACTATTTGTTGCGGTATTTTGTTTTTTAATTCGTAACGGATGAAGATTAAAAATATAGGCGGAATGTCAGCCGAAAACTTACAGGAAGAGGTGAAACAAGGGGGAAGATTTGTTTATTATGCGTTTACTATTTCGGTAATTGTAGTAACGCTTAAAAAAACCTCCGGAGTTTATTTATTAAAAAAGGAAGAAAGTGCAGTTGCAAAAGGAATTGGCTTTACATTACTTTCTTGCTTATTTGGCTGGTGGGGCTTTCCTTTCGGTCCAAAATATACAATAGAAAGTATCCGTACGAATATGAAAGGTGGTAAAGATGTAACGGATGAAGTAATGGCTACCGTAGCCGGCCATATCTTGTTCAGAGAAGCAGAAAAAGAAAACATTGGTTTATCATAATTAAAATACAGCATTATGTCAGCATTTAATTCGCATAATTTCAACGGACAGAGAGTATTGATAAGAGTTGATTTTAATGTTCCATTAAATGATAAGCTGGAAATAACTGACGATAGCCGGATGACGGCTGCTGTTCCTACAATAAAGAAAGTATTGGCAGATGGCGGAAAAGTAATTTTGATGAGCCACCTGGGTCGGCCTAAAGATGGTCCGGACGATAAATTCTCCTTAAAACATTTAATAAAACATTTAAGCGAATTGCTTGGTGGAGCTACCGTTCTTTTTGCCAAAGATTGTATTGGCGAGCAGGCTAATCTTACTGGCTCAATGATGCGGAATGGGGAAGTGTTATTATTAGAAAACCTTCGTTTTCATAAAGAAGAAGAAAAAGGTGATGAAGGCTTCGCAAAAAAGTTAGTATTACTTGGCGATGTGTGGGTGAATGATGCTTTTGGTACAGCTCACCGGGCACATGCCTCTACAGCAGTTATTGGGAAATTCTTTCCGGCTGATAAACGCTTCTTTGGTTTACTAATGGAAAGTGAAGTGGCAAGTGCAGAAAAAGTGTTGCATAAAGCAGAGAAGCCTTTTGTGGCAATTATCGGCGGTGCAAAAGTGAGTGACAAGATTTTGATTATTGAAAACCTTCTGGAAAGGGCAACAGATATTATCATTGGCGGTGGAATGGCTTACACTTTTATGAAAGCACAAGGTGGATCAATCGGAAATTCTTTGTGTGAAGATGATAGATTAGATACTGCGGTAAAGATTTTAAAATTAGCTGAAGAAAAAGGAGTGAAGATTCATTTGCCTTCTGATTCTGTTATTGCAGATAAATTTGCCGCTGATGCTGAAACAAGTGTTGCGCCAAGTAATAATATTCCCGATGGCTGGATGGGATTGGATATTGGCTCTCATGCTTCTAATCATTTTTCGAAAGTGATAAAAGCTTCAAAAACTATTTTATGGAACGGCCCAATGGGAGTTTTTGAAATGGAAAAATTTCAACTCGGCACAAAAACAATTGCCATTGCAGTTGCTGATGCTACACAAAACGGTGCTTTCTCATTAGTTGGCGGTGGCGATTCTGTTGCAGCCGTCAATCAGTTTGGTTTTGCAGATAAAGTAAGTTATGTTTCTACTGGCGGTGGCGCCATGCTGGAATATTTTGAAGGGAAAGTGCTGCCGGGTATTGCTGCGGTATCTGAATAAAGAGTACTACAACTTCCTTACTTCAATTATCTTATCATTGTTACCACCATTACTGGTGCAGATATACACTTTACCGGTTGGTGAAATGCACAAATCTCTCATTCTTCCGTACGTACCAGCAAAGAATTCTGTGGTTGATGTGATGCTTGTATTAGCAGCATCTAATTTCAACTGATACATTCTTGATTCTTTCAACGCTACTAATAGTAATGAGTTTTTCCATTGGGGAATTAAATCATTGTTGTAATAATCAAGTCCGCTAGTAGCAATGGTCGGTGTCCATACTTTCAATGGTTCTTTTACATTATTAGTTGAGCAAAATGTTTGTTCGGTTCCTGGGTCACAAAAACCAGCAACATTCGGCCAGCCATAATTTCTTCCTTTCTCAATAATATTTATTTCATCATCCGTACTTGGTCCATGTTCGGAACTGTATAGAATATTATTCGCATACACTAACCCTTGCGGATTGCGATGTCCTAAACTCCAATAAGGATTAACGGCAACAGGATTATCCACAGGAATAGTTCCATCAAGATTCAATCTTAATATTTTCCCACTCAACGAAGAAGTGTTTTGAGGTAATGATTGATTAGCCGCATCACCTGTCGAAATAAATAATTTAAGATCAGGAGTAATCACCAATCTCGATCCATTGTGAATGGAAGAAGCGGCTATATTTTCAATAATTGTAAATGGACTGATAAGAGCAGTTCCTGTATATGTAAATCGAACTACTTTTTCTTTGTAACCTCCGGAATTATAGTTGTAAGAAACATATACAAATGGATTTGCAGTAAAATTCGGATGCATTACCATTCCTAGTAAACCACCTTCTCCATTTGTAACTACTTCTGTAATCGTATGAAGAAGTGAAACAGCTCCTGTTGTTGGATTTACACGACTTATTTTTCCTCCTCGCTCCGTCATCCAAATAAAATTGTCTTGCCCCCAAAGTATTTCCCATGGATAGTTAAGGCCGGTAACAATTGCAGAATCTTTAATAGGAACTGAATCAGGAGGAGGAGCAGGAGTATTACCCGATTTTTTACATTGAGAAAAAAAAGTAAGCGATATTATGACGATGGGGAGTAAGATTTTCTTAAATGACATGGAAAATATTTGGCATTTTGTCGCCAAAACCATGCCGCAGCGTTACTAAATTGCGGCTTTGCCGATATTAATACTATTTCAACCGAAAAATTACGCTGATGAACTTTTGAATTTACTATTTTTACCACTACTAAAAAATTAACTACAATGAAAGGAACCAAAAATGTCGCATTAATCGCAATAGGTGCTCTTGTTCTTATGCTTGGTGTATGGGGATGTAATGGCTACAACGGACTTAAAACAGCAGACCAGAGTGTGAAAAAAGTATGGAGTAATGTAGAAACAAACTATCAGCGTCGTGCCGATTTGTATAGCAGTGTAATAAAAACCGTTGAAGCATCAGCGAATTTTGAAAAATCAACATTGACTGCTGTTGTAGAAGCTAGAGCAAAAGCTACTTCTATAAATGTAGATATTAATGATCCTGAATCGTTGAAAGCTTATCAGGATGCGCAAGCTAATTTGCAAGGTTCATTCAGCCGATTAATTGCTTCTTTTGAAGCTTATCCAGATTTGAAAACAACAAAAGCCTTTCAGGATTTTCAAGTACAAATTGAGGGTACGGAAAACAGAATTAATGTTGCCCGCCAGGATTACAACAAAGCGGTGGAAACATTTAACTTGAAAGTGGTGAGGTTCCCGAATAATATTTTGGCAGGTATGTTTGGCTTCAAAGAAAAAGCATACTATAAAGCTGATGAAGGAACTGATAAAGCTCCGGATATAAAATTTGATATTAAATAACTACTGAAAGCTATCAATGTTCTCATTTTTCCGAAAGAAAAAACAGTTCTTCTCCCAGGAGGATAACCATCTTATTGTAAAAGCAATTCGCCAGGCAGAAAAAAGTACCAGCGGAGAGGTTAGGGTATTTGTAGAAAGTCACTGTAGTTGGATGAATGCAATGGACAGGGCTGCCGAAATATTCTTTCAGCTTAAAATGGAAAAAACGGAACAGCGAAATGCCGTTATTGTTTACATCGCTATGAAGGATAGGCAGCTTGCTGTTTTCGGTGATGAAGGGATACACCAGAGAGTGGGGTCAGATTATTGGAATAGGCTGGTGAGAGAGATGCTTGCAAGTTTCAACAGCAATAATTACGGGGTAGGAATTGCAGAATGTGTTATTCAGATTGGCGATGTATTGAAATCTAATTTTCCTTATGATAGCGATACTGATAGAAATGAATTACCTGACGAAATTGTTTTCGGCAGATAAACGCCTATGAAAAAATTACTCTTCATACTTACGCTGCTTATTTCAGTTTCTTCATTTGCACAAATTGAAGATATTGTTCCAAAAAAGCCAAGCCCTCAAAGGCTTGTCAATGATTATACAAATACATTGACGGATGTACAGAAGCAGGCTTTAGAAGACAAGTTGGTGGCTTATGATGATTCTACATCAAATCAAATTTCAGTTGTTATAATTCCAACAACAGGTAATTATTCGGTGGAGGAAGTTGCGCTGGAAATACTTCGCAAATGGGGAGTCGGAAATAAAGACATCAACAACGGAATTGTTTTACTCGTCGCAAAAGACGACCGTAAAATGAGAATTGAAGTTGGCTATGGTTTAGAAGGTGTTATTACTGATGTTACAGCGAAAGATATTATTGAGTATACTATCAAGCCACAATTTAAACTTGATAATTATTATCGAGGAATAGATGAAGGAATAAATGGAATAGTTAAAGCTGCAGAAGGAGAATACGTTGCACCAAAAGGATATGGTAGCAATAATAAAGGAAAAGGCGGTAGTGTCTGGACAATTATTATAGTTGTGATTCTTTTGATTATCATTTTTGGTGGAGCTGCTCCAGGCGGTGGTACCTATGTCTCAAGGGGTGGATTTACCGGTTGGTCAGGTAGTGGAAGTAGCGGTGGCGGTTGGTCTGGCGGCGGTGGTGGTGGATTTGGGGGCTTCGGCGGCGGCGGCGGAGGAGGAGGAGGTTCGAGTGGTAGCTGGTAAAATATATTATTTAAAAGAAGAGCCATCTTAATTATAAGATGGCTCTCCTTTTTTGATGTTCTTTTATTCCTCTTTAGGGGATAGGGGCAAATCCTTTCTTATCCGCTTCTGGCATTACTGATTTGATATAGTTGACCAATTCTTGTAAAGCCGCATTTTCAGTATTTTCACTTGCTTGTTTGCTCTTTTTAGAAAGCAATCCTTTCAACACCATTCCATTTATAAATGGATCAGTTTGATTTCTGAAATTTTCTGGAATTCCATCTCTGAGTTTTACAATCTCTTCAACACCCCATTTTACTTTTTCAGGATTCTTAACTGCAATTAAGTAAGTACTGAGTGTATTCAAAAATTGAAACTTAGCCTGTCCAAGCGGCATTTTAGCAAAGTCACCGATTATCTTATCAGCCAAGCTTTCATCACCAGATTTTACAATCTCATTCATCACTGCTTCCTGTAAATTTCCTTTCGCTGGCTTATCACTCATTTTTTTTGCGATTGCAGAAGCAGCTGCTGCATCTGTTTTACCCAATGCCATTAATGCATTACCAGCAACTGTATAAGAGGAATCATTTACTGCACTTTTGAAAATCTCAATATATTCGGTTTTTTTGTAATCGCCCAACTTATCAATGGCAGCAGCTCTTACTGTTGCGTATTTATCTTTTTTTGCAAGATCAAGTAAGATTGATTCAAAGCCGTTTTTGATTGTTTCTTTTTTCAGGTCTACTTTGCTAATAGCAAAATTTCTCAGTCCTTCATATTTATCATTCAAAGCGGTCTTTAATAATGCAACAGCATTAGGATCATTTAATTTCGTTGATGCAAAATCGATTGCTTCCCTTCTATCAAGATATTTGCCGGCATATTTATATTGGTGTATATAATTGTCCAATGTCTTATTATCCTTTTTTGTCCAAAGCATAATTTTATCTCCATCCACATTTATAAGATCTGGTCTTTTCGTATAGTTGATGCTAAAACTATCAACAGCATTATTTGCCCATACGTTATAACGTACTTTTTCAGTACCGTTATACACATCAATAGCAAGTGGTAACTTGAAAATCTTATCTGTTTTCTGGGTTTGCTTTACTATAACAGTAGCTTTCCCAGCTGCATCGTCGTAGACATAATCAATATCAACAGTTGGGTTTCCGCTTCCAAAGTACCATTGGTTGAAATACCAATTCAAATCCCTACCACTTACTTCTTCAAATGCTAACCGTAATTGATGCGCTTCTGCTGATTTAAATTTATTGGTAGTTAAGTAATTATTAATTGACTTGAAGAATGCACTATCGCCAACATGATTTCGTAGCATATGTAAGATGCGACCACCTTTGTTATAGCTTACTGCATCAAACATGTCTTCTTTGTCTTTATAATGAAAACGGACAAGATCTTTTTTATCACTCCCACTCATTAAATAACCTTGCATTCCCTGGTAATTAGTTGCGTCGCCGGCATCCTTACCATATTTATATTCATTCCACAGTGTTTCACTATAATCTGCAAACGATTCGTTTAATGTAAGATTGCTCCAGCTTTCCGTTGTTACATAATCTCCAAACCACTGATGGAATAATTCATGAGCAATCGTTCCTTCCCAGTCATTTCCATCCACCAACTCTCTGGCATCTTGTTGTGCACTTTCCTGATGTATAGTTGCAGTAGTATTTTCCATCGCTCCAGCTACATAGTCTCTGCCAGTTATCTGCGAATACTTTATCCAAGGGAAATCAACTCCGGTAATCTTTGAAAAAAATGTCATCATCTCCGGTGTGTTACCAAATATTTTTTTTGCTACTGATTTGTATTCTGGCTCCACATAATAATTAACTTCTTTTCCTCTCCAAGTGTCTTTCACAACGGCATATTCACCCACACCTAGAAAGAATAAATAAGGTGCATGGGGCAAATCCATTTTCCAGTAATCACTTCTGGTGCCATCAGTGTTTTTTTTCTGGCTGGCCAACTTACCATTAGAAAGAGTTACATATTTATTATCAACTGTAACGGTAAGCTCTTGCGTACAACGTTGGTTCGTCTTATCAATCGTTGGAAACCATGCAGAACTTGACTCAGTTTCGCCTTGTGTCCATATCTGAGTGGGTTTGTCTTTTTCTTCTCCTTTTGGATTAATAAAATACATTCCTTTAATACCAAGCATCGCTCCTCCGCCATACTTTTCTTCAAATTCATCAGGCTTTGCCGTGTAATCTATATATATGGTATAGCTCTCGTTAGACTTGTAAGTCTTATCAAGTTTGATTCTCAAATTCCACTCGTCGTAATCAAAGGTTAGAGGGATTTGCTTTGTTCCTTTTACCAATGCTACCTTTTTTATTTCCATTCCCTTTGCATCAAGGTTTAAGGAGTCAGTTGGATAAAAATGTGGCTTTAGGGTTAGCCATGCTTTTCCATATAGGTAAGACTTGCTGAAATCTGGCTTTACTTCCAGTTTGGTGTGAATCAGGTTATTAATTTTAGTAGCCGTTTCCCGGTATTCATTTTTCCAGGATGTATCCATGTCTTCTCTCGGCTGTGCAAATAGCAACGATGTGGTGAATAAAAATGATAATGCAAACAATACTTTCTTCATATAAATAATTTAGTGCCGCAAATGTAGTTTAGTCGGCGGTTTATTGACGAGCAAAAGGTATAGGCGGTTACATATTTAACAACTTATTGAAGTACTGATGTTATTTCTCGAAAGAATTCAAGTAAATTTGTTGAGGCACCAATACCTTAGTAATGAAAAAGCTTTTCTTCTGTATTTTATTTGTCGGTTCACTGTTAGCAGCGTATTCGCAAAAAGTTTATTTTGTTTATCTACAGTCTGAGGCTGATCAGCCATTTTTTGTAAAGCTTGATAATAAAGTTCATAGTTCTACTAGTTCGGGTTATTTAATTCTTTCAAAACTTGTCGATAGTACATATAATTTTTCAGTCGGATTCCCGCAAAGCAAATTACCGGAACAAAATTTCTCTGTTACAATCAATAAAAAAGATCATGGTTTTCTTTTAAAACAATTTGGTGAAAAAGGATGGGGGCTTTACAATTTACAAACCTTAGCAGTTCAAATGTCTTCAAGTCCGGGAGTAAAAACAAATACTCCTGAGAAAGGAGAAAACAAAGATGTTTCCAAGTTCACGGAAGTCCTTTCAAAAGTAGCCGACGATCCTTCCATAATGGAAAAGCCTGCACAAAAAGCAGTAGTTGAAAAAAAGCCAGAAGTTGTAGCAGTCAAGGAAGAAAAGAAAGTAGAACCTGTTGTTGTTCAAGAGAAAACAGAACCAAAGCCCGTTAAGACTGATGTTACAGTTGTGAAGACAATAACAGAGAATGTAGAAGAAAAACCTGTTGTTGCAATTGAAAAACCCGAACCTGTAAAAACAGATCCCGTCATTGCAAAGAAAGAGATAGTAGAAATAAAGCCCGTTGAGGTAGTTGAAAAAATTATCATAGTAGATGATAAAGATGCAAAACAGGAAGATGTAGTTATTGTTGAGTCCAAAAATTCTGGGCCTAACAATGAACCCTATACTCCATCAAAAGTAAAAAGATGGTCAGAAAGCTCTACTACAGAAGGATTCGGATTAGTCTTTATAGATGATTATAGCAATGGTACACAAGATACTATTCGGGTATTAATTCCTAATCCAAAACAAATAGAAGTACCAGTTTCAAATAATAAAGAGCCACAAGAAGAAAAGAGGTTTATTGAAATTGAAAATAATAATGAAAAGAAAAAAGAAGAAACTCCTTTGGAAGAAGTGAAACCGGTAGTTGAAAAGGTAGCCTCTTCCAAACAATTATTGAGTAATAACTGTACAATAGTAGCAGACGAAACTGATTTTTTAAAATTGCGTAGACAAATGGCTGCAAAAGAATCTGATGATGCAATGATTAACGAAGCAAAAAATTATTTCATAACAAAGTGCTTTACCTCAGAGCAGGTCAAAAACTTATCAGCACTATTTCTAAATGATGAGAATAAGTATAAATTTTTCGATGCTGCTTACAGCTATGTGTCCGATTCGGATAAGTTCAGTGCATTACAGAAGGAGATCAAAGATGAGTACTACATTAACCGATTTCGGGCAATGTTACGCAATTAACTATCATGTCCCGATACTTTTTAGAATTAGCTTATAAGGGAACAAATTACAGTGGTTTCCAATCGCAGATAAATGCGAATACAGTTCAGGCAGAAGTTGAAAATGCTTTTGAAACTTTCCAAAGAGAAAAAATCATAATGACAGGTTCTTCAAGAACCGATGCTGGTGTACATGCATTGCAAAACTATTTTCATTTCGATTTTGAAGGCACAATGCCAAAAGACTTTGTATATAAGTTTAATGCAATATTACCTTCAGATATTGTAGTTAAGAATATAATGCAAGTAAACCCCGAAGCACACTGTCGCTTTGATGCTGTTACAAGAGAATATAACTATTATATATACCGTCAAAAAGACCCGTTTCTAAAAGAAACTGCCTTTTACTTTCCGTATAAGCTCGACATAGATTTAATGCAGCAAGCCGCAGCAATAGTAAAAGAGTACACCGACTTCACTTCTTTTTCAAAACGAAACACTCAGGTTAAAACATTTATTTGTCAAATACAGGAAAGCAACTGGCTATTTCAAGACAAAACTCTAATATATAATGTAAAGTCAAACCGATTTCTTCGTGGCATGGTTCGGGCATTAACTGCAACTATGCTCAAAATAGGCAGAGACAAACTTTCCTTACAACAATTTCGCCATATTATAGAAGCAAAGGACTGTACCAAAGCCAGCTTCGCAGTTCCAGCTCACGGTTTATTTCTTATCAAAGTGAATTACGATAAAGGCTTCAACAAATAACTGATTTAGGGGCTGTCAACTGCAGTAATTCTATTCAACTACTGTACCGGCTGTACGCTGCAAGTCCGGCACAGCCCAATCACACAAGGCTTCACCGGGCTTTCCGCTTCCATCCGGCAGCCCATAATCAACTATAATTCTAATCAACAATGCACACCGGATTACCCTTCTTGTCTATCATACACAATAAGGCTGAAAAAAAAATTACCTCGCCAAACCCTTGCCAGTGCTGCATTTGCAAAATTTTAACGATGATTCTTTGAAAATTAGTTTGTTATAAAACTTCTCACCCTTATCTTCGCCGCCCGTTCAACGAAAAAGACGGATTAGTTCTCTGAAGATTGTGAATATAAATGTGCGACAAATGTGAACAAAAGCAAAGAATAAAATTTGCCAGTAATTAGCAAACCATTACCTTTGCCGTCCGCATTTAAAAAATGAGGAAAGCTCTTCACATAACAAGTTGATTTTTACTCCAAAAAATTCTGATTTTTTTGAAAAATAAATGAAGAAAAATTTGGTAGAAATATACAGGCCCTTACCTTTGCACTCCGTTTGAAAAAACGGTGGCTGGTAAAGCCAAAAGATCTTTGAAAGTTAGGAAACAATAGCATTTTATTTCGAGCAATCGGAATAAAAAAAACAAAAGGTAAGTCAAGCAAAATACATTCGATTTGACACGTTAATTTTTAAAAGAGAATTATACTGTCAGTATCAAACATCATTTACAATGGAGAGTTTGATCCTGGCTCAGGATGAACGCTAGCGGCAGGCTTAATACATGCAAGTCGAGGGGCAGCATGACTGTAGCAATACAGTTGATGGCGACCGGCAAACGGGTGCGGAACACGTACAGAACCTTCCTTCGAGCGGGGAATAGCCCAGAGAAATTTGGATTAATACCCCATAGCATATTGAAGAGGCATCTCTTTAATATTAAAGATTTATCACTTGAAGATGGCTGTGCGGCTGATTAGGTAGTTGGCGGGGTAACGGCCCACCAAGCCTTCGATCAGTAACTGGTGTGAGAGCACGACCAGTCACACGGGCACTGAGACACGGGCCCGACTCCTACGGGAGGCAGCAGTAAGGAATATTGGTCAATGGACGAAAGTCTGAACCAGCCATGCCGCGTGAAGGATGAATGCCCTCTGGGTTGTAAACTTCTTTTATATGGGACGAAAAAAGATCTTTCTAGATCACCTGACGGTACCATATGAATAAGCACCGGCTAACTCCGTGCCAGCAGCCGCGGTAATACGGAGGGTGCAAGCGTTATCCGGATTCACTGGGTTTAAAGGGTGCGTAGGTGGGTTGGTAAGTCAGTGGTGAAATCTCCGAGCTTAACTTGGAAACTGCCATTGATACTATCAGTCTTGAATATTGTGGAGGTCAGCGGAATATGTCATGTAGCGGTGAAATGCTTAGATATGACATAGAACACCAATTGCGAAGGCAGCTGGCTACGCATATATTGACACTGAGGCACGAAAGCGTGGGGATCAAACAGGATTAGATACCCTGGTAGTCCACGCCCTAAACTATGGATACTCGACATTTGCGATACACAGCAAGTGTCTGAGCGAAAGCATTAAGTATCCCACCTGGGAAGTACGATCGCAAGATTGAAACTCAAAGGAATTGGCGGGGGTCCGCACAAGCGGTGGAGCATGTGGTTTAATTCGATGATACGCGAGGAACCTTACCTGGGCTAGAATGCTGGGAGACCGTGGGTGAAAGCTCACTTTGTAGCAATACACTGCCAGTAAGGTGCTGCATGGCTGTCGTCAGCTCGTGCCGTGAGGTGTTGGGTTAAGTCCCGCAACGAGCGCAACCCCCATCACTAGTTGCCATCAGGTAACGCTGGGAACTCTAGTGAAACTGCCGTCGTAAGACGTGAGGAAGGAGGGGATGATGTCAAGTCATCATGGCCTTTATGCCCAGGGCTACACACGTGCTACAATGGAAAGGACAAAGGGCTGCAACACAGCGATGTGAAGCTAATCCCAAAAACCTTTTCTCAGTTCAGATTGGAGTCTGCAACTCGACTCCATGAAGCTGGAATCGCTAGTAATCGTATATCAGCAATGATACGGTGAATACGTTCCCGGACCTTGCACACACCGCCCGTCAAGCCATGGAAGCTGGGTGTACCTAAAGTCGGTAACCGCAAGGAGCCGCCTAGGGTAAAACTAGTGACTGGGGCTAAGTCGTAACAAGGTAGCCGTATCGGAAGGTGCGGCTGGAATACCTCCTTTTTAGAGCAAATACTTACTTGCTATTGTTTCCCAAAACTTTCATTGTTAGTTCTTTTAAAAAGTAACCCGATAACACGGGGGCTACAAATACAGATCCGTAGCTCAGCCTGGTTAGAGCACTACACTGATAATGTAGGGGTCAGCAGTTCAAATCTGCTCGGGTCTACTAATTTAACCTGGGGGGTTAGCTCAGTTGGCTAGAGCATCTGCCTTGCACGCAGAGGGTCATCGGTTCGACTCCGATATCCTCCACAAACTGAGTATAGTTCTTTAAAAATTTGATGATGTGATTCGTACAGGCGAATCTTTTGGTTCAAGTCCAACACATCAGCTATTCACCTTCTATAGGTGATCAGCTCTTTGACATATTGGAAAATAAAATGTTAGATGAGTATCTAACAATATCGATCACAATTTTGAAATATCACACCATTTTATGGTTGGTCTGAAGAAATGTGGTCGGGTAACAACTACAAGAATAACAAATTCTAGTTTCTAATTTTTTTAAAGCAACTAAGGGCGCATGGTGGATGCCTTGGGTCTGAGAGGCGACGAAGGACGTGGTAAGCTGCGATAAGCCAGGGGGAGCTGCACACAAGCATTATATCCCTGGATTTCCGAATGGGTCAACCCACTATACTGAAGGTATAGTACTCCGCAAGGAGAGCCAACCCCGAGAACTGAAACATCTAAGTACCGGGAGGAAAAGAAAACAATAGTGATTCCCTGAGTAGTGGCGAGCGAAATGGGAATAGCCTAAACTTGAGCGGCGTGCCGCTTGAGGGTTGTAGGACCACATTTAGAAATCATCATCAAGTAAAATCATCTGGAAAGTTGAGCCATAGAGGGTGATAGCCCCGTAAACGAAAATTGATGAGGACGAGTGGTATCCTGAGTAAGGCGGGACCGG
>Ga0209476_10000317_pt1 | contig 32902 bp, 28 predicted proteins | sample KloWWTrecipitate_FD_187179 | JGI IMG/M metagenome (GOLD analysis project Ga0209476, IMG submission 187179) | Active sludge microbial communities from Klosterneuburg, Austria, studying microevolution and ecology of nitrifiers - Klosterneuburg... | ecosystem: Engineered > WWTP > Aerobic digester... | reverse complement strand
CGCCCTCGTCCATCGCGAGGAGGCGTTCCGCCTTCGCCGGCGTGGCCGTCCACACCAGCGCGTACCTGTCGTCCACCGGCAGGAGCGCGACCGGCCCCTCCGGGGTGAAGCGCTCGTAGGCGCGGCCGCGGTGGGGGCGATCGGTGCGCACCGGCCCGGTGACGGCGACCTGCCCGTAATCCTTCTCGGCGTAGGCGAGGCCCGGGATGCGCCGGGCATTGGCGCCGCCGTCGGCCAGCACGAGGAGCCGCGCTTCCACCGCCTCGCCGCCGGCAAGGCGCAGCCTCGCGCCGTCCACGCCGAGGTCGATCTCCTCGCAAGCCGCGCCCCAGGACACCGCGGCGCCGAGCTGCGCGAGCCGGCGCCCGAGCGCCTCCTCGAGGCATGCGTAGGCCACGGTGTAGCCCAGCGCCGCGAGGCCCTGGTCGGCGGCGGTGATGAGCGTGCGGCCCGGGCCGCCCTTCTGGGAAACGTGGATGTCCGCGATCGCGGTCACGCCCGCGCCGGGCCAGCCGCCCGCCTGCCCGAGGCAGTCGCGGCTCGCCTGGGATAGCGCGAGCGTCCGCGCGTCGCGCGAGGGCGCCGCGCGCGCTTCCAGCACGCGCACGGAAAGCCCCGCGGGCACGAGCATCGCGGCGAGCGCGGCCCCGACGGGCCCTGCACCCACGATCGCGACGTCGACGCGGTCCATGCCGGCCTCGCGCGGCGCGCTAGCCGCGGACGGCGGCCTCGACGTCGGCCACGCGCTTAGGGCATTCCGCCGTGAGCACGTCGCGGCCCTTCGCGGTGACGAGCACGTCGTCCTCGATGCGCACGCCGATGTTCCAGAAGGCCTTCGGCACGTTGTCGGCCGGGCGGATGTAGCAGCCCGGCTCCACCGTGAGGACCATGCCCGGCTGGAGCTTGCGCCACTTGCCCTTGCGCATGTAGTCGCCGGCGTCGTGCACGTCCAGGCCCAGCCAGTGGCCGGTGCGGTGCATGTAGAACTGCTTGTAGGACTCGTCGGCCAGCACCTTGTCGACGCTGCCCTTGCAGAGCTTCAGGTCGATGAACCCGCGCACGAGCACCCGCGTGGCGGCGTCGTGGTAGTCGATGAACGAGGCGCCCGGCTTCACCGCCTTGATGGCGGCCTCCTGCGAGGCGAGCACGAGCTCGTAGATGTCCTTCTGCGCCGCGGTGAACTTCCCGTCGACCGGGAAGGTGCGCGTGATGTCGGCGGCGTAGCTGTCCAGCTCGCATCCGGCGTCGATGAGGAGGAGGTCGCCCTTGCGCAGCTCCGCCGTGTTCTCGCGGTAGTGCAGCACGCAGGCGTTGGCGCCGGCGGCGACGATGGAGCCGTAGGCGGCCGAGCGCGCGCCGTTGCTCACGAACTCGTGCAGCAGCTCCGCCTCGATCTCGTACTCTCGCCTGCCCGGGGCGGCCGCGCGCATCGCGCGCACGTGGGCGGCCGAGGAGATCTCGCCGGCCCGGCGCATGATGGCGATCTCGTGCGCGTCCTTCACGAGGCGCATGTCGTTCACCGCCGCGCGCACGTCGCGGATCTCGGCCGGGGCGGAGACGCCCGTGCGCACCTTCGCGCGCACGGCGTTGAGCCAGCCCGTCACGCGCGCGTCCCAGGCCGGGTCGGCGCCCACCGGGGTGTGGATGACCGGCTGGTCGGCGATGAGCTCGGGCAGCATTGCGTCGAGCTCGCCCACGGGGTGCGCGCGGTCGAAGCCGAACGCCTGCCGCGCGAGGTCGGGGCCGAAGCGGAAGCCGTCCCAGATCTCGCGCTCCAGGTTCTTCTCGCGGCAGAAGAGGATCTCGCGCGGCTTCCTGCCCAGCACGATCACGAGGACGGCTTCGGGCTCGCGGAAGCCCGTGAGGTAGTAGAAGCCGCTGTCCCACCGGTAGTCGTAGTGCGAGTCCGCGTTGCGCGTGCGTTCGGGCGCCGTCGGCAGGATGACAATGCCCTCGCCGAGCGTCCGGGCGAGGCTCGCGCGGCGGGCGCGGAAAGGCTTGGTGCGGTTGGGGTTTTCGAGCTTCATGGAGTGTCCGTGGGGGGCCCGCAGGCTGCGGGCCGCGAGGCCGCCGATTCTACCGGGATTCGGGGGCGTGCTCGCGCATGAGGGCGGCGAGTTCCGGCTGGCCCTCCCGCCCGAGCGCGGCGGCGACCCCGTCGATGTCCTCGGGCCGCCGGTTCTGCGAAAGCTTGAACTTTCCCTCCAGCCGCTCGACCGCCACCTCGAAGCCGACGATGGCCGGGAGCATCCTCGCCGTGTAGTCCGCCGGCAGGTCCGCCATGCGCCACGGCGACGGCCGCGCATCCTCGTAGGCGCGGGAGAGCCGGTCGAGCAGCCCCGGCAGCGCCTCCGGCGGCAGCAGCCGGGCGCGGCCGTGCGCGTGCACGACGGCGTAGTTCCAGGTCGGCACGCTCGGGTGGTTCGCGTACCACGACGGCGAGACGTAGGCGTGCGGTCCCGAAAAGACCACGAGGACCTCGCCCGCCCCCTCCAGCTCCTGCCAGTGCGCGTTGGCGCGCGCCACGTGGCCGAGCAGGCGCAGCCGCCCGTCGCCGCCGCGCTCGGGCAGGAACGGCAGGTGGCTCACCGAAAGGCCCGCGGCCCCGGCCGACACGAGGGTGCCGAAGGCGTTGGCGGCGACGAAGGCCTCGAGCGCCGCGGGGTCGTCGAGGCGGAAGTGGCGCGGCACGTAGAAGGTCATCGCGAAAGCCTCCGGTCGAGCTGGGCGAGCTGCGCGGGCGTGCCGATGTTGTCCCACGCGCCCGCGAAGCGTTCCCCCGTCACCCGCCCCTCGTCCACGAAGCGGTAGGCCCAGGGAAAGAGCCGCAGGTGCGTGCCCGCCGCGATGCCCGCGAAGAGCGACGGGTGGAAGACGCCGATGTTCGCATAGGTGAGGCGCGGGCCCTCGCGCCGCACGAGGCCGCCTTCGAGCGCCATGTCGCCCGCCGGGTGGAACGGGGGGTTGTCGACGAGCACGAGGTGCGCGGCGCGCCGCGCCGGGTCGCGCGCGACGTCGGCCGCCACGGCCGCCAGCCGCGAGAAATCGTATTCCGACCAGATGTCGCCGCTCGCGAGGATGAAGGGCTCCGGCCCGAGGAGCGGCAGCGCCTTCACGATGCCGCCGGCGGTCTCCAGGGCCTCGCCCTCGCGCGACCACGCCACCGAGAGCCCCCACCGCGAGCCGTCGCCCACCGCCGCCTCTAGCCTTTCGCCGAGGTGCGCGTGGTTGATCACGACGCGGCGCACGCCGCAGGCGGCGAGGCGCGCGAGCTGCCAGTCGATGAGCGGCCGCCCCCCCGCCTCGAGGAGCGGCTTCGGCACCGTGTCGGTGAGCGGTCGCATGCGCTCGCCGCGCCCCGCCGCGAGGATGAACGCGCACGGCATCATCGCGGCGCCCGCCACCGGCTCAGAACGTGTAGCCCACGGCCGGCTTCACGCCTTCCAGCCGGTCGAGGAGGCGCGCGAGCGGCGCGAGCTCGCCGTAGCGCGCGCACGCGTGGCGAACGTAGCCGAGGAAGCGCGGCGTGTCCTCGAGGTAGCCCGGCTTGCCGTCGCGGTAGTGGATGCGCGCGAAGATGCCCAGCACCTTGAGGTGGCGCTGCAGCCCCATCCACTCGACGTCGCGCCAGAAGTCGGCGAAATCGGCGCGCACGGGCAGCCCGCGCTTCCTCGCCGCCTCCCAGTAGCGGATGGTCCCGTCCAGCACGCGCTCCTCCTCCCAGCTCACGAAGGCGTCGCGCCACAGCGAGGCCACGTCGTAGCTGATCGGCCCGTGCACGGCGTCCTGGAAGTCGATCACGCCGGGATTGGGCTCCGACACCATGAGGTTGCGCGGCATGAAGTCGCGGTGGACGAAGACGCGCGGCTCGGCGAGGTTCACGGCGAGGATGCGCGCGAACACGCGCTCGAGGCCCTCGCGCTCGCCCTCCTCCAGCGTGACGCCCAGGTGCCGGCCGACGAACCACTCCGGGAAGAGCATCAGCTCGCGGCGCAGCAGCGCCTCGTCGTACGGTGGCAGCTCGCCATCGAGGCTCGCGGCCTGCCAGTCGACCAGCGCGCGCGTGGCGTCCCGGAAGAGCGCCTCCTCGTTGGTGCCGTCGAAGGCCTGGAGGTAGGTGCGCGTCCCGAGGTCGGAAAGCAGGAGGAACCCCTGCGCGAGGTCCTGCGCCGCGACCTCCGGCACGTGCAGCCCGGCCCCGCGCATGAGGGCCGCGACGCGCAGGAAAGGCCGGCAGTCCTCGCGCTCCGGCGGCGCATCCATGACGATCCAGGTGCGGCCCCCCGCGGTGACGCGGAAGTAGCGGCGGAAGCTCGCGTCGGCGCTCGCGGGCGCGAGCGCGAAGCCGTCGGGCCCGAGCGTGCTGCGAAGCCAGGCGTCGAGCGCCTCGAGGCGATCCATGGGGCGTGAAGCGGGGCGGGTTTCGCGTGTATTCTTGCCGATTCTAGCATCGCGCCCCACCGACATTCCCGATGTCCTGCCGCCGCCTCACGCTCGTCGTCGCCGGCGCGTTCGCCCTGCCGGCGGCCGGCGCCGGGGGCGTTCCCCTGCGACTCGAGCAGCGCCTCGCGCCGCCGCCGCCGCGCGTGGAGCGGGATGCCGTGCGCTTCCTCTCCGCGGACCGCATCACCGGCGACCAGTCGCGCAAGGTCGTCGCCACGGGCAGCGTGTCGCTTCGCCAGCGCGGCGCGGCCATCACTGCCGATCGCCTCGAGTACGACACCGAGACCGACACGGCCGTGGCCACCGGCAACGTCCTCCTCGAGCGCGCGGGCGACACGGCCAGCGGGCCCCGGCTCGTCTACCGGATCGCCGAGGGCACCGGCGAGATGGAGCGGCCCGTCTTCGCGATCCCCAAGACCGAGGACCGGCGCAGCGCCTCCCGCGGCGCCGCCGAGCGCGCCGTCCTCGAGGGCGAGGACCGCAGCCGGCTCGTCCGGGCGGAGTACACGACCTGCCCCGTCCCCCGCGACGACTGGGTGCTGCGCGTGGGCGAGCTGGAGATCGACGGCGCGCGCCAGGTGGGCACCGCCTGGAACTCGACCGTGTGGTTCCTGGGGGTGCCCATCCTCTACTCGCCGTGGCTCTCGTTCCCGATCGACAACGCGAGGAAGACCGGCTTCCTCGCGCCCACCCTCGGCTCGTCCGGCCGCGGCGGCTTCGAGCTCGCGCTGCCGTGGTACTGGAACATCGCCGAGAACCAGGACGCGACGATCACGCCGAAGCTCTTCTCGAAGCGAGGCCTGCAGCTGGGCGCCGAGTACCGCTACCTGCGGCCGGGCTACGGCGGCCAGGCGGACGTCGAGATCCTGCCCAACGACGCGATCGCCGAGCGCGACCGGTACTTCCTCGGCTTCCGGCACGCCCACCAGCTGCCGCGCGGCTGGCGCCTCGCGGTGAACGCGCAGGGCGTCTCCGACGACGACTACTTCCGCGACCTCTCCACGCGCGTGGCCGCCACCTCGCAGACGAACCTGCCGCGCGACGTGATCCTCGGCTACGGCGACGAGAACTGGTCGCTCTCGGCGCGCGCCATCGCCTACCAGACGCTGCAGGACCCGCTCGCCCCTGTGACCGTCCCCTACCGGCAGGTGCCGCAACTCGTCGTCTCGGGCATCCGGCAGAACGTGCTCGGCGTCGACTGGCGGCTCTCCGGCGAGCTCACCAACTACCGCCACCCGGACCTCGTGAACGGCCAGCGCCTCATCGTCTACCCGCAGGCCTCGCTCCCGATCCGCCGCTCGTGGGGCTACGTCACGCCGAAGCTGGGCTTCCACGCCACGCGCTACAACGTCTCGCCCAACGGCGAGGGCTTCGAGGACGCCACGCGCAGCGTCCCGCTCGCGAGCGTCGACGCGGGCCTCTTCTTCGATCGTCCCTGGGACTTCCGCGGCGAGCGCTTCCTGCAGACGCTCGAGCCGAGGCTCTTCTACGTGCGCGTGCCGTTCCGCGACCAGTCGCGCCTGCCCAACTTCTCGACCGCCGAGGTGGACTTCGGCGCCAACTCCCTCTTCCGCGAAAACCGCTTCATCGGCGGCGACCGCATCGGCGACGCGAACCAGGTCACGGCCGCCATCACCAGCCGCCTCGTCGAGTCCGCGACGGGCCGCGAGCGGCTCACCGCCACGCTGGGCCAGATCTACTACCTCGACCCGCAGCGCGTGACGCTCACGCCCGGCACCGCGCCGCGCGAGGACAACCGCTCCGACCTCGTGGCGCTCGTCTCGGGGCAGGTTTCGCCCGCGTTCTCGCTGGACGGCGGCCTCGAGTACAACGCGAGCCGCAACCGCGCCCGCCGCTTCGACCTCGCGGCGCGCTACAGCCCCGCGCCCGGCAAGCTCGTGAACGCGGCCTTCCGCTACACGCGCGACCCCATCCGCGAGCTGAACCTCGTGAAGCAGGTCGACCTGTCGGCGCAGTGGCCGGTGACGCCCTCCCTGTCGCTCGTGGGCCGCTGGAACTGGAGCCTCGAGGACAGGAAGCTCATCGAGGGCCTGGCGGGCTTCGAATATAATGCCGGCTGCTGGGAGATCCGCGCGGTCGCCCACCGCTTCATCACCGCGACGCAGCAGGTGTCGACTTCCTTCCAGATCCAGCTCGAGCTCTCGGGCCTCTCGCGGATCGGCATCAACCCGCTCGAGACGCTCAGGCAGAACATTCCCGGCTACCGCCGGTCCGACGAGATCCCGCGATGAACACGATCCGCCCCTTCCTGCGCCTCCTCGCCCTCGCGGCGGCGCTCGCCGCCGCCACCGCGGCCGCCCAGCAGGCGCCCGCCTCGAGGCTGGACACGCGCCTGGCCGCGCCGGCCGCCAAGGGCGCCGTGCCCGTCGACCGAATCGTGGCCGTCGTGAACGACGAGGTCATCACGGCCAACGAGCTCTCCGAGCGCACGCGGCTCGTCGCGGGGCAGCTGCGCAACGCCGGCGGCCAGGTGCCGCCGGCCGAGACGCTGCAGCGCCAGGTCCTCGAGCGCATGATCAACGACCTCGTGCAGGTCCAGCTCGCCAAGGAGACGGGCGTGCGCGTGGACGACGCCACGGTCGAGAAGACGATCCAGCGCATCGCCGACGACAACAACCTGTCGATGACGGCCTTCCGCCAGGCGCTCGAGCGCGACGGCATCCGCTACGCGCGCTTCCGCGAGGACATGAGGAACGAGCTCATCCTCGCGCGCCTGCGCGAGCGCGAGATCGAGAACGCCGTCGTCGTGACCGATGCCGAGGTCGAGACCGAGCTCGCCCGCGCGGCCAAGGAGCGCGGCGGGGACGCGGAGTTCAACCTGCAGCACATCCTCGTGCTGGTGCCGCAGCAGGCCACGCCGGAACAGATCGACACCCGGCGCCGCCGCGCGCTGCAGGCGCTCTCCGAATTGCGCAAGGGAACCGCCTTCGCGGAAGTCTCGGCCACCTTCTCGGAGGCCCCGGATGCGCTGCAGGGCGGCAACCTCGGCTGGCGCGCCGCGGGCCGGCTCCCCGCGCTCTTCCTCGAGGCGCTGGAAAAGCTCAAGCCCGGCGAGGCGAGCGACATCCTGAGGAGCCCCAACGGCTTCCATATCGTCAAGCTCCTCGAAAAGCGCAGCAAGGACAAGGCACCCGCCGTCACGCAGACGCGCGCGCGCCACATCCTCCTGCGCACCAAGGAAGGCGTGCCCGACGCGGAGGTGCGCGAGCGCCTCGCGCGGCTGCGCGCGCGCATCGCCGCCGGGGAGGATTTCGCCGAGCTCGCCCGCGTCCACTCCGAGGACGGCACCGCCCCGAAAGGCGGCGACCTCGGCTGGCTGTCGCCCGGCGAGACGGTTCCCGAATTCGAGCGGGCGATGAACGCGCTCAAGGACGGCGAGGTGAGCCAGCCCGTGCAGTCGCCCTTCGGCTGGCACGTGGTGCAGGTGCTGGAGCGCCGCTCGGAGGAGATGAGCGAGGAGCGCCGCAAGCTCGCCGCCCGCCAGACGGTGCGCGCCCGCAAGGCCGACGAGGCCTACCAGGACTGGCTGCGCCAGACGCGCGACCGCGCCTTCGTCGAGAACCGCCTCGACGAGCGATAGGCCGGCGCGGCGCCGCGGCGCGACATGCCCACCCTTCCCCGCATCGCCGTCACGGCCGGCGAGCCCGCGGGCATCGGGCCGGACCTCTGCGCCATCGCCGCGCTCGCCGGGCGCGCCGACGCCCGGCTGGTGTTCGTGGGCGACCGCGGCGTGATCCTCGGCCGCGCGCGCCTGCGCGGCCTCGCCGCCGACCTCCCCGACTACTTCCCCGGCTGCACCCTTCCCGCGAGCGTGCTGCACGTCGCCGCGCCCGCACCGGTCACCGCCGGCCGGCTGGACCCCGCCAACGGGCGCCATGTGCTCGCGCTGCTGGACCGCGCGCTGGACGGCTGCCGCGCGGGCGAGTTCGCGGCCATGGTGACCGCCCCGGTGCAGAAGTCCGCGATCAACGACGCGGGCGTGCCGTTCACGGGCCACACGGAGTACCTCGCCGAGCGCACCGGCACCCCGCGCGTCGTGATGATGCTGGCCGGCGGCGGCCTTCGCGTGGCGCTCGCCACCACGCACCTCGCGCTCGCGGACGTGCCCGCGGCCATCACCCGACCGCTCGTCGAGGAGGTGCTTCGCATCCTCGACCGCGACCTGCGCGCGCGCTTCGGCATCGCCCGGCCGCGCATCCTCGTCGCGGGCCTGAACCCGCACGCCGGCGAGTCGGGCCACCTGGGCCGGGAAGAGATCGAGCGGATCGTCCCGGCGCTCGAGACGCTGCGCCGCGAGGGGGTGGACGCGGTGGGGCCGCTGCCCGCCGACACGCTTTTCACCGCGCGCGTGCTGCAAGGGGCGGACGCGGTGCTCGCCATGTACCACGACCAGGGCCTGCCGGTGCTCAAGCACGCCTCGTTCGGGCACGCTGTCAACGTGACGCTGGGGCTGCCGGTCATCCGCACCTCCGTCGACCACGGCACCGCGCTCGACCTCGCGGGCTCGGGGGATGTCGACGCCGGCAGCCTCGGGGCCGCCATCGACATGGCGATCGACATGGCGCGCCGCTCGGCCGGCGCCTAGGGCCATGCTGCCGCGCCCGAAGAAGCGGCTGGGGCAGCACTTCCTCACCGACCGCCACTACCTCGACCGCATCGTCGCCGAGATCACGCCGTGCGCGGGCGAGGCGATGGTCGAGATCGGGCCGGGGCCCGGGGCGCTCACCGAGCGGCTCGCCGCGATCGTGCGGCCGCTCCACGTGGTGGAGATCGACTGCGACCTCGCCGCGGCGCTCCGCGCCCGCTTCCCCGCCGAGGCCGTGGTCGTCCACGAGGGCGACGCGCTCGAGTTCGACCTCGGCTCGCTGCCCGAGGGCCTTCGCGTCGTCGGCAACCTCCCCTACAACGTCTCCACGCCGCTTCTCTTCCACGTGGCCGCCTTCGCGCCGCGCATCCGCGACTGCGTCTTCATGTTGCAGAAGGAGGTCGTCGACCGCATGGTGGCCGCGCCCGGCACGGCGGACTACGGGCGGCTTTCGGTGATGCTCCAGTACCGGTTCGCGATGGCGCTCGCCTTCCGCGTGCCGCCCGGCGCCTTCACGCCGCCGCCGAAGGTGGATTCCGCCATCGTGCGCATGCAGCCGCTCGGCGAAGGGCGCCTGGCCGCGCGCGACGAGGCGCGCTTCGGGCAGGTGGTGGGGGCGGCTTTCTCGCAGCGCCGGAAGACCTTGCGCAACGCCCTGCGCGCGCTCGCGGACGAGGCGGCGTTCGCACGGGCCGGCGTCGACCCGCAGCGGCGCGGCGAGACGCTCTCCGTCGCCGAGTTCGTCGCGCTGGCCGACGCCGCCGGCGGCTGAGCCTTGCGGGGCGCGCCTCAGGCGCGCTGGATGAACTCGATCTTGTAGCCGTCCGGGTCCTCGACGAAGGCGATCACCGTGGAGCCGTGCTTCATGGGGCCCGCCGGCCGCGTCACCTTCCCGCCGCGCGCGGTCGCGTCCTCGCACGCCTTGTACGCGTCGGGCACGGCCACGGCGATGTGGCCGAAGCCGTTGCCGAGGTCGTAGCTCTTCGTGTCCCAGTTGTGCGTGAGCTCGATCACGGCGGTGTCGGCCTCGTCGCCGTAGCCCACGAAGGCGAGCGTGAACTTGCCGTCGGGGTAGTCCTTGCGGCGCAGCACCTTCATGCCGAGGACCTCGGTGTAGAAGCGGATGGAACGGTCCAGGTCGCCGACCCGGATCATCGTGTGCAGGATGCGCATCGTTTCACTCCTCAGAACGCACGGTAGAGATGGTCGTTGGCCTCGAGCTCCTCGCGCAGCGACCGGTAGTCGGGGCACAGGCGCGCGACCTCCGCCCAGAACTCGCGCGAATGGTTCATGTGCCGCAGGTGCGCGAGCTCGTGGCAGACGACGTAGTCGACGAGCGCCGGCCGGGCCTTGGCCAGGCGCCACGCGAGCCGCACCTCGCGGCGGCTGTTGCAGCTCCCCCAGCGCGAGTTGGCCGAGGAGAGCAGGACGCGCGGCGGCGGCAGGACCGCGAGCCGCGAGAAGAAGAAGGCGCGCTGCGCGAAGTGGACGAGCGCGTTGCGCCGGTACCACGCCACGACCGCCTTGCGGACGGGTTCCTCCGCGAAAGCCGGCACCGTGACGCGAAGCGCCGCGCCGTCGAGATGCGCGGACGCGCGCCGCCCCTCGTCCAGGCGCAGCACCAGCGATTCCCCCAGCCACGGCAGGGCCGCGCCGTCCTCCCAGCGCTGCACCGGCACCTGCCTTTCGCGCCAGACCGCGAGCTTGCCCAGCACCCACGACTCGCTTTCGAGCACCATCTTCTCGACGCGCGCGAGCGGCACCGACAGGGGGGCGCTCACGGTGAGGCCGGAGGCGTCCACCTTGAGCCCCACGCCGCGGCGGCCGCGGCGCCTCACCAGCGTGTAGTCGAGGGGTCCGTCCGCGAGGGCGAGGGTGCGCGGCTCGCGGGCCGGCGGGTCACGGCCGGGCATAGCGCTCGGGGTTCAGCTTCACCATCTCGCCTTCGATCCACTCCTCGACTTCCTTCGTGACCGAGACGGGGTCGCGCCCCGCCGTCTCGATGACGGGGCCGATCACCACCTGCACCGTGCCGGCGTGCTTGCGGAACGCGTAGCGCCCCCAGAACTCGCCCGCGTTGTGGGCCACGGGCAGGATCGGGGTGCCGGTGCGCGTGGCGAGCGTGGCGCCGCCGATGCCGTAGCGCCCGCGCCGGCCCACGGGCACGCGCGTGCCCTCCGGGAAGATCGTCACCCAAAGGCCCTCGCGGATGCGGCGGGCGCCCTGCTCGACGATCTGGTCGCGCGCGGCCATGCCGCTCTTGCGGTCGATGGCGATCGAGCGCACCGCGGCGAGCCCCCAGCCCACGAACGGCAGCCACAGCAGCTCGCGCTTGATGATCCAGCACTGGTAGGGGAACGTCGCCTCGAGGAAGAGCGTCTCCCACGCGGACTGGTGCTTGGCCATGATCACGACGGGGCCGGCCGGCACGTTCTCGCCGCCGTGGATCCGGTAGCGGATGCCGCAGGTCCACTCGGCGAGCTTCAGGACCCAGCGCGCCCATTCGCGCGCCATCCACAGCGCCGCCCGATGGCCCGCCAACCCCGAAACCGGCACGAGGATGCCGAACGCCACGGTCACCGGAACGGCGACCAGCAGGAACAGCACCGAGCGAAGCGCCGTCATTCGCCGGCCGCCACGAGGTGGCGGGAGACCTCCGCCAGGTCCGCGAAGACGAGCGTCTTGCGCGGGAGCCGCTCGTCCTCCTTCGTCTGCCGCCCCTTGCCGGTGAGGACGAGGATCGGTTGGCCGCCCACCGCCTCGGCCGCCTGCAGGTCGCGGATGGCGTCGCCCACGCAGGGCACGCCCTTGAGCTCCATGTGGTAGCGCGCCGCGATCTCCTCGAACATGCCCGTCCGGGGCTTGCGGCAATGGCAGTTCTCCGCGTCGGTGTGCGGGCAGAAGAAGAGCGCGTCGATGCGCCCGCCCTGCCGGAACACCATCTCCATCATCTTGTCGTTCATCGCGTTGAAGGTCGACATGTCGAAGAGGCCGCGCCCGATGCCCGACTGGTTGGTGGCCACGACGACGCGGAAGCCCCCCTGGTGCAGGCGCGCGATCGCCTCGATGGAGCCCGGGATGGGCTGCCACTCGGCCGGCGACTTGATGTACTTGTCGCTGTCGACGTTGATGACGCCGTCTCGGTCGAGGATGACGAGCTTCATGGGAGTCACGCCGCGAGCCTCGAGATGTCGGCCACGCGGTTGAGCAGCCGCTCCAGCCCCGTGAGGAGCGCGAGGCGGTTGCCGCGCACCGCGAGGTCCTCCGCGTTCACGAGGACCTTGTCGAAGAAGGCGTCGACGTCGGCGCGAACGCCGGCCAGCGCCACGAGCGCGGGTTCGAACTCCGAACGCTCGACCCTTTCTTGCACGACGGGGGCCAGCCTCGAGATTGCCTCCTGCAGACGCCGCTCCTCGTCCTGAAGGAAAAGCGAGGGATCGACTTCGGTAGACCGGCCGGACTTGTCGAGGATGTTCTTCACTCGCTTGTTGGCGGCAGCCAGTGCTTCAGCCTCGGGGAGTCGCGAGAACGCGACCACGGCCTCAAGTCTTGCTGGCACGAGGTCGAGCCGGGCGTCCTTCAGGGAAAGCACCGCTTCGACCTGGTTCGAGGAGTACCCGAGATCTCGCAAGTATCCCCTTAGCCTGTCAAACACGAACTCTTCCAGCTCGACGGGTGCCTGCGACTTGAAAGGCTCGAAGGCCAGCCGGACGAGGTTGTGGAAATCGAGCGCGAGCTTCCGCTCCACCAGGATGCGAATGACGCCCAGGGCCGCGCGGCGCAGGCCGAACGGGTCCTTGTCGCCGGTGGGCACCTGGCCGATGGAGAAGAGCCCGGCCAGCGCGTCGAGGCGGTCGGCGAGCGCCACCGCGATGCTCACGTCGGCCTCGGGCAGCTGGTCGCCGGCGAAGCGCGGCCAGTAGTGCTGCTCGATCGCGCGCACGACGGAGGGCTCCTCGTCGTCGGCGGCGGCGTAGTACTTGCCCATGATGCCCTGCAGCTCGGGGAACTCGCCCACCATGAGCGTCACGAGGTCCGCCTTGGCGAGGAGCGCCGCCCGGTCGGCGTAGGGCATGCCCACGGCGCCCCGCGGCAGGTTCATCTGGATGCGCGTGGCGAGCTTCCTCAGCCGCTCCACGCGCTCGAGCTGGGAGCCCAGCTTGCCGTGGTAGACGATCGACGCGAGCTGCGGGACGCGGTCGGCGAGCTTCGTGCGGCGGTCCGTCTCGAAGAAGAAACGCGCGTCCGCCAGGCGCGGGCGCACCACGCGCTCGTTGCCCTGCACGATCCGCGACGGGTCGGCGGGGCGAAGGTTCGAGACGACGAGGAAGCGCTCGGTGAGGCGCCCCCCCGCGTCGAAGAGCGGGAAGTACTTCTGGTTCTGCCGCATCGTGAGGATGAGGCACTCCGGCGGCACGTCGAGGAACTCGCGCTCGAAGCGGCCGGTGTACACGGTGGGCATCTCCACCAGCGCCGTCACCTCGTCGAGCAGCGCCTCGCAGTCGGGCTCGGGGCCGAGGGTCGTGCCCTCGCGCGCGGCCGCGGCGCGCAGCGCCTCGAGGATCGCGGCGCGGCGCGCGGCGAAGCCGGGGATCACGCCGCCCTCGCCTTCGAGGCGCGCGGCGTACTCCCCCGCGTTCGCGAGCTCGATGTCGCGCGCGCCCTGGAAGCGGTGGCCGTGCGTCACGCGGCCGGCCGCGAGGCCCAGCGCCTTCACGCCCACGACGGCGGCGCCGTGCAGCGCGACCAGCCCGTGCGCCGGCCGCACGAACTGGACCGTGGTGACGCCATCGGCCAGCTGGTAGCTCATGAGCTTCGGGATCGGCAAGCCGGCAATGGCCTCGTCCAGCGCCGCCTGCATCCCCTCGGCGAGCGGCACGGACGGCGACACCGTGTCGGCGAAGAGCGTCTCGGCCTTGCCGTCCACGCGCCGCTTGAGCCGCGCGGGGTCGATGCCCTCGAGGCCCGCGGCCGCGAGCTTCTTCTGCAGCGCCGGCGTGGGCTTTCCGTCGGGGCCCAGGCCCACGGCGACCGGCATCAGCTTCACCTCGAGCGCCCTGGGCTCGGTGGCGGCGCGCACGCCCGTGATCGAGACCGCGAGCCGCCGCGGCGTGGCGTAACCGGTGCGCGCGCCGCCCTCCGACAGGAAGCCGCGCTTCGCGAGCCCGGCCTCGAGCCCGGCCGCGAAGGCCTCCCCGAGGCGGCCCAGCGCCTTCGGGGGCAGCTCCTCCGTGAAGAGCTCGACGAGCAGGGTCGCGGCGCTCATCGGGCACCTCCCGCGAGCATCGGGAAGCCCAGCCGCTCGCGCGACTCGTAGTAGCTCTGCGCCACCGCCTTCGCGAGGTTGCGGATGCGGCCGATGTAGGCGGCGCGCTCCGTGACGGAGATGGCCCCGCGCGCATCCAGCAGGTTGAAGGTGTGCGCGGCCTTGAGGACCTGCTCGTAGGCCGGCAGCGCGAGCTGCCTCGCCATGAGGTGCCTGGCGCCCTTCTCGTGGTCGCCGAAGTGCCGGAAGAGCGACTCGGTGTCCGACTCCTCGAAGTTGTAGGTCGACTGCTCCACCTCGTTCTGGTGGTAGACGTCGCGGTAGGTGAGCCGGCGGCGGCTTCCGGCCTCGTCCCACTCCGTCCACACGAGGTCGAAGACGTTCTCCACGCCCTGCAGGTACATCGCCAGGCGCTCCAGCCCGTAGGTGATCTCGCCCGTGATGGGCTTGCAGTCGAGCCCGCCCACCTGCTGGAAGTAGGTGAACTGCGTGATCTCCATCCCGTTCATCCACACTTCCCACCCGAGGCCCCAGGCGCCCAGCGTCGGGTTCTCCCAGTCGTCCTCGACGAAGCGCACGTCGTTCGCCTTCAGGTCGAAGCCGAGCGCCTCCAGCGACCCGAGGTAGAGCTCGAGGATGTCCGGCGGCGAGGGCTTGAGCACCACCTGGAACTGGTAGTAGTGCTGCAGCCGGTTCGGGTTGTCGCCGTAGCGCCCGTCCTTGGGGCGGCGCGAGGGCTGCACGTAGCCGGCGCGCCAGGGCTCGGGCCCGAGGGAGCGCAGGAAGGTCGCCGTGTGGGACGTGCCCGCGCCCACCTCCATGTCGTAGGGCTGGAGGATGGCGCAGCCGCGGCTGCCCCAGTAGGACTGCAGGCGCAGGATGACGTCCTGGAAGGTGATCATCGAAGAGGGCGGAGCGGGGCGGGAAACCCGTCATTTTACGGGCTTGCGCCCCCGGCCGTAAGGCTCGGCCGCGGGCCGAGGGGCCGCGGGGCCCGCCTGCTAGAATCGCCCGCATGACCGGACAAGTCACCGCCCACGACCCGCTCCCGCCCGGCAAGACGGTCTGGGAGTACTGCCTCGGCACCGGCGTCGCGCCCAACCCCCAGTACTACAACAGCTTCAATCCCACGCTGCGGGAGGTGCTCGCGCGGCCCCCGCGGCGCATCCTCGAGCTGGGCTGCTCGGCCGGCAAGCTGGGCGAGTTCATCCGCGAGAAGTACCCGGAGGCGCACCACACCGGCATCGAGATGAACCCCGAGGCGGCGGCGCTCGCCCGCACCCGGCTCGCGCGCGTGATCGAAGCGCGCCTCGAGGACATCGACTTCGCCGCCGAGGGCATCGCGCCGGGCTCGTTCGACACCTTCATCGCCGGCGACGTGCTCGAGCACCTCTACGACCCGTGGCGGGCGCTGCAGCGCGTGCGGCCGCTGCTCGCCGACGACGCGCAGGTCGCCGTGAGCGTGCCCAACGTGCGGAACCTGGGCCTCCTCGCGGAACTGCACGACGGCGGCACCTGGAAGTACACGCCGGCGGGGCTCCTGGACGTCACGCACATCCGCTTCTTCACGATCAAGGACCTCTTCCGCATGCTGGAGGAGACGGGCTACGCGCCCGCCAACGTGAAGATGAACCTCGACGCGCGCTACGAGGCGCTCTTCAACGCCAACCGCGGCAAGCCGTCGGTCTCGATCCAGGTCGGCCGCGTGCGCCTCGAGAACCTGGCCGAGCCGGAGCTCCTCGAGTACTGCACGCTTCAGTTCGTGGTGCTCGCGCACCCGAAGCCGCGAGCGGCGAACGACGCTAGCGCCGCCTGAGCGCCGCGGCGGCGAGCACGATGGCGATCGCGAGCGCAGGGAGGTTGCCCCAGCGCACGTAGGGCGTGGCGCCCGCGTGCGGCACGGGCGAGGCGGCGAGCTCGCCCGCCGTGAACTGCGGCAGCCGCGCGACGACGCGCCCCTTCCCGTCGATGGCCGCAGTCACGCCCGTGTTGGTGGCGCGCACCATCCAGCGGCCCGTCTCGAGCGCGCGCATCTGCGAGAACTGCAGGTGCTGGTCGGCGGCGAGCGAGCGGCCGAACCACGCGTCGTTGCTCACGTTGAGGAGCACGCCCGCCTGCGGAAGGGCGTCGATCACCTCCTCGCCGAAGATGTCCTCGTAGCAGATGGCCACGCCCCAGGCGGCGCCGCCGGCCGCGAGCGGCGCCTGGGCCGCCTCGCCGCGGGCGAAGTCCGTGAGCGGGATCTGCAGCACCGCGAGGATCCACCCGAAGCCCGGCGGGATGAACTCGCCGAAGGGCACGAGGTGGCGCTTGCGGTACGACTGGTCCGCGCCCGCGCCGATGCGCACGACGCTGTTCCAGTAGGCGGTTCGCCCTTCGCGCGCCTCGCGCTCGACCGTGCCGATGAGGATGTCCTTGCCCGCGGCGCGCGCGTGGCCGCGGAGCGACTCGAGGTAGCCCGGCGGGAGCTGGTCCAGGAACGCCGGCAGCGCCGTCTCCGGGAGCACCACGACGCGCGCCGGGCTGCGCACGATGGCCGCGTGGTAGTCGCGCAGCGTCCGCTCGCGCACCTCCTCGCGCCACTTGAGGTGCTGCGACACGTTGCCCTGCAGGAGCGCGACGGCGAGGGGCGGGCCGGAGGGCTCGGTCCACGGCACGAGCTTGAGCGCCGCCCCCGCGCCCAGCAGAGCGACGAAGGCCGCCGCGAGCGCCGCGCGCGGGCGCGACCACGCCGGGCTCTGCGCGAAGGCCGCGAGGAAGGCCGCGGCCAGGGCCACGGCGAGCGAGACGCCGTAGGCGCCGACGACGGGCGCGAATCCCGCCAGCGGGCTCGCCGGCGCCTGTGAATAGCCGGCCACGAGCCACGGGAAGCCCGTGAAGAGCCAGCCGCGCACCCACTCGAGCAGGACGAACGCCGCCGGCATGAGCGCCAGCACGCGCGCCTGCCGCCCCGCAGGTAGTCGCCGCGCGAGCCAGCCGGCCGCCGCCGGGAAGAGCGCGAGGTAGGCGCAGAAGAGGAACGTCGCCACGGCCGCGAGCGCCGCCGGCATGTGGCCGAACTCGTGCAGGCTCACGAACACCCACGACACGCCGGCGAGGTTGAGCCCCAGGCCGAAGGCGAAGCCGGTGATCGCGGCCTGGAGCGGCGAGCCGCTGCGCGTCCAGGCGAGGAAGAGCACCGCCAGCGAGGCGATCGGCACGGGCCAGGCGTACAGGGGCGCGAATCCCGCGACCGCGGCAGCGCCCGCGAGGGCGGGCAGGCCGATGCCCCAGGCGAGCACGGCGGCGGGGCGCGCCGGCCTCGCCGACGCGCCGGTCAAGCTTCCGCCCCGGGCCCGGCCGCCTCCGGGCGCCGCTCGACCAGCAGCGCGTGCAGCTTGCGGCTGTCGGCCCGCAGCACCTGGAAGACGAGGTCGTCGATGGTCACCGACTCGCCGCGCTTGGGCAGGCGCCCGAAGCGGGAGAGCACCAGCCCGCCCACGGTGTCGTGGTCGTCGTCGCGGAAGGCCGTGCCGAAGTGCTCGTTGAAGTCGGCGATCTCGGTGACCGCCTTCACGCGGAAGCGGCCGTTGCGGTCGGCGAGGATGTTGTCCTCGGTCTCGTCGAAGTCGTACTCGTCCTCGATGTCGCCCACGATCTGCTCGATCACGTCCTCGATCGTGACGAGGCCCGCCACGCCGCCGTACTCGTCCACGACGATGGCGATGTGGTTGCGGTTGGCGCGGAACTCCTTCAGCAGCACGTTCAGGCGCTTGGATTCCGGCACGAACACCGCGGGCCGCAGCATCTCGCGGACGTTGAACTCCTCCTCGGCGTAGAAGCGCAGCAGGTCCTTGGCGAGCAGGATGCCGATCACGTTGTCGCGGTTCTCCTCCCAGACGGGGAAGCGCGAGTGCGCCGTCTCGATCACGAAGGGGATGAACGACCCGGGGCTCTCCTCGACGTCGATCATGTCCATCTGCGAGCGCGGGATCATCACGTCGGCCACGCGCGTCTCCGAGACCTGCAGCACGCCCTCGATCATCGAGAGCGCGTCGCCGTCCAGGATCCTCCTCTCGAAGGCGGAGTGAAGGAGCTCTACCAGCTGGCCGCGGTCCTCGGGCTCGCGAAGCAGGAGCGACGACAGGCGCTCGAGGAGGCTCGGCTTGGGGGGTTCGTCCATTCGGGGGGCGGGGGTGACTCGACGCGGGATACTTTAGCAGACCCGCGTTACGGGCGACCGGGCCTCACCGGCCGGCGTACGGGTCGGGGAAGCCCAGCCGCGCGAGGATGGCGCGCTCGCGCCGCTCCATGCGCGCCGCCTCGTCCTCGCGCTCGTGGTCGTGGCCCTGCAGGTGCAGCAGCCCGTGCACGAGGAGGTGCGCGTGGTGGGCGAGGACGTCCTTGCCCTGCTCGCGGGCCTCGCGGGCGACCACCGGCGCGCAGATCACGACGTCGCCGGCGAGCGCGCCGCGCGGCGCCTCGTCGTACACGAAGGTGAGCACGTTGGTGGCGTAGTCCTTGCCGCGGAACTCGCGGTTGAGGCGCCGCCCCTCGGCCTCGGCCACGTAGCGCAGCGCCACCGTGGCGCCGCGCGAGAGCGCCGCCCGCGCCCAGGCCCTCAGCCGCGCGTCCGCCGGGATGTGCGCCGCCCGCGACGCGCGCTGGATCGCGAGGTCGAGGCGACGCGCCTTCACTTCTTCTTGGCCGAGCGCCGCTCGTAGGCGTCGACGATGGCCTGCACGAGCGGGTGGCGCACAACGTCCTCGGACTGGAACACGGTGAAGGCGATGCCGCGCACGTCGGCGAGGACGTTCCGCGCGTCGACGAGCCCCGAGGCCTGCCCGCGCCCGAGGTCGATCTGCGTGACGTCGCCCGTCACCACGGCGCGCGAGCCGAAGCCGATGCGCGTGAGGAACATCTTCATCTGCTCCGGCGTCGTGTTCTGCGCCTCGTCGAGGATGATGAAGGAGTGGTTGAGCGTGCGCCCGCGCATGAACGCGAGCGGGGCCACCTCGATCGCGCCGCGCTCGAAGAGCCGGCTCACCTTGTCGTAGCCCATGAGGTCGTAGAGCGCGTCGTAGAGCGGGCGCAGGTACGGGTCGACCTTCTGCGCGAGGTCGCCCGGGAGGAACCCCAGCTTCTCGCCGGCCTCGACGGCGGGGCGCGTGAGGACGATGCGCTTCACGGCGTCGCGCTCGAAGGCATCCACCGCCGCCGCCACGGCGAGGAAGGTCTTCCCCGTGCCGGCGGGACCCACGCCGAAGGTGATGTCGTGGGAACGCATCTGCTGCAGGTACTGGGCCTGGCGCGGCGTGCGGGCGGCGAGCTCGCTCTTGCGCGGAAGCCTGAGCGCCGGCGACTCCGGCGCGGCCCCGGCCGGCGTGCGCGAGATCTCCACGAGCCCGAGCTGGATGTCCTCGACCGAGAGGTCGCGCGCGGCGAGGTCGTAGAACTTGCGAAGCGCGCGCGCCGCGAGCTCCACCTGCGCGGGCGCGCCCGAGACGCTGAAGCGCTCCGCCCGGCGGGCGATGGCGACGTCCAGCGCGGTCTCGATCTGGCGCAGGTTTTCGTCCAGCGCGCCGCACAGCATCGCTAGGCGCGCGTTGTCGACCGGCGCGAACGCCACTTCCTGGGTCTGGGTCTTCACGGTGGCGGAAGGAAAATAGGCCTGCCGGGAGAGCCGGCAGGCCTATTGTAGCCGGGCGGGAGCGGCCCCTACGGCGCGGGCTGGAAGCCTTCCGCGCCCGCCTGCCAAAGCATGAACGCCCAGCGGTCCGCCGTGCGGCGCTGCGCCTGGTCGCGCGTGGCGCCCGGCCCGTGCCCGGCGTCGTACTCCAGCCGCATGAGCACGGGCTTGCCGCTCGAGGTGGCGGCCGCCAGCCGCGACCCCGTCTTGAGCGTCATCCACACGTCCACGCGGATGTCGTTCACGCCGTGCTCGAAGAGGACCGCGGGGTAGGCGGTGCCCGCCTTCACGTTGGCGTACGGGCTCATCGCAGCGAGGCCCCGGAACTCGTCCTCCTTCGTGAAGGTGCCGTACTCGGGGATGTTGCCGGCGCCGTTGGCGCGCGTCTCGGAGCGCAGCGAATCGGTGTTGCCCACGCCCACGACGGCCGAGGCGAAGAGGTCCGGGCGTTCGGTGATTGCGCGGCCCACGAAGATGCCGCCGGCGCTGCCGCCGTAGATCGAGAGACGGTCCTTCGCCGTGTAGCCCTGCGCCACGAGCCACTCGGCCGCCGCGATGCCGTCCTTCCAGGTGTTGTGCTTCGTGGTCTTCCAGCCGGCGCGGTGCCAGGCGTCGCCGAAGATCCCGCCGCCGCGCACGTGCGCGATGGCGAAGACGCCGCCCCGCTCCAGCCATGCGAGCAGCCGCGGGCTCCAGCCGGGCTCCTCCACGATCCCGTAGGCCCCGTAACCGTAGAGCATCGCGGGCGAGCGGCCGTCCAGCCGGATGTCGGCGCGCGAGATGATCGACACCGGCACCTCCACGCCGTCGTGGCTCTTCACCACGACTTCGCGTGAGACGATGCCCGCGGGCTCGTCGTAGCGGCCGGCCGGGGCGAGCGCGAGCGGGGTGGCGCTCGCGCCCGCCCCGGCCAGCAGGTAGTGCTTCGCGGCGCGCGTCCAGCCACCCAGCGTGAGCACGAGCCCCGGCATGTCGCCGTCGGCGTCCACGATGTCGATGTTGCCCTCGAACGGCATCGGCACGGCTTGCGCCTTCGCCCCGGCCTCGTGGGCGAAGCGCGCGAGCGTCTTCGCGGGGCCGCGGCGCGTCGTCACGTAGAGGCCTTCCTTCGCGGCGGCGATCTCCGCGATGACCTCCTCGCCCGCCGGGATGACCGTGGCGGCGCGCGCCGGGTCGGCCTCGGGCAGCGCCAGCCGGACCACCTTGAAGCGCGGCGCGTCCTTCGCCGTCTTGGCGTAGAGCCAGCCGCCGCCGATGGCCACCGCGTTCACCTGGTCCGCGCGGTCGAACACCTTGCGCCAGCGCGGCTTGCCCTCGAGGACGCCGGCCCGCTCCGCCACGAACAGCGACCGGTTGCGGTCCACGCCGTGGTAGACGAGCGCGGCCACGAGCCCCGCCCCGCGCGTCGCGAACAGCGCGCCGGAGGACGTGCGGTCGATGTCCACTTCCGGGTGCAGCCCGGGGCCGAAGACGGCTTTGTCCGCGGCCGGCGCGTCCAGCCGCCGCAGGTAGCTCATCACGTCCATGAAGCGCTCGGCGCGCGGTCGCTTCTCGTAGCCTTCCGCGAGGCGCCCGTAGAAGAAGCCGCTCGAATCCGGCAGCCAGCCCACCTGGCCACCGCGGACGCGGTCGGTGCGGGGCTGCACTTCCTCGCGGGTCTTCGTGTCGATCACGCGCAACGCCCCGATCTCCGCGCCGCCGACCGCCATCACGAACGCGACGCGGCGCCCGTCGGGCGAGACCGTGAAGCCGTTGATCGCGTGCGGCTTGCCGGCCGCCTTGCTTTCGGCCTCCGGGTCCACGAGGAGCGTCTCCTCGCCTCCGGAAGCGGCGCGCGTGTAGAGCTTGAGCTGGTTCGCCTTCGCGTCGCGCTTGAGGTAGTAGAGGGTTCCCTTGTCGTCGCGCTGCACCGCGCCCACGACGGCCGGCGTGGCGTCGTCGATCTCGCGGAGGCGGGCGAGCAGCTTGTCGCGGCCCGGGATCCGGTCGAGGATCGCCTGCGCGGCGTCGGCCTGCGCGCGCATGAGCTTCTGCACCTCGGGATCGGCCGTGTTCTCGAGGAACCGGTACGGGTCCTCGACCTTCACGCCCCAGTGCGTGTCGAACACCGGGCGCGGGGCCGGCGGCGGCGGGACCTCGACGCCGGCGAAGGCCGCGGCAAGGGCTACGGCCGGCGCGAGGAAGGCGCCGGCCGCGAACGCGAGCGCCCGCACGCTCAGACCGCCGCGCGCGCGAGCGGGGCCTTCAGCGCTTCCGTGAGCGTGTTGAGGCTCTCCGAAAGGTGCGCCCTCGCCTCCTTGGACATCCCGGGCTTCGCGAGCGCCGCGCGGATTTGCGCCGCGAGCTGCGTGGCGTTCTCGCGCTGGAGCGCTCGCGCATCCGCGGGCGCCGTGGGCGAGGGCTTCACCAGCGCGTTGGCGATGCGGCCGAGGTGGTTGCGCTGCAGGTTCCTGCGCATGGGGGAGATGTCCTGGCCGGTCTTCAGCTCCGACCAGATGGCCCCTTGCAGCGTGTCGTAGACCTCCGACAGGCGCATGGCCTTCGACGCGTCGGACACCTTCTCCTGAGAGTCGAGGATGCGCGCGGCGACGCTGTCGGCCATGAGCTGGTCGAGGACCGCGCCCTGCACCTTCAGAACGGCCGCCGAGATGGAGACGTCGGGGTTCCTCGGCCGCTCGAAGTGGTCGATGCCGATGCGGCTCACGAACTCCGGCTTGAAGCGGAAGCTGTCCACCTTGAAGAAGTCGTTCGTCATCATCGCCAGCGCCTCGCGCTGCCGGGCCACCGGGGTGGGCTCGTAGATCGGCCGCCCGGAGCCGGCGCGGTCGCGCAGGTGGCGCACGCCGCCCACGTACTTGGCCGCGAGCGGCGCCACGCGGTTGAGCGCCGAGAAACCCGTGGTGAAGCTGCGCGTGAGGCGCTCGTAACTTTCGCCCGGGGCGAGTTGCATCGTCTGCAGCCGGTCCCACAGCTCGCGCGAGAGCTGCATGCGCTTGCGGTAGTAGGCGATCGGGTCGGCGCCGAGGTCGAAGCGGTTCACCTCCGGGTCGATGCCGATGGCGATACTGCCATAGCCGGCGTCCTCGTCGTTGGCGAAGGCGAGTTGCGGCTCGGTCGAGCGCGAGGCGATGCGCGCGAGCTCGGCCTTCTCGGCCGCCGGGTCGATCTCCTTGTAGGCGTACTCGACCGCCCAGTAGTCGTAGGGCCCCAGCGTGCTCATGGCGTACTCGCCCTGCGGCTCGCCCTTGGCGGAGATGTTGAAGGGCGTGTAGTCCATCACCGAGCCCGTGATGCCGTTCTGCCTCGTGAAGGCCGGGTCCTGGATCTGCTTGAGCGTGTAGATGCCCGAGGAGCGGAAGTTGTGCTGGAAGCCGAGCGTGTGGCCGACCTCGTGCATGATCACGTCCTTCACGTAGGCCTGGGCCACGGCCTCGGCCTCGGGGCCGTCCATGGCGAGGCCGCGGGCCTCCAGCAGGTCCATAGCGAAGTGCATCTCGCGCGCCGACTCGTTCATGTGGTTGCAGGCGAGGAAGCCGCGCGCGGCCATCGCCGGGTGGTCGGCGGCGTGGTCGTGCGTCTCGCGGTCGAAAGTGCGCGCGAAGTCCTCCGCGACCTGCCGGCGCGCGCCGCGCGCGAAGACGTCGGACATGCCGATGTCGGCGTCCAGGATCTCGCCGGAGCGCGGGTCGACGTGCGAGGGCCCGATGGCGAAGCCGACGTCCGCGCCCGTGAACCAGCGGATGGAGGCGTGGCGCGAGTCCATCGTGTCGAAGTCGTCCTTCTCCGTCTGCTGCTTCACCACGATGGCGTTCCTGAAGCCGGCCTTCTCGAAGGCCTTGTTCCACTCGAGCACGCCCTCGGCGACCGACTTGCGGTACTTCTCGGGGATGTTCTTGTCGAGCCAGTAGGTGATGGGCTGCTTCGGCTCGGAGACGGCGGCCGACGGGTCCTTCTTCTCCAGCCGCCAGCGGTTCACGACGTGCGTGCGCGCCTTGGGCGTGACGTCGTCGGTGTAGTCGACGCGGGAGACGGTGAAGTGCCCGATGCGCTCGTCGGCCGGGCGCGCGGCCATGGGCGTCTCCGGCAGCGGCATGAAGTTGTACTGGAAGCCCACGAAGAAGCTGCGCGGGTCCGGCACCGCCTTGGGCGGCGGCGGCAGGGGCTTGGGCGGCGGCGTGAGCGGCGGGGGCGAGATCTTGGGCACCGCGAAGTGCGCGTTGACCTGCAGGCTCGTGCCGCCGTCGGCGTTGGTCACGCGGCTGAAGCTCGAGTTCTTGGCGTCCAGCGCGTAGGGCATGCGGAACGCCTGCTCGATCATCGTGCCGTAACCCAGCACGTCGGCGAAGAGCAGCGCGTTGGCCTCGATCACGACCGCCTTCGTGTCGGGGTGCGGCGCGGCGGCGGCGGGCGCGGAGGCGATGAGGCTGTCGGAGAAGGACTCGGACACGAACTGCGCCTGCGGCGTGCCGGCCTTCGCGAAGAACTCGGTGTTCTTCGCGATCAGCTGCACCTGGTTGCCGACCTTCTTCCACACGGCCATGTGCGAGCCGGCGAAGGGCATGCCGAACCAGGGGCCGGCCATCTGGCCGCCGTAGAGGCCGCGCTCGCCGATGGAGCGCGGGATGTTGGCGGAGAAGAAGAAGGGCTTGTCGAACTGCTCGGGCTTGATCTCGATCCAGACCTTCTCGTCCTTCTCGTGCAGCGTGAAGTACCCGGGGATGGCCTTGGCGTCCTTGAGCACTTCCTTGTAGGGCTTCGGCTGGCCCGGCGGCGTGGGCGCGGCCTTGGGGGCGGCGCCGGGCGCAGCCGGGGCGGCGCCCGCGGCAGGAGCGCCATTGGGCGCGGGCGCCTGGGCGGAGGCGCCGGAGGCGAAGGCGAGCGCCGCGATGGTGGCGGCGGTGAGGGTACGCATCGGGTTCATGGGGTGTCCTCGGAGGCAAGGTCCGTGAAGCGCCGCAAGGTAGCACGCGGCCGGACCGGGTTTGTCACGGAATGTTCGCTTTGTTAATCAGGCAGTTGGCTGGGCCACGGCCACCCCGCGCAGGCTGTGGGGCAGGGCCTTCACGATCTCCACGTCGACGAAGCGGCCGGCGAGGTGCGGCGGGCCGGGGAAGTTCACGACGCGGTTGTTGTCGGTGCGGGCGGCGAGCTCGGCGGCGTCCTTGCGCGACGGCCCCTCGACCAGCACGCGCTGGCGGGTGCCCACCATGGCGGCCGAGTATTCCTCCGAGAGTGCCTGAAGGCGCTGCTGCAGCCGCTGCAGCCGGTCGAGCTTCACGGCGTGCGGCGTGTCGTCGGGGAGGTCCGCCGCGGGCGTGCCGGGGCGGGCACTGTAGATGAAGCTGAAGGCGCCGTCGAAGCGCACGTCCTCGACCAGCCTCATCGTGCGCTGGAAGTCCTCCTCCGTCTCGCCCGGGAAGCCGACGATGAAATCGGTGGAAAGCGAGATGTCCGGCCGCGCCTCGCGCAGCCGGCGGATGATCGACTTGTACTCCATCGCCGTGTAGTTGCGCTTCATGGCGGCGAGCACGCGGTCCGAGCCGGACTGCACGGGCAGGTGCAGCTGGGACACGAGCTTCGGGATCTTCCGGTACACGTCGATGAGGCGCTGCGTGAACTCGAGCGGGTGGGAGGTGGTGTAGCGGATGCGCTCGATCGCCTCCAGCTTCGCCACGTGCGCGAGGAGCAGCGCGAAGTCGGCGGGTTCCCCGCCCGGCAGCTCGCCCACGTAGGCGTTCACGTTCTGGCCGAGGAGCGTCACCTCCTTCACGCCCTTCGCCGCGAGGTCGCGGATTTCCCGCATCACGTCCGCGAAGGGCCGCGAGACCTCCTCGCCGCGCGTGTAGGGCACCACGCAGAAGCTGCAGTACTTGCTGCAGCCCTCCATGATGGAGACGAAGGCGCTTGCCCCCTCCACGCGCGCGGGCGGCAGGTGGTCGAACTTCTCGATCTCGGGGAAGGAGATGTCCACCTGCGGCCGCCCGCTCGCGCGGCGCGCGGCCAGCAGCTCCGGCAGGCGGTGCAGCGTCTGCGGGCCGAACACCACGTCCACGAAGGGCGCGCGGCGCACGATCGCCTCGCCCTCCTGGCTCGCCACGCAGCCGCCGACGCCGATCATGAGCCCGGGGTTCGCCTGCTTGAGGGGCTTGAGCCGCCCGAGGTCGGCGAAGACCTTCTCCTGCGCCTTCTCGCGCACGGAGCAGGTGTTGAAGAGGATGAGGTCGGCTTCCTCGGCGCAGCTCGCCTTCTCGAAGCCTTCGGCGGCGGCGAGCACGTCGGCCATCTTGTCCGAGTCGTACTCGTTCATCTGGCACCCGAAGGTGCGGATGAAGACCTTCTTGGCGGGATCGGCCATCGGGGATCCTGGGTCGCGGAGGTTTAATCCGGGCAGGGGAAAGGCGCGCATTCTACCCGATCGGCGGGGCCCGGCCGGCGCTCCCCGGAAAGACAAGTGCCCGGCCGGGTCGTATCATCCCCACCCCGAACGCGGAATCCGACCCATGAACCGATACGCCACCCTCCTCCTCGCGGCCCTGGTGGCCGCCTCGCCCCTCGCCCTCGCCAAGAAGCGCATCGAGAAGGCGACCGACATGCCGACCTTCACCTACAAGGTGGAGGGCAAGCTCGAGGACCTCGTGCGCGACGCGGGCGCCTTCAGCCGCTTCGCCGCGCAGGTGCGCCGCGACAACCAGTCCGTGCTGGACGGCTACGAGATCGCCGACAAGGCCGCGCACCGCGACCTGCTGGCCGTGCAGGCGCAGATCGACTTCCTCGAGGGCCGCTACGCCGAGGCGGCCAGGCGCGCCGAGGAGATCCGCGCGCTGGAGGAGAAGCCCGCCGACAAGCTGATTTCCGGCATGGCCATCCGAACCATGGTGGCCGCGCAGGCCAAGGCCGGCGACATCACGTCGGAAGCCTATCGCAAGGAAGTGGGGCGGCTCGTGGCCGCGGAGCTCGCGAAGCACCCCTTCGCCGTGATCGAGAACGACATCAAGGGCTACAAGTCCTCGGCGGAGATCATCGGCGAGGCGCTGATCCTCGGCGGCGTGCGCGACCGGCTGCAGCCCGTGGTGGACAAGGCGGGCGGCGTGATGAGCTCCGACTTCGCGCCGGCCATCGTGCGCTCCCGCTTCGCGCTGGTGACGCGCCTGCCGCTCAAGCAGGTGCTCATCGACACCTACTCGGCGTACCTCGCCGCCAACAAGGTGGAGAAGGCCGACATCTGGGCCGCGCGCGATGTCGCCCTGCCCGAGGGCGCCGGCTACGCGCCGGTGCGCATTGCCATCTGGGACAGCGGCGTGGACGCGCCGATCTTCAAGGACCGCGCGGTGCGCGACGCCGCCGGCAAGCCGCTCTTCATCGCCTTCGACGTCTTCGAGAACCCCTCGAAGAGCCCGCTCGTGCCCATTCCCGCGGCGCTTCGCGACCGGCTGCCGACGATGAAGTCGCGCATGAAGGGCCTCTCCGACCTGCAGTCGAACGTGGACAGCCCCGAGGCGAGCGAGGTGAAGGCCGCGCTCTCGAAGCTCAAGCGCGAGGAGTACAAGGCCGTGGTCGAGGAGCTGGGCCTCGCCGGCAACTACAGCCACGGCACGCACGTGGCCGGGATCGCGATGGCCGGGAACCCCTACGCGCGGCTGCTGAACGCGCGCCTCGAGTTCGGCTACAAGCTGCTTCCCGACCCCTGCCCCACCCGCGAGCTGGCGGAAAAGAACGCGCGGAACATGAAGGCCTACGTCGACTTCTTCCGCAAGAACGGCGTGCGCGTGGTGAACATGAGCTGGGGCGGCACCGCCAAGTCGCTCGAGAACGACCTCGAGCTCTGCAACATCGGCAAGAACCCGGAGGAGAGGAAGGCCATCGCCCGCGAGTATTTCGACATGCAGAAGAAGGCGCTCGACGCGGCGATCCGCGGCGCGCCCGGCATCCTCTTCGTGGCGGCGGCCGGCAACTCGAACGCCGATGCCGCCTTCGAGGAGGCGATCCCCGCGGACCTCGCCGCACCCAACCTCCTCACCGTCGGCGCTGTGGACAAGGCCGGCGACGAGGCGCCCTTCACGAGCTACGGCCCGACGGTGAAGGCGCACGCCAACGGCTACCAGGTCGAGAGCTACCTGCCCGGTGGCGACCGCGTGGCGTTCTCCGGCACCTCGATGGCCTCGCCGCAGGTGGCCGGGCTCGCGGCGAAGATGCTCGCGGTGAACCCGAAGCTCAAGCCCGCTGAGGTGATCGCGATCATCCTCTCGACCGTGGAAAAGACCACCGACGGGCGGCGGTTCCTCGTGCACCCGGCGAAGGCCGTGGCGGCGGCGAAGGCGAAGAAGGGCTGATGGCCATGGGCCTTGCGAAGGCCGTCGCTGCCGCCGCGCTCTGCGTTGCGGCCGTGTCGTTGGTTGCCGGCTGTGCCGCACCGCGCAGCCGCGACTGGCGCGAGGCCGCCAAGGCCGGCGACTACCGCGCGGCGTATGTGGATCTCTATGCGAGCTGGCGCGACGGCACCGCGGACGTGAAGGCCGAGACCCTTCGCCACGCCTGGCGCAGCCCGGAAATCATGGCCATCGCGCGCACCGATCTTGCCGAGATCCTCCGGCAGGCGGCGGGTTCGCACGCGGGAGACCTCGCGTCGTTCGAGCGGAAGATCACGAAGGGGCCGCTGCACGAGCGCGTGGCGTTCGCGAAGCTCCTGGACCGCACGATCGACGTGGATCGCGAGATCGCGGCGGCGCATGCGAAGCGGGCGGGCGTTGCGCAGGCGGCTCCGCCGCCTCCGACCCCACCGACGCCCGCGGTTCCCCCGAAGCCGGTAGCGCCAGCCAAGGCGATCGAAGCCCCGGTACCGCCTGCGCCTGCAACGCCGCCCGCCCCGCCTGCAGCACCTTCCACCCCGACCGCGCCGCCTGCCCCGGTCGCGAAGGCGGCGCCTGTGCCTCCACCTCCGTCACGGCCCTCCCCGCCCGCCCAGGTCGCGGAAGCGAAGGCGCGCGCCGTGTGGCGTTGCGAGGGCAAGGCGGCCTGCGACAAGGCGTGGGCCGCCGCGGAGAGCTTCGTCGGCGCGAACGCGGACATGCGCATCCGCAGCGTCACCGCCACGGCCATCGAGACCTACCCGCCGATCGTGCTGGGCGAGGTCGGCCTCTCCGTCGCGAAGGTGCCCGCGGGGGGCGAAGCCTTCGAGATGCGGCTCACGGTGAACTGCCGCGCGGGGATGATCCGGCACACCTGCCCGGCTTCGGAGGTGCGGATCTACGGGGCTTTTCCCGACTACCTGCGGGCGGCGGCGGGGCGCTGATCGCGGCCGTCGTGGACGCGAAAACGCCAGCCCGAGGGCTGGCGTTTTCACTGGAACTGGTGGCGAGTCAGGGATTTGAACCCCGGACCAACGGATTATGATTCCGCTGCTCTAACCACTGAGCTAACTCGCCGGAAAGCCCTGCATTTTCGGGCATTTGCGCACCCCGGTCAAGGAACACCGCGCGCCTCCGCGTGAAATGGCGAACCGCCGCCAGGGGCTTCAGCCTGCGACCCACCGCGTATTGACAACAGCTATACACGCGCCGTAGACTGCGTGTATCGATTGCGTATACAAACCCGGAGGAAGCCCATGCGCGACGCCGCCATCAACCTGCGCGCACGTCCCGAGCAGCGCGACCTGATCGACGAGGCCGCGCAGCTTCTCGGCAAGAACCGCTCCGACTTCATGCTCGAAGCCGCCTGCGCCAAGGCGCAATCGGTGCTGCTCGACCAGGTCTTCTTCAAGCTGGATGCCGAGAGGTTCCGGCAATTCACCCGGCTGCTCGATGCGCCGCCGTCGCGCAATCCCGGGCTCGAGCGCCTCATGGCGGTGAAGGCTCCCTGGGACAGGAAGTCCTCGAAGGCCTGAGCTTGCGGCTCGGCTCACCGGAGCCCCTGGCGGCTTCCCATCTGCTGGATGATTTCGAGTGCGGCGAAGCCGCTCTCGACGACTGGCTGAAGCGAAGGGCGTTGGCCAACCAGTCGAGCGGCGCCAGCCGCACCTTCGTCGTCACCGACGAGGAAGACCGCGTCCGCGGTTACTATGCCATGGCAGCCGGCGCCGTTTCGCACCAGCTCGCGACGAGCAGTGCGAAGCGGAACATGCCCGACCCGGTGCCCGTCATGGTTCTCGCCCGGCTTGCGGTCGACCGCAGGGCACAGGGCATGAACCTGGGCGCCGCCTTGCTCCGGGACGCGGTCGGCCGCGCGGTAGCCGTATCGGAGAACGCGGGCGTAAGGGCACTGCTCGTGCACGCTCTTCACGAGAAGGCCGGGCGGTTCTACGAGCACTTCGGGTTCCAGCCCTCGCCAACCCACCCCATGACGCTCATGCTGCGCCTGGGCGCCGTGAAGAAGCCCTGAGGATAGCTCCCGGTCAGACGTTGAAGCGGAAGTGCATCACGTCCCCATCCTTCACGACGTACTCCTTCCCCTCCAGCCGCATCTTCCCCGCCTCCTTGGCCCCCTGCTCGCCCTTGAGCGCGATGTAGTCGTCGTAGGCGATGACTTCCGCCCGGATGAAGCCCTTCTCGAAATCGGTGTGGATCACGCCCGCGGCCTGGGGCGCGGTGTCGCCCTTGTGGATGGTCCAGGCGCGCACTTCCTTTTCGCCCGCCGTGAAGTAGGTCTGCAGCCCCAGCAGGTCGAAGGTGGCGCGGACGAGGCGGTCGAGCCCCGGCTCGTGCATGCCCATGTCGGCGAGGAAGATTTCCTTCTCCTCGCCCGAGAGGTCCGCGATCTCGCTTTCGAGCTTCGCGCAGATGGCCACCACCGGCGCGCCCTCCTTCGCGGCGTATTCCTTCACGCGATCGAGGAGCGCGTTGCCCTCGAAGCCGTGCTCCTCGACGTTGGCGATGTAGAGCGCGGGCTTGGCGGTGAGCAGGAAGAGGGGCTTCAGGAGCGCGCGCTCCTCCTCGTCCAGCGGCATCGTGCGCACCGGGTGCAGGCCGTCCAGCGCCTTCTGCACCTTCTCGAGCACGGCGACCAGCTTCGCGGCCTCCTTGTCGCCGGAGCGCGATTTCTGGATGTGGCGCTCGCGGGCCTTGTCCACCGTGGCCATGTCCGCCAGCGCCAGCTCCGTGTGGATCACCTCGATGTCCGAGATGGGGTCCACCTTGCCGGCCACGTGCACCACGTTGTCGTCCTCGAAGCAGCGCACCACGTTGGCGATGGCGTCCGTCTCGCGGATGTTGGCGAGGAACTGGTTGCCCAGGCCCTCGCCCTTGGAGGCGCCGGCCACGAGCCCCGCGATGTCCACGAACTCCACCACCGCCGGGATCACCTTGAGGGGCTTGGCGATGGAGGCGATGGCCTTCAGGCGCGGGTCGGGCACCTCCACCACGCCGACGTTGGGCTCGATCGTGCAGAAGGGGTAGTTCTCCGCGGCGATGCCCGCCTTGGTGAGCGCGTTGAAGAGGGTCGACTTGCCGACGTTGGGCAGGCCGACGATGCCGCATTGCAGGGTCATTGCTTGTCCTTTTTGGGAGCGGGCTTGCCCGTCTCGATCGGAATCTCGATCTCCGGCTTCGGGAGGGTGTGCAGCCACGTCGTGGCGTCGGTCATGCGGCCCGTGGCGATGCGCGCGAGCAGGCCGAGGCTGCGGTCGAAGGCGGGGTCGATCGCCTCCTGCTCCTCGCGCCGCGCCGGGTGCAGCACGTAGTCGGCCACGGCGTCCTTGTGGCCCGGGTGGCCGATGCCGATGCGAAGCCGCCAGAAATCGCGCGTGCCCAGCACCTCGTCGATGTCGCGCAGCCCGTTGTGCCCGCCGGTGCCGCCGCCGAACTTGAGCTTCACGGTGCCCGGCGGAAGGTCCAGCTCGTCGTGCACCACGAGCATCTGCGCGGGCTCGATGCGGTGGAAGTGCAGGAACGCACCCACGCTGCGGCCGCTCTCGTTCATGTAGGTGGCGGGCTTGAGCAGCCAGAAGTCGCGCCCGCCCTCGGCGACGCGGGAGACCCAGCCGGAGAACTTCGTCTCTTTCGCCCAGTGGCCGCGGCGGTCGGCGGCGATGGCGTCCACCCACCAGAAGCCGGCGTTGTGGCGCGTGCGCTCGTACTCCCTGCCGGGATTGCCGAGGCCGACGATGAGGCGGATGGGTTCCATGGTGTGGGGAGGTGTGGGGGCGCGCGGCCGGTCCCCAAAACGAACGCGCCCGCCGGTCCCGGCGGGCGCATCCGTGAGGCTCGCTCGAAGCGCCCCGGGCAGGCTCTACTTCTTGTCTTTCTTCTCGTCCTTGCCGCCCTTGCCGGCTTCCTTGCCGGTCTCCTCCTCCTTGGCCTTCTGGGCGGTGGTCGGCACGTCCGCGGCCGAAGGCGTCGGCGCGGCGAGTTCCGCCGCTTCCTCGTCCGCCGTCATCGCGCGGGTCATGACGATCGTGGCCACCGTGATGTCGTCGCCCTTCGAAAGCGCCACCGACTCCACGCCCGCCGGGAGCTTGAGCCCCGAGACGTGGATGGAGTGGCCGGCGTTCAGGTCCTTCAGGTCCACCTCGATGAACTCGGGCAGGTCCTTCGGCAGGCAGGTGATGTCCAGCTCGTTGGCGATGTGCTGGACGGCGCCGCCGGCCACCTTCACGCCGGGGGCGATGTCGCCGTTCACGAAGTGCAGCGGGATCTTCATGTGGATCTTGCGGTCGGCCGCCACGCGCTGGAAGTCGGCGTGGAGCACCTGCATCTTGAACGGGTGCATCTGGTAGTCGCGCAGGAGCACCTGCAGCTTGTCGCTCCCGATCTCCATGTCGAGGATCGAGGAGTGGAACGCCTCGGTCTTCAGCTTGAAGAAGAGCTCCTTGTGGTCGAGCTGGATGGGCTGCGCGTCCTTGCCGGCGCCGTAGAGGATGCCGGGCACCTTGGACTCGCGGCGCAGGCGGCGGCTCGCACCCGTTCCCTGCAGGCTTCGCGGTTCGGCT
>Ga0209476_10000316_pt1 | contig 33027 bp, 30 predicted proteins | sample KloWWTrecipitate_FD_187179 | JGI IMG/M metagenome (GOLD analysis project Ga0209476, IMG submission 187179) | Active sludge microbial communities from Klosterneuburg, Austria, studying microevolution and ecology of nitrifiers - Klosterneuburg... | ecosystem: Engineered > WWTP > Aerobic digester... | reverse complement strand
GCCGAAGGAGGTCGCATCGGCGATGAGTTCGGCGCACTGACCGGGGTCGGCGATGTCGACGGCCGCTGAACGGGTGACGCCACCGGCAGCGGCGATCTCGGCGGCAACGGCTGCCGCAGGTTCGGGGTTGATGTCAGCAACTGTGACCATCGCACCGGCAGCGGCCAATGCATGGGCACATCGACGCCCGATCCCCTGGCCGCCTCCGATGACGATGGCGTGGTGTCCGCTGAGATCGTGACTCATTCGCTGTCCTCTCCTCATGCCGAGTCGACGATCGATTCTTCGGTGGGCCGAGTCTATTGCGACGGCTTCGACGGTGCGTTCGAGCGGCTAAGGTGCAGGTCGGTCAGCCGAGACCCAGGTTTCGGCAGCGGAGGGTGTAGAACTGCTCCGTCCCGTCACCCGGCGACATTCGGGGCTGCAGGAAGCGAACCTTGCAGCCCATCAGGTCGAACCCGGGCACCGCTTCCTTCATGGAGGACATCAGCGAATCCGTTCGTTCGGGCTCTTCGTGTCAGTCGTCGTGGAGGCGTTGCAACTACAGCGAGGAAACTCAATGGATCTCGAGGGAAAGACAGTACTGATCACCGGTGGCGCCGCACGCGTCGGCCGGGGCATCACGCTTGCGATGGCCGCTGCCGGGGCGAACGTCGTCATCAACTACAACTCGTCAGCCGACGCTGCCGCGCGGACCACCATCGACGCCGAGGCGCTCGGAGTGCAGGCGCTCGCCATCCAGGCAAGCGTCTCGGACTACGAGCAGGTGGGTGCCATGGTCGACGCTGCCGTTGATCGGTTCGGCACGATCGATGTGCTCGTCAACAATGCCTCGGTCTTCGTGGCCGACCCGCTGCCGACGAATGACCTCACCGCATGGCACCGATCGATCGACACGCTCGTGCACGGGCCGTTCTATTGCGCCAACCGGGTTGCGCCGGTGATGTTGGCAAATGGCGGCGGCGTCATCATCGGCATCGGCGACCTCTCTGCCTTCGAGCCCTGGCCAGGGTTTGCGGGGCACGCGGTGGGCAAGGGAGCCATACTCTCGCTGACCCGCCAACTCGCCTTGGAACTGGGGCCGACCATCCGCGCCAACGCAGTGGTGCCCGGCCCGGCGTTGCGTCCGGTCAACTACGACGACGCCACCTACGAACGAGTGAAGAACGACACCCTGCTCGAACGCTGGGGAACCCCTGCGGAGATGGCCCACGCGGTGCGCTTCCTGATCGAGGCCGACTACATCACCGGTGAGGTCATCACCGTCGACGGCGGCCAGCGCCTGGCGCACCGCAAGCATGCCCATGGGTAGGTTGCGGGCCGGCGTTCACATCGTGCCGATGATGGGTGCCGGCGACGTCATCGAGATTGCCATCCATGCCGAGCGGCTGGGCTACGACTATTGCTTCATCGCCGATGAGGGGTTTCTTCCCGACGTCTATGTCAGCCTCGGCGCGATCGCCCGCGAGACGCAGCACATCACGCTGGGAGTGATGACGAACGGGTACACCCGCCACCCAGCGGTGACCGCGGCAGCGCTGGCAACCGTCAACGGTCTGGCCCCGGGCCGCGTAGTCGGCACCATGCTCGCCGGTGGCTCGATGGTCCTGGGCCCGATGGGGATCCAGCGTGACCGGCCCTACCAGGTGATGGCAGAGACGATCGAGGCCATGCGGCAGCTCTGGTCCGGCGAACCGGTCACGTGGACGGGTGACACCACAGCCTTGGTCGGAGCGGAGCTCAGCCTTGGTCGCCAGGAGATACCGATCTGGATCGCGGGGCGTGGGCCGCTCGTACTGGGCCTGGCCGGCCGGCACGCCGACGGGGTGATCCTCACGGTCAAACCCGACCTGGGTGGGGCCCTCGAGATCGTTGCCAGCGCCACCGGTGCCGACACGCCCGGCCCGAAGCGTGTCTACCTCGGCCGAATCTGTTACACGCCCGAGATGCTCGAGGCACAGCGACCCATCTTGTCGTACGTGCTGATGGACTCACCACCACGGGCGCTGGAATCACTTGGTATGGATGCTGATGCCATCGCTCTCGTGCAAGCGGCAGCGCAATGTCACGATGCATCGATGGTCGCACCGCTGGTGACCGACGAACTGCTGCGGCACTACCAGGTGGCCGGCACGCCAGCAGAATGTGCAGCCGAGATCGCCGAAATGGCCGATGTGCATGGCCTGCACGCGGTGTTCGTCGATGCCCTCTCGTCAGACCTCGACGAGAACATCTCCATCATCGAAAACTCTCTCCCCATCATCACAGGAAGCAGCACATGACAACTCGCAGACTCAACCGCATCTTCGCCAAGGACGGTCGGACGGTGATCGTCGCACTCGATCACGGACTGATCGACGGTCCGTGCGAGGGTTTCGAGCGGCCCGGGGAAACGATCTCGGCCGTCATCGCCGGCGGCGCCGATGCAATCCTGACCTCGTTCGGCATCGCGGAGGCATTCGCCCGTGAACTCAGCAGTGTCGGGCTCATCATTCGTAGCGACGGTGCCTCGACCAACCTCGGAACCCCCAGCACCGGGTCGCTCGGTCGTTTCTTCGGCCCCGAGGACGCGTTGCGACTGGGTGCAGACGCTCTTGTCGTGACAGCGATGCCGGGGTCGGACAAAGAGGACATGACCCTCGAGAATCTGGCTCGAATCATTTCCGAAGCGCATCGCTGGGGGCTTCCGGTGCTGGGCGAGATGGTCCCTGGTGGGTTCAACAGCGGGCCCGAGTTGCGCGGTACCGCAGCCGTCGCGCTGGCAGCCCGTCTCGGTGCCGAACTGGGCGCCGACTTCATCAAGGCTCCCTACTGCGCCGACTACTCCGCGGTCACGGCCAACACGTTCGTTCCCGTCGTCATCCTCGGTGGCTCGAAGGGAGACGAGACCGAGATGCTCGCCAACATTCGCGACGCAATCGATGCCGGCGCCAAGGGTGTGGCCATCGGTCGCAACGTCTTCCAATGCGAGAACCCGACAGCCATGACAAAGGCCATCGTCGCCGTGGTTCACCACGACGCATCGGTCGCCCAGGCTCTCGAAATTCTGGCGGGCTGAGAGTACGAACTTGGGCGCGTCGCTTGCCACACAGGTGGTCGTTGGCATCGATGCCGGAACCACGTCGGCGAAGGCTGTCGTCGTCGACGCGGCCGGTCGCGAGTGCGCGACCGGATCCTCGGACCCCATTCGCTGTGACACTTCCGAACCGGGAGGTAGCGAGCAGGACCCGGAGGAGATCTGGCGGGCGGTGGTCACATCAGTTCGGCGCGCACTCGAGCAGGTGCCGGGCACTGTAGAAGTGCTCGCCGTGGCCATTGGCGCTCAGAGCGGATCGGTCGTACCGATCGGCCGCGATGGCACCGCGTACGCGGCGGTCACGTGGATGGACACTCGGTCGCGCCCGCTCGTCGAGACGTGGACGAACGCAATGGTGGCCCGAATCCGACACACGTCGGGGTGGTCGCCTTCCCCAGGCCTGGGGCTGGCGACCATCCAGTGGCTGCTCGACTCCGGCGTGGTCGGTGATGCCTCACGGTGGGCCTCGGTCGACGACTTCCTCGTGCACCGGCTCGGAGGCGGGTGGACCACCAACCCATCGAACGCCACCGGCATGCAACTGATGGATGTGGCCACCCTCGAGTGGAGCGACGAGTTGTGCACCCTGTGTGGCGTGGAGCCGGCTCAGCTGTCTCGCATCGTGTCGTCCGGCTCCGACACTGGTTGCGTCGGCAGCGATGCTGCAACGGCGATGCAGATTTCGCCGAGGGCACGCCTGATCGTCGGTGGCCACGATCAGGCCACCGCGTCGCTCGGTCTGGGTGCCACCGAGCCCGGCGACGTCGTGCTCTCTGCTGGCACCGCGTGGGTCCTCAGCATCGTCACCGACCGGATCGCGGTCGGCGATCTTCCCGCCGCATTCAATCTCAGCCCCCATGTCGTACCGTCTCGCTGGTCGGCATCGCAGTACCTCGGCGGGTTGGGCGCAGTCATTGCGTGGTGTCTGGAGTCGGTCGGTTCCGTGGGCTTCTCGGCGCGCGACGTGGCGCGTGACCCGCGCATGGACCAGCCCTACTTCTTGCCGTCCGTCCACGACGCCGATCGCATGGGTTGGGGTCGGTTCGTCAGCCCGTCCGAACCCGTCGATCCGGCAGACCGCGTCAGGGCCGTGTTCGAGTCGTGTGCGTTCGAGGTTCGCTCCGCTGTGGAGGCGATGCCCAGATCGATACCGATCACGGAGCGTCCGCTGATCTTCGTGGGTGGTGGTTCACGCAGCGAGGCGCTCTCGCAGATCATTGCTGACGTGCTCGGGCGCGATCTCGCTGTGTACCCGGATGCCAGTTGGCCTGCGTTCGGTGCAGCACGATTGGCGGCACAGTCGCGGGGCTGGACCGCCCCGAGACCCACCGCGAGTACCCCGACGGTGATCACCCATCGTCCGGACCGCACCCGCATGTACGAGCAGCGCTACCAGATCTACAAAAAATTGGAGACATCAGATGACTGAGCCCATCGTGGCAGTGACCATTGGCCGATCGAACTACGCCCGCATGTTCAGCCAGAAGGCGTGGGATCAGCTCGAATCGTTCGCGACCGTTGTTCACCACGACGCCGACGGCCCTGCCGGCAAGGCCGATCTCCTGGAGCTGCTCTCCACGGCACAGGGGTGTATCACCAGTTGGGGTGTTGCCCAGATCGACGGTGATGTCGTTGCTGCTGCGCCCTCGCTCGAGGTCGTGGCTCACATGGGAAGCAGCGTGAAGCGATTCGTCTCCGACGCGGTCTGGCAGCGTGGAGTTCGTGTCACGAGTGCCGGCATCACCCTCGCTCGTGACGTTGCCGAGACCACCCTGGGGTTGATGATCGTCGGCCGTAAGCGGATCTGGCCCCTGGGTCGCCACGTTGCAGAGGGTGGGTGGCGCGACCTTCCGGTGTGGGCAACGTGGGATGCGCGTGAGCTGACTCGCTCGACCGTAGGACTTGTCGGGGCCAGCAACGTGGGGCGGCATGTGATCGACCTGCTGCGCGCCTTCGAGGTAGAGATCTTGGTCGCAGACCCCTTCCTGTCACCAGACGATGCCACAGCGTTGGGGGTCGAGGTGGTCGCACTTGATGAACTGGTGCGTCGCAGCCAGGTGGTGTCGTTGCACTGTCCGGAGAACGATCACACGCGCCACATGATCAATGCCGAGGTGCTCGGCCACATGCAGGACGGGGCATTGTTGATCAACACCGCTCGCGGTGGGCTGGTCGATGAACCAGCGCTCATCAGCGAGCTGGAGAAGGGCCGCATCTTCGCCTTCTTGGACGTGACGGAGATCGAACCGCTGCCGAGTGACAGCCCGCTTCGCAGCCTCGACAATGTGGTGGTCACACCCCACATTGCGGGCTGCATCGAGAACTGCAACCGAATGGGCGAGCTGGCTGTGGAGGAACTTCGTCGCCACTTCAGCGGTGAACAACCCGTCTACGAAATCCGTCCCGAGATGCTCGACCGAATCGCCTGAGGTCGAGTCGCCAACGACACCGGCAACTCAGCTGAAGATGATGCCGCCGTCGGCTTCGATGGCCTGCCCGGTGATGTAGCGGGCATCGTCGCTGGCGAGGAAGGCGATGATGCCGGCAATCTCGTCGGGCCGCCCGAGACGCCGCAGAGCGGTGTCGTTGGCGCGCATCTCCAGCCATTCCTTGCCGGTCATGCCCTTGTCGGCGCCGACCTCCTCTGCCACCTTGAGAACCATGGCAGTCAAGGTGTTGCCAGGACACACGGCGTTGACCGTGATGCCATGCGGGCCGAGCTCCATCGCCGCCGACCGGGTGATACCGATCACGCCACTCTTGGTCGCCGAATATTCGGCTGAGTTCGGCCAACTGGTCTTGCCTGCCATCGACGAGATGTTGACGATGCTGCCGCTGCGCTGAGTGATCATCGTTGCCGAGGCCAGGCTGTTGGAGATGAGCAGCCCCGTGAGGTTGACATCAACGATGTTGCGCCAGCGATCGAGGGGCACCGACGGGAGTGGGCCGCCGACGAAGATTCCGGCGCTGGCCACCAGGACGTCGACGCGGCCCCAACGCTCCATCACCTCGGCGAAGGCGGCGACCTGCTGCTCGTGGCTTCTCACATCGCAGTGCAGCGCAATGGCGACACCACCTGCGGCGCATGCCGCCGCCACGGTGTCGGAATTGGCCGTCGGTTCGATGTCGAGGCATGCCACCTTGGCCCCCTCGGCAGCAAACCGCGCGGCGGTGGCAGAGCCGATCCCGGTGGCGCTTCCAGTGATGACGACAACTTGATCCTCGAAACGGTTCGACACTTGAGTGAGTCTAGTTCTGGGGGGCTGATCGGGCGAGACGCCGGACGTCGGCTGGCACCAGCCGACCCGGCGCGCATGGTTCCGTGGAACGTGTCGAGGGTGGGTACAGTCCAGACAATGATCCAGGTACTGGCGAATGCGCGTATGGCCGATGGTCGATTGATGGATGTTCACATCACTGATGGCCTCATCTCGCAGATGGTGAAGGCTGGTGGACCGATCCCTGAGGGCGCAGCGGTGCATGACCTCGATGGTTGGTTGTTGCTCGCGGCAATGGCCGAGCCCCACGCACATCTCGACAAAGCGTTGACGGCTGAGTTGGTGCCGAATCCGCAGGGCGATCTCATGGGTGCGATCGTCGCTTGGCGTGCCGCGGCGGCCAAGGGGGCGTTCACGTACGAAGCCACCGTCGAGTCCTCGGCGGCGGCAATGGAGCTGTTGTTGGTGCATGGTGTGACAGCGGTGCGAAGCCACGTGAACGTGCTGGCCGAGAACGGCACCAGGTCGCTTCGCGCCGTGAAGGCAGCGGCTGCACGTTTCGAGGGACTGCTCGATGTCCAGACCGTGGCCCTCACGGATTCGCCGATCACGGGGCCCGATGGTGCGGCGAACAGGGCTGCGCTCGATGCCGCCGTTGAAGAAGGCGTCGATTTCATCGGGGGCTGTCCTCACCTGGACCCCGATGGCCCCGCTGCGGTCAGGCACGCGCTCAGGATCGCCAGCGACGCCGGCCTGGGAATCGACCTCCATACGGACGAGACGCTTGACGCGGACGTTCTCACCCTGCGAGACCTCGCCCGTCAGGTGCTCGACACCGGATTCAGCGGGCTGGTGGCCGCCAGCCACTGCGTGTCACTCGGGGTTCAGACGCCCAAGGTCCAAGCCGAGATCTCGGCGCTCGTGGCCGAGGCCGGCATTGCTGTGTTTCCCTTGCCGCAGACGAACCTGTTCCTCCAGGGCCGCGATCACGCCGCGTCGATGCCCCGCGGGCTCACCGCACTGCGAGCGCTGCAAGAGGCGGGTGCCCTGGTCGCTGCCGGTGCCGACAACGTGCAGGACCCGTTCAACCTCGTCGGTCGCTCCGACCCGCTGGAGACGGCGGCGTTGATGATCATGGCCGGACATCAGCTTCCCGACGTGGCCTACGACATGGTGTCGAACAACGCTCGCCGAGCGATCGGGCTCGCCCCGGTGACCATGTCCGTCGGTGACCCGGCCGACCTCGTGGCCATCGACGCCCCCTCTGTTCGCGGGGCGATCGCGAATGCTCCCATGGCGCGCCAGACCTTCAAGGGCGGACGCCTCGTGGCCAGCGCCAGCCAGCAGACGCGCATCTACCGAACGTCGACCTGATCGTTCCATGATGGATGCCGCCACCTCGTCCAATGACTCTGCGCCGCCAGCGTGGCAACGCCACGCATCCGAGGTGGCGATGGATCACGACGTCGACGTGGCCACCGGGCTGAGCTCCGTGGAGGCGGCGGCACGCCTCGGACGCAATGGCCCGAACCTGCTCGACGCTGCCGAGTCGGTGCCTGCGTGGCGAAAGCTGCTGCGCCAGTTCGACGATCCGCTGATCTATTTGCTGCTGGTGGCCGTGGTGGTGTCGTTCATCGCGTGGCTACTCGAGGGGCGCGAGGGTGTGCCGTTCGAAGTGATCGTGATCCTGGTGATCGTCATCTTGAACGCCGTGCTCGGGTTCTGGCAACAGGCCAGAGCCGAGCATGCGGTGGCCGCGCTGCAGCGGATGGCGGCGGCCACGGCCGGGGTCCTACGGGACGGGCGGGAAACTCGCGTGCCGTCTGCCGAGGTGGTGTGCGGCGATGTGTTGACGTTGGCCGAAGGCGATGCCGTCAGCGCCGATGCGCGGCTCGTGGAGGCTGCCTCGCTGATGGTCGCCGAAGCGTCATTGACGGGCGAGAGCGAAGCGGTTCTGAAGGACGTCGCAACGATCACCGCGCCGGTGGGCTTGGGGGACCGGGTCAACATGGTGTTCGGCGGCACTGCGGTCAGTAGCGGTCGCGGCCGGGCGGTGGTCACCGCGACCGGCATGGGCACGCAGATGGGGCACGTCGCGCGGCTGCTGGGGGACACCGACGAACACGACACACCGCTGCAGCGCGAGATCGATCGGGTCGGGCGGATGCTGGGCATCGCCGTCATCGTCATCGCAGTGGTCGTCGTCGGGGCCATCGTGTTGACGACCGACATCAAGAATGCCACGGACCTGATCGACGTTCTGCTGGTCGGGGTGTCGTTGGCGGTGGCAGCAGTCCCGGAGGGTTTGCCGGCCGTGCTGTCGGTCGTCCTGGCGCTCGGCGTGCAGCGCATGGCACGCAGAAATGCCATCGTGAAGAAACTGTCGTCGGTCGAGACGTTGGGCTCGGCGTCGGTCGTGTGTTCGGACAAGACGGGAACACTGACGCGTAACGAGATGGCGATCGTCAAGGTCGTGACAGCATCCGGAGAGGTCGATGTCACCGGCTCCGGCTACGGCTGCGAAGGTGAGCTGCAAGTCGACGGCCGATCGCTCGACGACATCGTGCTGCGTGAGGAAGTTCGCCTCGTGGTTGGTGGGGGCAGCCTGGTCAATGATGCGAGCGTTCGTGACGACGGTGGCGTGCCGGCGGTTCAGGGTGATCCGACCGAGATTGCATTCCTCATAGCCGAGGCGAAGATCACCGGCTTGGCGCACGATCGGCGTTCGCGGTTCGAGCGCGTGGGAGAGGTGCCATTCACCTCCGAACGCAAGCTGATGACGACCCTCGAGGCCGATGGCGAGCGTGAGGGCCAGATCGCGATCGTCACCAAAGGTGCGCCCGATGTGTTGCTGACACGCTGCACTCACATTCGCACCGGTGGCGAGGTCGAGCTGCTCACACCCCAGTGGCGATCCGTTGTCCTGGCGACGGTCGACCGTCTCGCAGATCTTGCGTTGCGGACGCTGGCGGTCGCGTACCGACCGATACCCGACACGATCCCACCCGTGCAGGACGAGTCGATCGAGGACGGGCTGATCTACCTCGGCATGGTCGGCATCATCGACCCGCCGCGCCCCGAGGCTCGCATCGCGATCGAGGAGGCCCATGCTGCGGGCATCCGGATCATCATGATCACTGGCGACCACCCGCGTACAGCCGTGTGCATCGCACGTGACCTTGGCATTGCCGTCGGGGATGGTCGCACCATGAGTGGTGCCAACATCGACGAACTCAGTGACGACGAGTTGCGGGTCGAGGCCCGTTCGGTCTCCGTGTATTCGCGGGTCGCTCCCGAGCACAAGCTGCGGATCGTCGCCGCGCTGCAGGCCGACCACAACATCGTGGCGATGACCGGTGACGGGGTCAACGACGCGCCGGCCTTGAAGGCAGCGGACATTGGCGTGGCGATGGGCATCACGGGGACGGACGTGACGAAGGAGGCCGCCGACATGATCCTCACCGACGACAACTTCGCCACGATCGTCGTGGCTGTTCGTGAGGGTCGGGCGATCTTCGCCAACATTCGCAAGTTCCTGCGTTTCCTGCTCTCCTCGAACATCGGCGAAGTGCTGACGATGTTCTTCGGCGTCGTTCTTGCCGGAGCCCTCGGACTGGACACCACCGGCTCGACGATCGCCGTGCCGTTGCTTGCCACCCAGATCTTGTGGATCAACCTCCTCACGGACACGGCACCGGCCCTGGCGATGGGTTTCGACCCGCCACCAGACGACGTCATGGCGCTACCGCCGCGACGGGTGACCGATCGCATCATCGATCTTGAAATGTGGATCGGCATCGCATGGGTCGGCACCGTGATGGCAGTCGTCACGCTCGCTGCGCTCGACCTCGGTCTCGACGGTGGCATCCTCGGTGGGTCCGGCGACATCGTCCGGGCGCGCACGATGGCGTTCACAACCCTTGTCTTTGCGCAACTGTTCAACGTGTTCAACGCTCGCTCGGACACCGCCAGCGCCTTTCGTCACTTCTTCACGAATCGCTTCCTGTGGGCCGCCATTGCGTTGTCGGCAGTGCTGCAGGTCGCTGTTGTGCAACTGCGCTTCCTCAACGAAGCCTTCGACACCACGGCCCTGTCGAAAGGTGGCTGGGCACTGTGCATCGCACTCGCCAGCGTGGTGCTGTGGGCGGACGAAGCCAAGAAGCTGATCAGTCGACAGGTTCGTCGCCGTCGCGCCGCGAGGCGCTGATCGGAGCTGGTTCAGGTATCCGCCACGATGGTGGTCGAGATCTGAGAGGTTCGTTCGAGGGTGCGATGCACGGGGCACTTGTCCGCAATTCGCAGGAGCGCTGCTCGTTGGTCATCGTCGAGGGTGCCGGCGACGAGGATGCGTCGTTCGAACCGGTCGACGAGCGGACCCGCCCCTTCGACGCAGGCCTCGCAATCCTGAGCGTGCGACTTGGCGTGGCTGACCTCGACGGTGACGCGGTCGAGCGGAAACCCTTTGCGGTCGGCGTAGAGCCTGAGCGTCATCGATGTGCATGCTCCGAGGGCCGCGCCGAGGAGGTCGTACGGCGATGGGCCGGCATCGAAGCCTCCGACATCGACGGGCTCATCCGCGAGGAAGTGATGATCGCCGACCACCACATGGTTGAGGAACGTTCCCTGCCCGGTCTCGGCCACCACCACCGGCGCGCTCGCCTGTGGCGACGGTGCGGCCGGATGCTCGTCGATGATGTATGGCTGCGACCAGCAGGCGATCATTCGTGCGGCGTAGATCGCGTCGGCTGTCCTGGTCAGGAGATGGTCTGCTCCGTCGAGTGCGAGAAAGCTCTTCGGGTGTCTCGCCGCAGTGAAGATTTGTGCAGCGTTGTCGATGCCGACGACGTTGTCGGTCGGTGCATGCACGACGAGGAGTGCTGCGCGGAGTGTGCCGGCGCGTTCCATGATCGAATGTGTGGCCAGGTCGTCGAGCATCTCGCGTCGGATGGTGAAGCAACGCCCGGCGATGTCGACCATCGCGCGACCCTGCTCTTCGATTTCGGGTAGTTGAGGGCTGAACAGCTGGGTGATGTGGGCGACATCCGCGGGCGCTCCGATCGTCGCGACTGCCCGCACTTCGGGTAGATCGGCGGCAACTGCGATCATGGCGGCACCGCCGAGGCTGTGGCCGATGAGGAGCTGGGGCGCCGCGTGGTTCTCGCGGAGCCAGGCGGCGGCGAGGCGGAGATCGTCGAGGTTGGAGGAGAAGTCGGTGTTGGCGAAGTCGCCGTCGCTGGAGCCGAGTCCGGTGAAGTCGAACCGGAGGACCCCGATTCCCTGCCCGTTGAGTTCGGCCGCAATGCGGCCGGCGGCGAGAATGTCCTTCGAGCAGGTGAAGCAGTGAGCGAACAGCGCGAACGCCCGCGGCGGGCCGGCGGGCAGGTCGAGTCTGCCGGCCAGTGGGGTCGCGCGGCTGCCGGTGAAGGTCACACGTTGGGGCGTGCGTGTCATGGCGTCACCTCCGTCTACTGTCGTGCACCTCCACGACAGTAGACCCGGCGAGGTGTCGGTGAGCGACCGTCAGCGGCGCTCCATTTCGCCATCTTCGACATTGCCCCTGGGTTTCTGCGCGGCCACCGTCGATACTGCAGGGGTGACTCCATCGCATCGCGCTCAGCCCGGTAGCGACGGCGCACCCACCGCCGCCCTCGACCCCGAACGCCTTCGCCTCGTCGAGGCTCACGATGGTTGGAAGCAATGGGGGCCGTACGTCAGCGAGCGCGCCTGGGGAACGGTGAGGGAGGACTACAGCGCGGATGGCCAACCCTGGGAGTACTTCCCGCACGACCATGCGCGGTCGCGGGCCTACCGGTGGAGCGAGGACGGGCTGGGCGCCATCTGTGACACCCAGCAACGTCTCTGTCTCGGATTCGCATTCTGGAACGGGAAGGACCCGATCCTCAAGGAGCGCATCTTCGGGCTGACCGGCGACGAGGGCAACCACGGTGAGGACGCCAAGGAGTACTGGTGGTATCTGGACTCGACCCCCACACATTCCTGGATGCGCTGGCGCTACGCCTACCCGCAGGTGGCCTTTCCCTACGATGAACTGGTTGCCGAGAATGGGCGCAGGGGGCGCGATGAGCCCGAATTCGAGCTGTTCGACACGGGAGTCTTCGAGCAGGACCGTTACTGGGAGATCACGGCCGACTACGCCAAGGCCTCCCACGACGACATCGCCATCCTGCTCACCATCCGCAATGCCGGCCCGGATGCGGCGACGCTGCACGTGTTGCCAACGCTCTGGTTCCGCAACACCTGGTCGTGGGGCCTCGATGATCGGACGCCGACGATCTCGTTCGACGATGGATGCCTGGCCGCTTCGCATCACTCGTTGGGGATGACACGGTTGGCCGCCGATGGGGACCCGACACCGCTGTTCTGCAACAACGAGTCGAACACCCAACGGCTCTGGAACACCGAGGGTGACCCGTTTCCGAAAGATGGCATTGGCGACCACGTCCTCCACGGCACGCCGACAGTCAACCCGCAGCGTCGAGGCACCAAGGCGGCACTGCACTACGAAATCGACGTCGCTGCCGGCGGCACCGCGGAGATCCGGCTGCGTCTGAGTCGCAACGCAACGAAGGTCGGGCCCGACTTCGATGAGTTGCTCGCTCGACGCGCCGAGGAAGCGGACCAGTTCTATGCGACCTTGTTGCCGGACACCCTTGGAGCGGAATCGACGATGATCGCCCGTCAGGCCCTGGCGGGGATGCTGTGGTCGAAGCAGTTCTACCACTACGACGTCGAACGCTGGCTCGACGGCGACCCCAGCGGTGTGGAGGCCCCGGCGAGCCGGCTGAGCGGGCGGAACTCGGGGTGGCGGCATCTGAACAACGCAGACGTGATTTCGATGCCCGACAAGTGGGAGTACCCGTGGTACGCAGCATGGGACCTCGCGTTTCATTGCGTCGCGCTCGCCGCGGTGGACGCTGAGTTCGCGAAGAATCAACTCGTCCTGCTCTGCCGCGAGTGGTACATGCAACCCAACGGGCAGCTTCCGGCATACGAATGGGAGTTCGGCGATGTCAACCCGCCGGTTCACGCCTGGGCGGCGCTGCGAGTGTTCGAATCCGATGGGTCCACCGACTACGCCTTCCTCGAACGTGTCTTCCACAAGCTGCTGCTCAACTTCACCTGGTGGGTCAACCGAAAAGACGTCGAAGGCAACAACGTGTTCGAGGGTGGCTTTCTCGGTCTTGACAACATCGGGCCGATCGACCGCTCTGCGCAGCTGCCCATCGATGGTGAACTCGAACAATCCGACGGAACAGCATGGATGGCGATGTACTGCCTCAACTTGCTCGAAATGGCGCTCGTTCTCGCCCAACACGATCAAACCTACGAAGACCTGGCGACGAAGTTCCTCGAACACTTCACCTACATCGCCAATGCCATGGATCGCTGCGGCCTGTGGAGCGACGAGGACGACTTCTACTACGACGTCGTGCAGATGCCCGGTGCCGAACCCGTGCCGCTGCGGGTCCGTTCGATGGTGGGCTTGTTGCCACTTGCCGCAACGGCCACGCTGACCAACGACATGCTTCGGCGATTGCCGGACTTCGCGTCGCACTTCGAGTGGTTCCTGCGCCAGAAACCTCAGCACGCGGCAAACGTGGTGCACAACGACGTCGAAAGTTTCGACGGCTGGCTGTTGTCCATCGTCTCGCCCGAACGGCTCCCGAAGATACTTCGCACGATGTTCGACGAGGACGAGTTCCTGTCGCCGTTCGGGTTGCGTTCGCTGGCCAAGAGCCATCGCGACGCCCCGTTCGTGCTGCACCTCGGCGCGTTGTCGGCGAGCGTCGGCTACGAGCCGGGCGAGTCGCGCTCGGGACTCTTCGGGGGGAACTCGAACTGGCGAGGTCCGATCTGGTTCCCGCTCAACTACCTACTGATCGAGTCGCTCCTTCGCTTCGATCGCTACCTCGGCGACAGCTTCACGATTGCCTACCCGACCGGCGACGGCGCCCCTTCGACACTGCGCGAGGTTGCAACCGACCTGTCGGCGCGACTGGTGTCGCTGTTCACCGACGACCCGAGCGGCAGGCGACCGCTCTTCGGGGAGTGTGATCGATTCCAACATGATCCGGCGTGGCACGGACAACTGCTGTTCCACGAGTACTTCGACGGCGACACCGGCTGCGGTCTCGGCGCTTCGCACCAGACCGGCTGGACCGGGCTGGTTGCCAATTTGATCAGGAACCGTGGGTCGACATGACGTGGTGGACGACGTCGGCCGCCGTCCACGAGCCGGAGTCACCTGCGAACACCTGCACCACCTTCTCGAGGTCGTCACCGGCGGTGACGAGCGGGGCCTCGACCTTCCCGACACGAACCTGGCCGAGTTGGACGGTGGCGAGCAGCCCGTTGCACAGGCACAGGCGTCCGACGGTGTCCTCGATGGCACCGCCCTTGCGCACGTAGGCGTCCACCGGTTCGCTCGGGCAGCGGTACCCAACGGTGCCGTCGTCCTGCTTGAACGCTTCGCGTAGGAAGCCGAGGTCGCACACTCGTTCGCGGGTGGCGCTGACCGATGGATCGCCGATCGTGCCGGGCAGGCGAACGACCTTGAAGGGGTATCCGCTCGGCGACGCATCCGGGTCGGTGAAGACGGTGGCATCGCCGGCGAGTGCGGCTGCCACCATCGAGCGCTTCAGTTCTGGGGCGATCCCCGACTCGGCACACAGCGCAAAAGCGGTACCCACCTGTACGCCGGCCGCGCCGGCAGCGAGCGCGGCCACCAATTGGTCGGGGTCGGCGTAACCGCCGGCCAGCCAGAACGGCAGCCCTGTGCCGGCCAGCCGGGTGAGGTCGACCTGGTCGCGCTGGCCGTAGATCGGTTGGCCGAGTTCATCGAGTTGTCGAGGGCCACGCGGTGGAGCGTTGTGGCCCCCTGCGCTGGCGCCTTCGACCACGAAGCCGTCGGGTCGTGTGGCTGGATCCTTGGCCAGGAACATCGCCAGCGTGTGTGACGACACGATGGCGAGGAACGGGGGACGGGCAAGACGTGGGGCAGGGGAGCCCATGACCTCGGTCGGGTCGAAGCGCAACGAGAAGTCGTCGTCAGCCGCCGCGCCCGTCACCGTGTGGCGATAGGTGACGGGGTCTCCATCGGCGAGCGCATTCAGCAATGCCGGGATGCCGGCGGGGATACCGGCCCCCATCAAGACGGCGTCGACCCCGGCGAGCATGGCACCCCAGACGGCGTACGGCGTGGGCAGTTGTACCTTCTCCAGGTAGTTGATTCCGACCTGTCCGTCGTGGCCGTCCTTGGCGAGCCACACTTCGGCAAAATTGGCCATGATGGTCAGCGCCCGGAGTTCCGCCGACGGCACCTCGGTGAACATCGGCACGTTGCGGTAGCGCACGTCGGTGGGCCGGCCGGCGGGTCGGAACCAGCGGTTCAGCACGCTGTCGGCCATTGCCGGGACCGGGAAGTGTGCGTACGCGAGGCGCAGGTGCCCGCCCGGGTCGCCGTCTGCCAGTCGGCGGGCGTGGACGACATCCAACGCGGTACCGGCGACAACGCCGAGCTGGCCGACCCGCGCGACCGCACCGGCCAGGCGCCAGTCGGAGACAGCCACGCCCATTCCACCTTGAAACAGCACCGGAAGATCGAGTGGGCGGGTCAGGTCGACGGTCACCGCGCCAGCCTACCTACCGGTAGGTAGGCTGGCTAGAGTCTTTGGTCAGAAGTACCGGTTGCCCTTCGGTGTGGGTGGCGTGCGGACGGCCGGCATCTGAATTCCACCGGGAAAATCGAACACCAAGAGGTCGCCCTCGCACACGTACGAGCGACCGCCGCCGCCGTTGCTTTCGTTGAACGGTGAACCGAGACCACCGGTGCTCACCGCACCCTGGTTGGTGTAGCCCGACACCACCACGGTGTTGCCGTCTGCGGTGTAGGGCCCGGTACCGGTACCGGCGACATCGACGGACATCGTGGCGCTGAGATCGGGCATGAAGAACTGGAGATTGCGACGGTCGACCATGTCCAGCGCGCCGTCCGGTGGACCGGGTAGGAACTCGGTCGTCCAGGAACCGCGCACATCGACGTTCGCCCCCTGCGACTGCGAGGCGACGAACTCGTTGATCGACACGAGGTCCAGCGTCCAGTTGCCGATCACACATGGATCGCAGCCTCCCTTCTTCGCAGCGTCGATCTCCAACATGTGGGGGAGGTTGGTGACTTGGAGATCGGGGCCGGTGACCACAGCGATCCAGGTGCTGTCATCGGCGCACGTCGTAACTACCTCGTCGAGTGCGCTGGTCGCTGGGTTCGTCAGCCGAACTTGCGGTTGATGAACGCCGCCATCCATGCGGCGTACTCGCCGCTTGCGCCGAAGTCGGCAGGTCCGAGCAGCGAGAGTTGCGTAGTGCCCGACACCCAAGTCGCAGCGCATCGGCTCCCATCGTTCTCGCAGTAGCCGTACACGACACCACTCGGCGTCACGTCTGTCGGTCCGGTGAACACACCTTCGCCGCCCATCTCCAGCATGAGCGTCTCGGCGAAGGGCTTCCCGTTGTACGTGTCGTACGGCTCTTGAAATGCGTCCAGGAACACAGTCCCACCATTGTCGAGGTCGAAGCGGCAACGTACGAGCGGCGGAAACACGTCGCTGCCGTCGTCGGCCGAGCTTTGGACGAGTTCCACGACATTGCTTTCGAGGTTGACCGAGGCGCCCGGGGCCAGTTCCTGCCAGGTCGTCAGCGGGCAGTCGGCAAGCGTGGCTTCTCCAACGTCGTCGAAGTCTGCAGACTCGATGACCTCATCGACCGTCTGCTGGAAACCGGCAATAGCGTCATCGGCACCGTCGACCTCCGGTACCGGTGTCGTTGAAACCGTGAGGTCGGGAGCCTCCTCGACAGCCGTTACCTCCTCCTCAACAACGTCAGCCTCCGTCGTCGCTGTCTCCTCCGTCTCGGCATCCGTCGCGGTCGGCACGTCAACGCTCACTTCTCCATCAGACGTTGCGCCACACGCCGTAGCGCCAAGGGCGACGGCAATGACAAAAACTTCTATTGCTCTACGCATGCAGTGACAATACAGTCGCTTGGGAATGTTGAGCTGCGTTGGCCCCGTCGTGCGCAGACAGCGCTCCAGTGATCGTGGCGACACCTGGAGGTGGTTGAGGTTGAAGAACACGGCCGCCGGCATGTTCCCAGCCGCGGCATTCTGTGGGCCGATCGCTGCTAGGAGTCGGGGCTCGACGATGACTTGGCCCCATTCACAGAAGACCAGCTCACGGGACGTCGAAAACGCCCTCCCGCACTCTACGAATCGAACTCCACGACGTCGACGTACCGCCGAATCCTCAACAACAACGGGGGTCGGACACCCGCTTCGCGGTGCGGCCGTCCCGGAACTCGTCCGGGGTTACCGCGATCTGGGCCGGTGCGCTGCACTTGGTTCGAATTTCGACTTCAGAGGTGATCGCACCTGCAGCCCATGCGTTCGCCAACAACCTGGCCGCGACAGCGTCGAGTTGGCGCACGAACCCGAACGTGAACGTGCGCCGGAACGTGCCGATCGTCGATGGGGCCATCACCCGAAACGGCAGCACCGTTTGGGTCGCCCCAGCGCGCAACATGTCGGTGTGATCAATGTGGGTCGCACCGGCACACATTGCCGCGATCAAAGTACAGATCTTGCGGCCAGGAGCGAACGACCCGGTGCGCACCCACCGGTTCGCGAGTGTTTCGAGTCCGAGCCGACACATCAGCGTCGCGATCACGATCAAGCCGGCGTTGGCGACCAGGCCGTCCTGATCGAATGACGTGTCGTAGCGGTCGATGGTGCGCGATACTGGCCACACAGAAAGTGCCTCCCGGACTGGTTGCAACGTTGACTTCGAACATCAACATTCTCCCAGTTCAGGAGGCCTTTTTGGTGGACGCGCAACACCTACCCACCTCACCAACACGGTGGATCGAGGCTTAGTGGATCATGTTGGCGGGTGCCGGTGGCTCCGGTGATCTGCGAACTCGTCGGCCGGCGAGGCGCCCGACCACTCAGCCCCGAAGCTCCAGTCGGGTTGCTTGTCCCGTCGACGCTCGTCGAGTTCGACGACGCCACCGTGCAAGGAGCGCAGTTCGCTGACGAAGAGCGGCTCGAGCGGTGTATGAGCGCCGATGCGAGCCTCGATCTCGTCTGCGAACGTGTCGACGATGGCGCCGATGACGGTCTGCTGCTGGCGTCCCAGCCCGCATCTGGCCCCGTCCGCAACAGTGGTCAGCCGTTGGCGCAGGAGTTCGACGTCCCACGCGGTTGCTCCGGTGCCACACAGCCGCTCGAGCGCCCCGTCGATGGCCAAGCCGTCGACTTTGCACGGCACGCACTGACCGCATGATTCGACAGCCAGGAAGCGAGCGATTCCAGCGGCGACCGATGTCATGTCAGTGTCGCCCGGAAGCACGTGCAGGCTCGCTGTGCCCAAGCTGCTGCCGATGGCGGCCATACCTTCGTACGACATGGGGGTGTCGAGTTGGTACGCGAGTATCGGCGCTGCTGATACGCCGTTCAGCACGGCCTTGATCGAGGTGCCTGCCGCAGGACCGCCGGCGATTTCTTCGATCGCCTCTCGAATCGTGGTGCCGAGAAGGACCTCACCGACACCGGGCCGGCGAACGGCGCCGGTGACGGTACAAACGATCGTTCCCGCTGAGCCCTGTGTCCCTTCTGTTCGGAACCACTCGGCACCGCGGGCGATGATCTTGGCGATGTTCGCCATCGTTTCTACATTGTCGACCAACGCTGGCGGCGCCAACTCGCTGGAATCAGGACCGGCCATCCTCACATGGGCGCTGAGACCGCTGCCGCTGGTGACATCGGCGTCTCCTGCAACCACCTCGTCGACACCACGTCGGTACGGGGGTGCGATGCGCGGGAACGGGAGGCGACCATCGGTCACCTCGAGCAGGGCAGTCTCTTCTCCGAAGAGATATTCGTCGGGTCCGGCAACGACATCGATGGTGAGGTGTCCGAGCAGCCCGGCGGCGCGGAACTCCTCGATGGCAGCTTCCACCCGAGATCGTTCCTCGGTGAACGATCTCTTGACCGCGACGATGATTCGGGTGGCGTCCACGGCGAGGGCGGCGATCACCGCTCCCTCGAGCACCTCGAACGGGTTGTACTGCAGCAATGTGCGGTCTTTGTAGGTGCCCGGTTCGCCCTCGGCGGCGTTGATGACGACAGTTGTAGGAACCTCCGTGGAGGCGTAGTCGAGCACCGTCTGCCATTTCGCGCCAGTGGGGAACCCGGCCCCGCCACGCCCGCGCAGACCGGATGCCGTCAGTGTCGCGATGATTTCCTGGGGGGTGCTCACCCTCGCCGCGGCGAGTCCGACTCCTCCACCTCGGGCCAGGTACTCCTGCAGCGACTGATACGGATGTGGGGGGAGCACACGGTGGACCAGCGTCATGATTGCTGCCCCAGCGCCGGCGGAGCCTCGTCGCTCGACAGGGTGGCGTGCGTGAGAATCGCGATGGCGCGTGGAGCGTGATGGATCAAGTGGTCGACGACTGGTCCGAGCAGGAGCCCACCGAAGGAATGCTCCGCTCGTGCACCGACGACCGTGAGGTACGCCCCGGTGGAGATCGCGAGGTCGTTGAATACATCGGCCGCGTCGTTCAGCGGATCACTGCCGGACGCCACGACCAGCGAACGGTGAAGCTTGTCGGCGAAATAGCTGCCCCACTGCAACACGCCGGGACTGCTCTGTGTGCCGTCGTCGCCCACGACGATGGGGGCATCGTCGGCAGCGATCGGGCTCGGCGGGACAAGAACCAGCGGACATTTCAATGTGTGCGCCAGTCCGTGCGCCCGGCTGCCGAGCGCCCAGCCGGACCACCCCTCGCTCGTGTCGACACCGAGCACGACGAGATCACCGACCGTCGCCGACTCGGCGAGGGTGGCGTCCGGTCTCCGTGGCGAGACGTGGATGTCGTCCACGTCAATCTGGTATCTGGTGAGCCACTCGCGAGCTGAGTCTGTTGCGGCCTTCTCGAAGGCGGCCTCGTCGCTGGGGGATCGCTCCGTCGACGCGTTGTCGACGCCCAGCCACGCGACGAGCGGCACGCCGAGGGCAGACGCAGTCGTTCGGGCCCACTCGATGGCTCGACGGCCGTGCTCGTCAAGGTCGAGACCAATGATCATTCGGCTGATACTCGGGTTATCAGTCACGGAACTCCCGACGGCGCCCGGGACGCCCATGGGATGTGTGCTCATGTTCGGGTTCTTCCCGAGGCAGTGACTGAACAAACCAAATTTTTGCTGCGCCGACCCGGCTGTACCGTTGGCGCGTTTTTCGAACTGGCTCGTCGGCGCCGATGATGGCAGGTAGCTTTCGAGATTGTGGTCAACGACACCCGTGAGCGCATTCTCGAGGCGCTGCGGGTCGTGCTGTTCCGTGACGGATCGCACGCCGTCACCCTCGATGCGGTTGCGGCAGAGGCCCATGTTTCCAAGGGCGGTCTGCTCTACCACTTCGAGTCCAAGCAGGCGATGTTCGATGGCCTCTACCGTCAACTCGCCGATACCAGTGCCGCGATGCTCGCCGTCGTGCCGGCAGACCCGCTGGCTCACGCGGACCGCTATCTGCGCCGATCGACGCCCGACACACCCCAACGCAGAGCACTGCTGCGGTCAGTGCTGGCGACCGTTCGATCGGGTGACGACCACAGTGACGAAGCGACCGTCGCGCTGCGCGATCTCTTCGCGCAGTGGACGTCAGCGTTGCGGCGCGAGGTCACGGACCCGGTGCTGGCCGAGACGATCCGGTTGGTCGGCGACGGCATCTTCTTCAACGAACTCCTCGGCCTGCCCCGTGTACCGGCCGATGTCCTCGACGAGGTCATCGAGCGTCTGCTCGTCCAGATCGACGCACCGCCCGCGAGCGACGCATGACGGAGCCGGTGGTGTTGGAGGCGCAGGGCCTCATCGACGATCCGAAGTTGGCCAACCGGCGCTCGCTCGGGATGTCATTTCGCAAGGTGTGGCTGTCGGTGGCGATATCGAGCAGCGGCGACGGGATGTTCCTGACCGCGTTCCCGCTGCTCGCGTTGACAGTCACCCAGGATCCGCTGTTGATTGCAGGCGTCACCGTTGCATCGCGTCTGCCGTGGCTGTTCTTCTCGATGGTCACGGGTGCGATCGCCGACCGGATGGATCGACGGAGTCTGATGGTGGCGGCCGATATCGCCCGGTTCGCGGTTGTTGCCGTGCTCGGCGCCGTCATCGTCGGTGGGTTGGCCAGCGTGCCGATCCTATACGGATGCGCATTTCTCCTCGGTCTTTCCGAAACCGTGCACACCAACTCTGCGCAGGCGATCCTGCCGACGATCGTTCGTCGCGCCGACCTGATGCAAGCCAACGCTCGACTGGGCAGCATCCAGGTTGCGACGGCACAGTTCGTCGGGCCACCGATCGGCACCATCCTGTTCGGCATTGCGGCGTCACTGCCGTTCTTCGCTGATGCGGTGACCTTTGCTGGGTCTGCCGCACTGGTGGCGACGATGCCCGACGAGCACGCCGTCGAGCCGCCGACCACTCGTCTGCGTGACGACGTCCGCGAGGGCGTCCGCTTCATGATCCACCACCCGGTGCTGCGCCGGTTGGCGGTGTTGCTCGGCGTGGTCAACTTCTTCTACTTCGCGGCCGAGTCGCTGTTGGTCCTGTTCACGGCTCAGCGCCTGCACAGCGGCCGGTTCGTCTACACGCTGCTGTTCATCGCGGCAGCAACGGGCACGGTGGTCAGCCGCTGGCTGGTGACGGCGATGGTCCGACGCGTCGGTTTCGTGCGGACGATCTCCGTGTCGTTCTGGACGTGGGCTGTCACGATGGTCGGCCTCTCGTGCACCACGTCACCCGCCGCTGCGATTGGGTTGTTCTTTGCGCTGGGTATCGGCAACGGGCTGTGGACTGCGCTGGCGAACACGGTTCGTCAGCAACTCACGCCGAACCGGCTGCTGGGGCGGATGAACGCTGCCTATCGAACGGTGGCGTGGGGTGTCGTGCCGTTCGGCGCAGCCTTCGGGGGACTGAGTGCCCAACTGTTCGGGATTCGCGCTCCGTTCATCGTCGCTGGGGTGGCCCATGTCGTCGTCGCCTGTTTTGCCCTTCGGCTGCTGCGCCCAGTGCGAGGTGCAGGCTTCGACTGAGATCGCGCACTTGCTGACCCCTGACAGGCGAGTCACCAAACGCAGCATCTACTCCGCTCTGATCGAGCGCCACCGACCTCGTCTCGTTCGTCCTCAACCGACGATCTTGAGGGGGCCAACCGGAGAAAGCATGATTGCGCCGTATGGGACCCGTGTCACGGCCATCACGGTTTCGCTGCCCGGTATACACGCTGAGCCGTCGATTTGGAGTGCCGATCCGACTTCGAAAGTCGCGTCAATCGCCCCGATCGAGAACAGCGGCGAGCCCGCCATCTGGTTGTAGGTGTCGGTGAACAGCAGGTTCGGGATGACCGGGGAGCCAGTGCTGTTGAGGTCGTAGAGTTCGGGTCCCGAGCAGTCGGCTGATGCGTACACGCCGCGAGCAACGGCAAACCCCTGCTGGCCCGTCTGGAGGTCGTAGCGGGTGAGGTAACCGTCGTCCTGAATGACGTCCACGGCCACACCCCCTTCACCCGGGCTCGAAGGGTTCAAACTCAGGATTCGACCGGGTACGGGGTTCCCGTTTGCGTCCTCCAGACGGAACGATCCTGTGGGGCCGGCTGCGCCTTGCGGACCTGCGGGACCCGTCGGGCCTTGCGGACCTGCGGCCCCCGTGGGGCCCTGCGGACCTGCGGCCCCCGTCGGGCCCTGCGGACCTGCGGCCCCCGTCGGGCCCTGCGGACCTGCGGGACCTGATCCGGTTTCGGCGACGTAGTACCCGGCGATGTCGACGATCACATCCACCTCGCCATCGTTGTTGCGCAGACTGACGCCGCCATTGGCACCGAGTGCGACCGACACGAGATTCGGCTGAGGCTCACCGTCGACCCAGTTCAAGTTCGAGGTGCCGGGATACGTCTCACCGGTCGGCCAGACCGTCAGCCATGATGGCTTGGTCCCGTTGACGACGGTGACGTTGAGCATCGCGCCGGTGGCGTCTGCAGGAATGGTCCCGGTTCCACCGATCAGCACGTCGACCGTTCCACCGGGACCGAGCGTCACTGCGCCAAGACTCCTGCGGGTGTCGACGATCCGAGCGGGAGTTGTCGGGACGAACGCTGACGGCTCACCCCTGCTGGATTGTGCTGCAGAGATACCACCGCCGGCCGCGACCGCGACCCCCAGTGCCGCGGCGGCCAGCCACACTTTGCGGGTCGAGAGGCGAGCCCGAAGAGACAAGACGTTCATGGTTCACATTCCATTCCGATGGTGTGCTGGGTCCTCCCAGCAGCGTCCGCAACGTAACCCGCCACTGATGATGCTGCGGACCGTTTCCCCGTCCAATCGTTCCACCGTGGCGTGACCGGCAGGGTGCGCCCGCATGATGGCCGACAAAAAGCGGCGGCCGAGGCTGCGAACGTACTCGGCTGTGGTCGAGGGATCGGAGTGGCCGACATGTCGGGCAACATCGGCGAGGTCGAGACCGCCGTGGGCCGCGGTGAACACCATAGACAGCTTCTCGCCGTCGTACACGTGCTCGCGCCACTCGGTACGCGGCGCATCGCGCTCGAGCTGTTGCGCCGCTCGACGGTTTCGGAGGTGGGCGACCGACACCGGCGCGAGGTGGTGGACTCCCTCGGCACCTGACGTCTTGGTCGACCCGAGGACCATGCCGTCCGACGACGTGGACGACGCGAGGATCTGAGCCGTGCCGGCATCGAGGCTTGTGGTCTGGGCTTTGGCGTACGCGAGCGCACGACCAAAAACCTGTAAGTGGAGCTGGGGAGAATCGAACTCCCGTCCATCAGGCACTCAACGTTCGTGATACGACCATTCCCACTTTCTCCCTGACGCAGGGAGACCGGCGGGTCAGTTGGCCATCGGTTTCCCGGTGGCCCGCGAATCGTCTTTCCGAATCGTCATCGGTCTTTCCCGACGTCAGCAGTCTTTTCCGCTGTCATCCCCCGCTTCTGGTGCCAGGCTGCGGTGGATCGGCCCCGTGCGCCATTTCTGGTCACGATGTCTCTTCACAACCTAATGAATCAGGCGGCGAGAGCGAACTGCTCGTTGGCAATTCTGTTTGTGCCCCGTTTTACGAGTCTGAGCAACTCGGGTCGCACGCCCGCAAAATGAATCTGACGTCGAAACCTGTCAGCCCCGTTGTGTGGGTTAGCCCCGACAACCTACCAGCGGCAAGCCGCATCGAGCCCGTCGAGTGTCATCACGGCGCCAATCCTCGGTACCTGTCGCGGCCTGACCTCGGTGCTTGGAGGTCAGGCCGCGACAAGAACGGTGGAATTCGGGTGTGCCTACGAGTCGTGGGGTGCCTCCCGAGCGGAATACGGTTCGGCCATGATCAAAGTCAGCGTCACCTACCCGTCCGGTGAGGGCACAACCTTCGACCACGACTACTACTCGGCCACCCATGTTCCGCTGTGCGTCAGCACCTGGAGCCCGGTGAAGAGCGAGGTGGAGAAGGGTGTCAGCGGCCCCAACGTTGCCGGCGTGCACTTCTATTTCGAGTCGATGGAATCGTTCCAGGGCGCGCTCGCTGCTGCTGGAACTGCCGACGTCATGGCCGATGTGGCCAACTACACCAACATCGCTCCGGTGATGCAGGTGTCCGAAATCGTCGGCTGACGAACGCATGGCGCGCTTCACCCGCGGGGAACTCGATTCCTTCAACGGCGCGCTCGTCGATGATCTGGTCTGCGACCCTTTGCGCCTGCTGTTCGTGGGTATCAACCCAGGACTGTGGACGGCCGCGGCCAACGCGCACTTCGCGCGCCGTGGCAACCGGTTTTGGCCAGCGCTCTACGCCGCGGGAATCACGCCGTACGAAGTCGATGCCAGCGACGGCATGAAGGCAGCCGACCGGGTGATGCTGGCGGAACTGGGCATTGGCATCACCAATGTGGTGCCCACCGCCAGCGCGAGGGCCGACGAGTTGACCCGGGACCAACTGCGGGCCGGGGGAGTGGCTCTGGAGGCGAAGGTTCGGGCGCAGCGCCCGCACGTGGCGGCCATCCTCGGGCTCACTGCGTACCGGCAGGCTTTCGACCGACCCAAGGCGGTGGCCGGCAAACAAAGTGACCGGTTGGGCGGCGCCGAGTTGTGGGTGCTGCCGAACCCGAGCGGCCTCAATGCTCACGAGACCGTGCAGTCGCTGGCGGCCGCATATGGCGAGGCGTGGCGCGCTGGAAATCGCTGATGCGAGTGGAGCCGACCCGAATGACTGAGATGAAGGCATGCCGGAGTTCGCGGTGGGTATCGTGCGCAACCTGCTCGCCTAGACAACAACGCAGATCGCGTCCGCGCGTCCAGAACGGTTGGTCTCAGGGCGTGTGCGGCGCCTCGCGGAGGCGCACGCTGAGGCAGGTGACGCAGCCTTCGAGCTTGATGTATTCGCTGATGTCGACGGTGACGACCTCCAGGCCGCGGTCGCGCAGCAACTGTGCGGTGAGCGGGCAGTCAGCCGAGAGCAACACGGTGTTGTCGTCGAGCAGCACGACGTGCGAACCTGACTCCTCCGGGACGGCAACAAAGTTGGCGAACAGCGACACGTCGTCCACCGCTGGCTCCCAGCCGATGATGGTGCCGTCGGGGAGCGCAGTGACGGCCGACTTGAGGTGCAGCACTTTCGTCAGCGGCACCACCACCACAGTGGCCCCCAGCGGTTCGAACGCGGCGGCGAGCTGGGCGATGCCTTCGAGATTGGTGCGGCCGCCGTTGCCGACGTAAATGGTGTCGCCCACCTTCAACACATCGCCGCCGTCGAGTGTGCCGGGTGCCTCGATGGGTACGACTCGATAGCCGAAGGAACGCACGGCATCGGCGGCAGCCGCCACCTCGGGCTTGCGTTCGTCGGCACCTGGCCGGGCAATCACAGCGACGTTGCGGAAGACCACCATCGTGTCTTCGACGAATGCGGAGTCGGGCAGTCCAGGTGCCGGCGTGACCTCCGTGGTCGTCCACCCGTTGGCCTCCAGTGCGGCCACGTACGCGGCCCACTGCTGTGTGGCCAGTTCGACATCGACGGGTGTGCGGTCGATGTGGGTGACCAGACCGTCGGCGAGGCGGGGGCTGGGGCGACGAACCAACGCGAACTTGCTCATGACACGCGACCGTTCATGACACACGACCCTTGGCTTGGCGGCCCATGGCCCTGGCCATCTCCATCTTGACGTCGCGGGTGGCCAGCGCCTGGCGCTTGTCCGCCTTCTTGCGACCGCGAGCGACTGCAAGCTCGACCTTCACCTTGCCGTCCTTGAAGTAGAACGACATCGGAATGAGCGCCAGGTGTTCGACGGCAAGCTCGTGGGCGAGGCGATCGATCTCGCGGCGGTGCATGAGGAGCTTGCGAGCACGGTCGGGATCGTGGGCGCCGATGCCGTGTGCGAACTGGTACGGCGGGATGTGCACGCCATCGAGCCAGACCTGGCCATTGATGATGCGAGCGAACGAGTCGGCCACCTGGGCGTGCCCCTCGCGCAACGACTTGACCTCGCTGCCGCTGAGCATGATGCCGGCCTCGAAGGTTTCGAGGATGTCGTAGTCGCGGTGCGCGCGCCGGTTGCTGGCGACGAGCTTGCGCCCAGCTGGGTTGGTGCGATCACGAGGAGGGGCCATGGGAGCCACCAGGGTAGCGGTACCCTTCCAACGCAATGCCGACTGTTTCCGTGACACCGCTGTCGTTCACTTCGCTGGCCTACGCCGAGATGATCGGCCATGCGTACGACGGGTACCCGCTCGAGGCGTGTGGGTTGCTGGTGGGCAAGGGCGTTCAGGTGCATCGGTTCGTTGCCTGTACCAACGAAGCAGCCTCCGCCCGGGTGTACACGATCCCCGGCAAGGAACTGCTGCGAGCCGAGATGGCGGCGGAGGGCGACGGTCTCGACATCATCGGTGTCTTCCACAGCCACACCCACAGCGAGCCGTACCCCAGCCCCACCGATGTCGCTCAGGCACCGGACCCGGCGTGGTTGTATGTGATCGTCAGCCTCAAGCGGGAGGCACCCGAACCGCGTTGCTACCGCATCGTCGACGCAACGATCGCGGAAGTGCCGATCACCGTCGGGTGATCCGCCAACTGCCCGAGTAGAATCCCGACCATGACGGTCGACTACTCGCGACAGGTGTCCTCGGTGACCGGCGGTAGGGGTGTCAGCGCGTCGATCCTCGACCTCATCGGCAACACGCCGATGGTCGATGTCAGCAACCTGTCGCCGAACCCCCGTGTGCGCATCGTTGCCAAACTGGAGAGCCAGAATCCGTTCGGGTCCGTCAAGGACCGCATTGCGCGCCAGATGATCCTGCAGGCCGAAGCCGATGGCGTGCTCACACCGGGTCAGACGATCATCGAGCCATCCTCGGGCAACACCGGCATCGCGCTGGCGGCAATTGCGCAACTGCGCGGCTACCCGATCAAGATCCTGATGCCCACCAGCGTCTCCATCGAGCGCCGTCAGATGCTGGAGGTGTTCGGCGCCGAGGTCATCCTCACACCCGGCGGGGAGGGCAGTAACGGCGCCGTGAAGCGGGCGCAGGCGATGGCTGCCGAGCATCCGCAATGGTGTTTCCTCTACCAGTACGGCAACGACAACAACCCGCTCGCGCATTACACGGGCACCGGCCCCGAGATTCTGCGTGATTGCCCCGAGATCACTCATTTCGTCGCCGGCCTTGGCACCAGTGGCACGCTGATGGGCACCGGAAAGTTCCTGAAGGAACAGAATCCCGACATCAAGATCATCGCCATCGAACCCCCGCTGGGCGAAAAGGTGGAGGGTTTACGAAATCTTGACGAGGGGTACATTCCACCGCTGTTCGAGACCTGGCACGGCCTGGAGCTGCTCGATCGCAAGCGCGTCGTTCGTCCCCGCGAGAGCTTGGAGTGGACCCGCCGTCTGGTCAACGAATGTGGTGTTTTCGCAGGTATCTCCTCCGGCGCTGCCCTCGCCGGTGCCGCGAAAGTGGCAAGCGAGATCACCGAGGGTGTGATCGTGTTCATCGTGTGTGATGGTGGTTGGAAGTACCTCAGCACCGGTGCGTACACCGACGATCTCGATGCGGCTGAGGCAAAGGCCGAATCGATCATCTATTTCTAGACGTTGCATCCCCGCCGGTCGGCGAGCACGCCTACACTTGCCCGCTACGCCTCGGATCGGGACTTTGGAGTGAGTATGCGCGGTTCAAAAATGCTTGCAGTTGCCTGCATCGTGGTTGCGATGGTGGTTCCGGCAAGCCTGGTCACTGTGAACGCTGCACCCGCCGTGCCAACAGCAACGCCGTCGCGCCCGGCCGGCCCACCGTTGGTCGCCGCCGGGGTGCCAGCCGGGGCGTCGCAGTACGTCGCAGTCGCTCCGCTGCGAGTGGCGGACACCCGCACCGGCGTTGGCTTCACCAACGTATCCAGTGACACGATCAGTGTGTCCATCACCAATCGCGTGGGCGTTCCCTCGAACGCGACGGCGGCAGTCCTCAACGTCACGATCGCCGGTTCGAGTGCGTGGAGCTACGTCACCGTGTACCCGGGTGCGACCGGCCTGCCGAACACATCCAGCCTCAACGCTGACGGCGCCGGCCGCGTCATCGCCAACATGGTGCACGTCAAGATCGGCACCAATGGCGCCGTCAACATCTTCCGCAGCGCACCGATGGGCCTGGTCGTCGACCTCGTTGGCGTCTACGTGCCGGTGACGGCACCGGTGAAGGGCGGCCGCCTGGTCACCAATGCTGCCGGTGCGGTTCGCGTACTGGACACACGCGGCGGTCGCCCCATCAACGCCACCGAGACGTACAGCGTCAACGTGGCCGGCGCCGGTGTGCCGACCACCGCCTCGGCCGTCGTCGTCACGCTCACCGCGGTCGACGCCGACGCTGGGTTCTGGTCGGCGTTCCCGTCGAACCAAAACTTCTCGGGTACCAGCACACTCAACTTGGACAAGTGGCCCCAAACGCGAGCGGCGCAGGCAATCGTCAATCTCGACGGCACCAACCGCTTCAAGGTCTACGCCGAAAAGGGTGGAAACCTGTTGGTCGATGTCGTCGGGTACTTCACTGGTAGTAGCGATGGGAATCCGGCCACCACCGATGGGCTGTTCCTCCCCACCGCGCCGATGCGCATGTTCGACTCGCGGATGCTGCGCACCTTGACGCCGTGGAGCGGCAGCACCTTCGAGTTCTACCCAGGGGATGCCGGTGGGCAGGTCGTGGCAGCGGCGGTGCTCAACATCACCGCCACCTCGCCATGGGCTCCCGGGTACGTCACCGCCTACCCGGCAGGGGTCTCGCGACCGAACAGTTCGAACCTCAATGTCAGCTCGGCTCCCCAGACGATTGCCAACCACGCGATCGTGCGCATCAGCGCCGGCAGAGGGGTTGCGCTCTACACCTACGGTGGCACGCATCTCATTGCGGACGTGGCCGGCTGGTACTTGGGTATTCCCTCGACGGCATCGACTCCCAAGCCGCCGAACCCTGTCTACAACGCAAACCCGGCCATCGCCGTGTCGGTGCCCAAGATCGGCGTGTACGTCGGCGTTCGCTCGGGTGGCGGCAGCCTCGATGCCATCGCCGACGCGGGCTTTGCGGCCACGTGGAGCGACATCAACACGGTGGCGGCCTCCGGCAACCTGATGCTCTTCGGCCACCGCACCCACGGCTCTGCGCCGTTCAGGTATCTCGACGCGATGAGCCTCGGCGACGAGTTCATCGTCATCGGTAGCGACGGGCACCAATATCACTACGAGGTGATGCACATTGGCGTGTCGACGCCGTCGTACTCGCAGATCCAAGCAATGGCCAACCCATACGGTCCTATCACTGCACAGCTCGTGGCGTGTTCGAAACTCAACGGTACGGCTACCAGTACGGCGTATCGCCTGGTGGTCACCGGCCGGTTGGTCAGCGTCACCTGACGGCGGTTGCGCTCAGCCCCGGCCGAGCACCATCAGCAGGATTCCACAGGTCACGATTCCCGCGGCGCTGATGCGGCGGCGATGGTCGCCCTCACCGAGGTACTTCCACCCGATGAGGGCAGCCAGCACCACGCTCGATTCGCGCAACGCCGTCACGTACCCGAGTGGTGCGTACTGCGTGGCGACCAACACCATGCCGTAGGTCACGGTGCTGGCAATCCCGGTGACGATGGCCGTGCGCCAGCGTGCGCGCATCACAGCCACCATGTCGGCGTACCGGCCGGTCGACAGGCCGAACAAGGTATTGGAAGCCGCGCCGGTGACCATGGTGATGAAGATGTACCCGATCGTGTCGCGCTTCGTGCGGGCACCTGCGGCGTCGAACACCGAGTATGTGCCGACCGCCAGGGACACGCTCAGTGCGATCACCAGATTCCTGCCGGTCGCGCCGATTGCCAGTATCGACAAGCCGCCGACGATCACGACGATGCCGGCGACGTGCCACGTCGTCAGCTGATCGGAAAGAAAGAGCACGCCACCGATGGCCGCCAGCGCGGCGCCACCGCCACGAGCGACGGGGTAGCTGACGGAAAAGTCACCGAGTGTGTAGGCCTTGGCGAGCAACCACAGGTAGGGCACGTGTATCACGCCACTGAAGGCGGCAAACATGTAGGCCGTGCCAGGCATCCCGAACAACACGTGATTGCCGATGGCCAGTGGCAGACAGATGAGACCACCCATGAAGAACTGCGCCCACAGCACCATGTAGCGATCGCCGGTCGCGCGTTTGGCGATGAAGTTCCAGCCCGCATGGATGACGGCCGCGCCGAGCGCGAGCAGAGTTGCGAGCAGCATGGCGGATCAGGCCGCAGCAGCGGAGGTGCGTGGCTTCTTCACCCATTGGCGCCCGAACAGGTAGATGACCGGCAGGGTGAACAGCAACGGGCCGATGAACGCCAGCGGTCGGTACAGCCACCAACCCAACGTGGGTTCGCGGGCCTCGTTGCGGTTCCCCGCCAGCGCGTAGCGCGCTGCGCGTTCGAGTGCCATGCCGGTGGTGTGGAACAGAAACAGGGGCATCGAGAAGCGGTTGATCGTCTCGTTGACCCGCGCCCAGTTCGGACGTTGCAGCCGTACTTCCACGCGCGGTCGGATGACCTCGGCGAAACCCGCTTGCAAGGCGACCAGGGCCACGATGCACAGCGTCGGCGGCGCCATGTTGGAGGTTTCGCCGGGTACCCCGACCATCGAACCCGGGTAGAGCCCGCTGGCAACAAGCCCGGCGAGCGCGGCGAGGCCCGCCCACAGCAGGGTCCAGTCGGCGCGGCGGGCGGCAGCGACTATTCGTTCGTAGAAGAAGCCCAGTTGATGGCACAGTGCCCACACGGCGACCATGTTGATGATGCCCAGCCAGTGGTGGCCGTAGCGGAAGCGCAGGATGTCGACGGCGCCGGCAATGGTGGCCAGGAACACGAGCACGATGGTGTCCCACCGCTCGTGCAGCCACAGCAACACGGGCAGCAGCGCGATGAGCATCAGATAGACGCCCATGAACCACAGCGGGCTGACCACCAGCAGCACGGCTTTACCGATCCATCGCAGATCGAAGATGGCCCCGAGCGCGATACCGAACGCGATCCAGACAACGAGCAGCGACAGCGCGGGGACCGCCAGCCCGCGCATGCGTCGCACGACGAAGCGATTGAGATGCTCGCCTCGGGCCTTGGCCCGCCGCCACGACACCAGGTGTGAATAGCCGCCCACGTAGAAGAAGAGGGGCATCACCTGCAGCAACCATGTCGCGGCCCAGAGACCGGTGGTGAAGCCGATGGGGTTGGTGGCGTGGGGACCGTCGTCCTTCCAGACCACGATGGTGAACACCCAGTGCCACGCAACCACCACGAGCAGGCTGAAGGCGCGCATGAAGTCGATGTAGTTGTCGCGCTGGGCTGGTCGCGTGACAGCGGCAGTTGAAACGCCGGGGGAGTCGGTCACGAGTTACCCTCGACCCGTGGTGACAGATGCATTGCCGGAGCGTAGGCGCTGGCAGCTCGCCGTCGGCGGAGTTCTGGCGACACTCGTCGTCGCGAATGTGATGTCGAATCGCGTACTGCCAGCCTGGACGTACGTGCCATGGAGCCTGGCCGTTGCATTCGCGATCGTCGTGATCGCACGCCAGTCAGTGTCGCTGCCGAAGATGGGTTTCAGCGAGTGGCGGCGTGGAGCGGCCTGGGGCGGCGTGCTGTTCGCGCTCACCGTGCTCGTCCTGGGTGTTGCCGCCCAGATGCCCGTGTTCAACGACATGTATCACGACCGTCGTGTCGGCACCGGCACCGCCACCTTCGTCTATCAAGCCTTCATCCGTATCCCACTCGGTACGGCGGTGCTGGAGGAGACAGCGTTTCGGGCGGTCCTCCCGGCGCTGTTCGCTGCTCGATGGGGGGTGCTGCGGGGCTGCATCGCGGCGTCGGTGTGCTTCGGGTTCTGGCACGTATTGCCGGCGCTCGGTCTGACCGAAGTCAACCCTGCGGCCGCTCGGATCTTCGGGACCGGCAACCTAGGTCTTGTGGCCGCGCTCGTGTTTGCAGTCGTGGGCACGACGCTGGCGGGCCTGTGGTGGTGCTGGATCAGGTATCGGGCGCGCAGCATTCTGGCCACGATGATCGCCCATGTGGCGACCAACTCGGTGGCGTACACGATCGCCTGGTTA
>Ga0209476_10000313_pt1 | contig 33132 bp, 28 predicted proteins | sample KloWWTrecipitate_FD_187179 | JGI IMG/M metagenome (GOLD analysis project Ga0209476, IMG submission 187179) | Active sludge microbial communities from Klosterneuburg, Austria, studying microevolution and ecology of nitrifiers - Klosterneuburg... | ecosystem: Engineered > WWTP > Aerobic digester... | reverse complement strand
TCTCGAGGTCCATCTGGATCACGCTCACGCCGTGGCCCACGGCAGCCAGCACGCGGGCCGGGTCGATCTCCACGCCGTAGCCCTTCACGCCGCGCGTGGCCGCGAGGCCCGCGAGGAGCTCGCCGTCGCCGCAGCCGAGGTCCAGCACGCGCGCGCCCTGCGGGATCCAGGACGCGATGAGGTCGTAGTCGAAGCGCGGCGTCATGCCTTCGCCCTCCCCGAGTAGCCCTGCATCTCCTCGAGCTCGGTGCCGCCGACGACGAGCGGCTTGGCGCGCGCGCCCGCGCCCACCTCGGCGGCCACGTTGTCCATGTAGGCCGCCACCACGCGGTGGTAGTGCGCGTCGTCCAGCAGGAAGGCGTCGTGGCCGTGCGGCGCGTCGATCTCGGCGTAGGACACGCGCTTGCCGCCCTTCACCAGCGCCTGCACGATCTCGCGCGAGCGCTCCGGCGGGAAGCGCCAGTCGCTCGAGAACGAGGCCACGAGGAAGCCGGCCTTCGCGGGCGCCAGCGCCCGGGCGAAATCGCCGCCGGTCTCGCGCGCCGGGTCGAAGTAGTCGAGCGCCTTGGTCATGATCAGGTAGGTGTTGGCGTCGAACACCTGCGCGAACTTGTCGCCCTGGTAGCGCAGGTACGACTCGATCTCGAACTCCACCTCGTAGTTGAAGCCGTACTCGCCACCCTTCACGTCGCGGCCGAACTTCTCGCCCAGCAGGTCCTCGGAGAGGTAGGTGATGTGCCCGAGCATGCGTGCGAGCTTGAGGCCCCGCGCCGGGAAGGTCTTCAGCGCGTAGAAGTTGCCGCCGTGGAAGTCGGGGTCGGAGACGATCGCCTGCCGCGCCACGTCGTTGAAGGCGATGTTCTGCGTGGAGAGCTTGGGGGCCGCGGCGATCACGATCGCGTGCGCGATGCGGTCGGGGTAGTCGAGCGTCCATTGCAGCGCCTGCATGCCGCCCAGCGAGCCGCCCATCGCCACGGCGAGCCGCTCGATGCCCAGCCGGTCCATGAGGCGCGCTTGCGACGCCACCCAGTCCTCGACGGTCACCACCGGGAAGGCCGCGCCGTAGGGCTGGCCGGTGGCGCGGTCGATCGAGGCCGGGCCCGTGGAGCCGTGGCAGCCGCCGAGGTTGTTCACGCCGATCACGAAGAAGCGGTCGGTGTCGATCGCCTTGCCGGGGCCGATCATGTTGTCCCACCAGCCGGGCTTCTTCGGGCTGTCGGCGTGCCAGCCGGCGACGTGGTGGTGGCCCGAGAGCGCGTGGCAGACGAGCACCGCGTTCGACCGCGCGGCGTTGAGCGTGCCGTAGGTCTCGTAGACCAGCTCGTAGGAGGCGAGCGTGCGCCCGCCCTTGAGGATGAGGGGCTCGAGGAAGCCGGCGCGCTGCGGCGCGACCTCGCCTACGGAGCCGACAGGAATCTCGGTCATTTCATGTCCGCGAAAACGAAAAAACCCGACCGGCTTTGGCGGGGGTCGGGTTCTCGTCGGGAGACCTGCCTCTCGCTTTAGCCGCATTTATTTCGCGCCCGCAAGCTGAGTTCAAATTCGGCGCGTGACGGCGATTATGGGGTCGCCGGGGGGGCCGTGCAAGTCAGGTGCCGCAGAAGGTCTGGTAGCAGGCGGTGACGGCCGGCGGGGCCGGTTCGCCGTAGGGCGCGAGTTCCGGGGTTTCCTCGAAGGGGCGCCGCAGGGCCTCCAGCAGCCGCTCGAAGGGCGCGAGGTCGCCTTCGTCGGAGGCGGCCGCGAGCGCCTCCTCGACGCGGTGGTTGCGCGGGATCACGAAAGGGTTCACGCCGCGCATGGCGTCCGCGCGGGCCGGGCCGTCGCGTCCGTCGGCCGCGCAGCGGGCGAGCCAGCGGGCGAGCCACGCCGAGGGCGCCTCGCGCTCGGCGAAGAGCGTGCGAAGCGGCGCCTCGTCGCCGGCCGCGGCGTCGGCGAGCCGCCGCCAGCCGAGCGTGAAGTCGACGCGCTGTCGGTGCAGGAGGTCCAGCCAGTCGGCCGCGAGCGCCTCGTCGGCCGCGTCGTCGCCGGCGCCGATGCCGAGCTTGTCGCGCCGCCCCGCCAGCAGGTGCCGGTGGTAGCGTGCCGGGAAGTCGTCCAGCACCTCCATGGCGAGCGCCGCGGCGCGGTCGGGGTCGGGGTCGATCGCGGGAAGGAGCGCCTCGGCCAGCCGCGCCAGGTTCCACTGCGCGATCGGCGGCTGGTTGGCCCAGGCGTAGCGCCCGTGGTGGTCGATGGAGCTGAACACCGCCGCCGGGTCGAAGGCCTCCATGAAGGCGCAGGGGCCGTAGTCGATCGTCTCGCCGGAGATCGCCATGTTGTCGGTGTTCATCACGCCGTGGATGAAGCCCGCGTTCATCCAGCGCGCGACGAGCGCGGCCTGCCGCGCGGCCACGGCGCGCAGCAGGGCGAGCGCAGGCAGCGCGTCATCCGCGAGGTCCGGGTCGTGCCGCGCGAGGGCATAGCCGGCGAGCTTGCGCACGCGCTCGTGCTCCCCGCGGGCGGCGAAGTACTCGAAGGTGCCCACGCGCAGGTGCGAGGCGGCGATGCGCGTGAGCACCGCGCCGGGCAGCGGTCGCTCGCGGTGCACGGGCTCCCCCGTGGAGGCCACGGCGAGCGCGCGCGTGGTGGGGATGCCCAGCGCGTGCATGGCCTCGCCCACGAGCACCTCGCGCAGCATCGGCCCCACGGCGGCCTTGCCGTCGCCGTTGCGCGCGAAGGGCGTGCGGCCGGAACCCTTGAAGGCGACGTCGCGGCGCCGGCCCCGGCGGTCGATCACCTCGCCCAGGAGCAACGCGCGGCCGTCGCCCAGCTGTGGCGAGAAGCCGCCGAACTGGTGGCCGGCGTAGGCCTGCGCGATGGGCTCGGCGCCCTCGGGCAGCGCGTTGCCGGCGAAGAGGTCGGCGCCGCGCGCCCCGGCGAGCGCATCGGGGTCCAGGCCGAGCTCCTCCGCCAGCGCGCGGTTGAGGAAGAGCAGCCGCGGCGCGGCCACGGCCGCGGGCTTCCACGGCACGTAGAAGCCCTCCAGCTCCCGCGCGTAGGAGTTGTCGAACGCGAAGGCCGCCGTCATGCGTTCAGCTTCTCGACCAGCGTCACCAGCTTCTCGGGATCGTCGGCCTTGAGGATCCTCGCCACGAGCGGGGCGATGTCCGGCAGGCTCGTGGTGAGCACGCGCTGCTTCACCGGCAGCAGGCTCGCCGGGTGCATCGAGAAGTGCCGCAGGCCCATGCCCAGCAGCAGCCGCGTGAGGGCGACGTCGCCCGCCATCTCCCCGCACACCGCCGCGGGTTTCTCGGCCTGCTGCGCCGTGCGGATCACGCCCGCGATGAGCGAGAGCACGGCCGGGTGCAGCGGGTCGTAGAGGTGCGCGACGGAATCGTCGGTGCGGTCGATCGCGAGCGTGTACTGGATGAGGTCGTTGGTGCCGATGGACAGGAAGTCGAGCTTGCGGACGAACATCGGCAGCGCGATGGCCGCGGCCGGGATCTCGATCATCCCGCCCACCGGCACGAAGGGGTCGAACTTCACGCCCTCGGCCTTCAGCTCCTCCTTGGCGCGCTCCACCGCCGCGGCCGCCTGGTTCAGCTCCGCCCACGACGAGAGCATCGGGATGAGGATCGCGGCCTTGCCGTGGCGCGAGGCGCGCAGGATCGCGCGCAGCTGCGTGTTGAAGAGCTTGGGCTCGGCGAGGCAGTAGCGGATGGCGCGAAGCCCCAGCGCCGGGTTCTCGGCCGAGCCCTCGCCGCCGTCCAGCGCCTTGTCGGCGCCGATGTCGAGCGTGCGGATCGTGACCGGGCGCCCCTTCATGCCCTCCACCACCGAGCGGTAGGCCTCGTACTGCTCGTCCTCGTCCGGCAGGTCGCGGCGGTTCATGAACAGGAACTCGCTGCGGAAGAGCCCGATGCCGGCCGCGCCCGCGGCCTTCACGGCGTCGAGGTCCGAGGGCAGCTCGATGTTGGCGTAGAGGTGCACGGGCGTGCCGTCGAGGGTCGCCGCCGGCGCGGACTTCAGGCGCTTGAGCTTCTCGCGCTCCAGCCGCGCCTGGTTCTGGCGCAGGCGGTACTCCGCCAGTACCGCACGGTCGGGGTTGACGATGACCACGCCCTGCGTGCCGTCGACGATGATCAGCTCGTCCTCGCGGATGAGCGTGCGCGCGTGGTGCAGCGCCACGATCGCGGGGATGGCGAGCGAGCGCGCGATGATCGCCGTGTGCGAGGTGGCGCCGCCCATGTCCGTCACGAAGGCGGCGAACGGGTGCTCGCGGAAGAGGATCACGTCGGCGGGCGAGAGGTCGCGCGCGACGAGGATCATGTCGGCGTCCTCGCGCGTGGGCCGCATGGCGAGCAGGCGCTTGGAGCCGGCCAGCGCCGTGAGGATGCGCTCGGCCACCTGGCGCACGTCGGTTTCGCGCTCGCGCAGGTACTCGTCCTGGATGTCGCCGAACTGCGCCGTCAGCTCGTCCAGCTGCGTGCGCAGCGCCCACTCGGCGTTGCACTTCTTCTCGGCGATGATCTCGCGCGGCGCCTCCGAGAAGGCGGCGTCCTCGAGCAGCATCAGGTGCACGTTCACGAAGGGCGCGAGCTCGGAGGCCGCGCTGTGGCGCACGCTCTCCGCGAGGCCCTTCAGCTCCTCGCGCACCTCCTTTACCGCGCGGTCGAAGCGGCGCTGCTCGCGGCTCACCTCGTGCGACGGGATCTGGTAGTGGTCCACCTCGGTGGACATGCCGAGGAAGAGGTGCGCGTGCCCGATGGCGATGCCGCCGGACACGCCGATGCCGTGCATCGTGAAGCAGACGTTGCGCGCGGGGGGCGCGGCGCCGTCGGCGGCCATGGGGCGGGGCCTACTCCCCTTCGCCGAACTTGTCGGCGAAGAGCTTGGCCAGGGCGGCGAGTGCCTCCTCCTCCTGCGGGCCGTCGGTCTCGATCTCGACCGTGGAGCCGATCCCCGCGGCGAGCATCATGACGCCCATGATGCTCTTCGCGTTCACGCGCTTGCCGTTGCGCGAAAGGTGCACCGCGCAGGGGTAGCGCGCGGCCATCTGGGTGAGCTTGGCGCTGGCCCGCGCGTGCAGGCCCAGCTTGTTCACGACGGGGACGGACTGCTTCTGCACGGCCGCCCCCCTCAGGCCTTCGCCGGCATGCGGAAGACGCCGGCCGTGCCGCCGGAGACGGCCTTCTCGACCACGGATTCCAGCGGCTCCTCGCGGTAGGTGAGTGCGCGGATGAGCATCGGCAGGTTCACGCCGGCGATGCCCTCGACCTTCCCCGGCCTGAGCAGCCGCGCGGCGATGTTGGAGGGCGTGGCCCCGTAGATGTCCGTCATCACGAGGACCCCCTGCCCCTGGTCGAGGAAGCGGATGAGGTCTTCCGCCGTGGGCAGGATCTCGTCGGGGTCGTCGTGGACCGTGACCCCGAGCTGGCGGACGTAGAGCGGGCGCTTGCCCAGCACGTGGCTCGCGCAGTGGATGAGGGATTCGCCGAAGGCGCCGTGGGAGACGAGGAGGATGCCGATCATGCGGTCATTCTACGACCCGGCGGCCCTCGGCTGCCAACCAACTCCCCGGTTGATGCGTTAAGGTTCAGAATACGCAAATCATGAAAAACGAACCGCGCGCGACCCAAATCGAGATTCGCGACCAGCCAGCCTACGGCTTGGCGGAGGCGGCTCGCTACCTGAGGTTGCCGGTTGCCACCCTGCGGTCGTGGGCGGTTGGCCGTGGCTACCCCAAGTCGGATGGTGGAACGGGACAATTCAGGCCATTGTTCAAGGCGGCCCGGTTGCACCCTCCGGTCCTCTCGTTCTGGAACCTTGTGGAAGGGCACGTGCTGTCGTCGTTGCGCGTAGACCACAAAGTGGCGATGCGCGAATTGAGGAAGGCAATCGTCTACGCGGAGCGTACGCTCGATGTCGAGCGGTTGCTGTTGCGCAAGGATCTCTCGACCCATGCGGGGGAAGTCTTCCTGGACGAGTACGGCAAGCTCATCAACCTCAATCGCTCGGGTCAGATCGCGATGCGAAGGTTGCTGGAGGAGCACCTCAAGCGCGTGGAATGGGATCAATGGCAGTTTCCGGTTCGCCTGTATCCGTATGTCTCGACCGAGGCGTCTCCCGGCAGGCCGATCGCCATCGATCCCGCGGTTGCATTTGGCCGTCCGATCGTCGTGAGCGCCGGCGTTTCGACCATGGTGATCGCCGACCGGATCGACGCTGGAGAGGCGGTCGAGGACCTTGCCGAGGACTACGGGTTGAGCCCGTTGGAAATCGAGCAGGCCGTGCTGTACCAACGCGCTGCTTGACGCGGGTCTATTTCACGGACCGGGATCTCGGAAAGGCGTTTCCGGGGATCCTCAGGGAAGCGGGGCTGACCGTTGAGCGCCACCACGACCTGTTTCCGCCGGACGGTCCCGACGAGCAGTGGCTGGAGTACTGCGGCCGAAGCGGGCGTATAGCGCTATCCCATAACCGCCGCATCAGATACACGCCAAACGAGCTGGCGGCGGTGGTCAGGCACTCGGTCACTCTGCTGGTCGTGATCGGGAAGGCGCCATTTCCCGAGTTGGCCGCGAATTTCGTGGCGACGCTTGAGAGGATTGAAGGTTTCCTCGAGAGGCATCCCCCTCCCCTTGTCGCGAAAGTCAATCGGCCTACGCCGGGTGAGTTGCGTCGGAATTCGGATGCAGCCGGATCGATCAGCCTCTGGTATTCGTGACAGGGCGCCCGGGCGCGAGCTCGCGGGATGGTGGGCGGCTTCCCGACCTCATCATGCGGCGCGGATCGGGGTGACTTCGGCGCTCCTGCCGGAGGCGGCCGCGAGCCGCGTCGCGGGGAAGACGCAGGAGAAGGTGCTGCCCTCGCCCAGCTCGCTCGTGATCTCCAGCCGCCCCTGGTGGCGTTGCAGCACGTGCTTCACGATGGCGAGCCCGAGGCCCGTGCCGCCGGAGGAGCGCGAGCGGCTGCGGTCCACGCGGTAGAAGCGCTCGGTGAGGCGCGGGATGTGCTCCGGCGCGATGCCCTCGCCGTTGTCGCGCACGCGCAGCACCGGCGCGCCGTCCTCCACGCCCCAGGTGACGAGGATGTCGCCGCCGGCGGGCGTGTAGCGGATGGCGTTGGTGACGAGATTCGAGAAGGCGCTCCTGATCTCCTCGCGGCTGGCGAGGAGCCAGGCGGGCGCCACCCGGGAGGCGATGCGGTGCTCGCCGCGGTTGATGCCCTCGGCCTCCAGCAGCACCGCGTGCAGGAGCGCCGGCACGTCCACGGCTTCCTCCTTGAGCGGGTAGCGCGAGTCCTCGAGCCGCGAGAGCATCAGCAGGTCCTCCACCAGGCGCTGCATGCGCTCGGCCTGCCCGGTCATGAGCTCCAGCGAGCGGCGGTAGACCTTCTCGTCGGCGTCGCGGGCGTCGGAAAGGGTCTCCAGGAAGCCGCGCAGCACCGTGAGGGGCGTGCGCAGCTCGTGGGAGACGTTGGCGATGAAGTCGCGGCGCATCGACTCCAGCCGCTCCCAGCGAGTGACGTCGCGCGACAGCAGCAGCTTCTCGTGGTTGCCGTAGGGCACCAGGTTCACCGAGAGCACGCGGTCGGCCTCGGCGAGGCCCTTCAGCGTGAGCGGCTCGCCGTAGTTCTGCGCCGCCAGGTAGTCGACGAAGGCCGGGCTGCGGATGAGGTTCGTCACCGCCTGGCCGCGGTCGCGCTTGAAGGTGAGGCCGAAGTGGTCCTCCGCCGAGGGGTTCAGCCACTCGATGCGGTCGTCGGCGTCCAGCACCAGCACGCCGTCGGGCATCGCCTCGCCCGCCTGCCGGAAGCGCCACAGCGCGTGCGAGAGGCTCGCGCGGCTGGCCGTCTGCTCGCGCAGGATCCGGTGCAGGCGCGCGTAGATCTCGCCCCAGGGGCCGTCGTCGTCGGGCATGTCGTCGGGCGAGGGGTCCGCGAGCCAGCGCTGCAGCCGCGTGCGCGCGCGCAGGCCGATCGCGACGACCGCGACGAAGTACGCGAAAAGGAAGAGCGAGGCGAAGGCCGGGCCGAGGAGCCAGCCCGCGAGCAACGCGCCGATGGCCGCGATGGCGGCGATCGAGGCGAGGCGGCCGATCCAGTCGCTCATGGCGGGGCGCGGAAGGGGAACGCCCCCATTCTACGCCCGCGAGAACCGGTAGCCGCTGCCGCGGATCGTCTGGATGAAGGTGTGGTGGCCGCTCTTCTCGAGCGCGGAGCGCAGCCGGCGGATGTGCACGTCCACCGTGCGCTCCTCGATGAAGACGTGGTCGCCCCACACCTGGTCGAGGAGCTGGGTGCGCGAGTAGACGCGCTCCGGGTGCGTCATGAAGAAGTGCAGCAGGCGGAACTCCGTGGGGCCCATCGCGAGATCGCGGCCCTTGCCCGTGATGCGGTGCGAGGCGGGGTCGAGCCGCAGCCCGTGGTACTCCACCGCGTCGTCGGTGATCTCCGGGGCGCGGCGGCGCAGCACCGCCTTGATGCGCGCCTGCAGCTCCTTCACCGAGAAGGGCTTGGTGATGTAGTCGTCGGCGCCCGTCTCCAGCCCGCGCAGCTTGTCCTCCTCGTCGCCGCGGGCGGTGAGCATGATGATCGGGAGCTTCTTCGTGCGCGCGTCCCCGCGCAGCCGCCGGGCGAGCTCCAGGCCGCTCTGCCCGGGGAGCATCCAGTCGAGGAGCACGAGGTCCGGCAGCGCCTCCTGGATTCGCTCGAGGGCCTGCTCGGCGCTTGCCGCCATGACGGGCGTCTGCCCCGCCTGCTCGAGGTTCAGGGCGATGAGCTCCTGGATGGCCGGTTCGTCTTCGACGACGAGGATCTGGGCGGGCATGGGGGCGATATCGGGATTGTTTCCGGCATGTTACGGCCCGGTCGTGACAGGGAGATTACAGGGGGGAGGAGGGGGGCGGCTCGCCTATAATGTCGGCTCGACCCGGAGCCTCCCCCCCATGGACCGCAATACCCCCCGCCCCACCGAGATCAAGCTGCACCAGAAGTCGCGCCTCCTCGAGATCGCCTTCGACGACGGCAGCCGCTTCACCCTGCCCTGCGAGTACCTGCGCGTGTTCTCGCCTTCCGCCGAGGTGCGCGGCCACGGCCCCGGGCAGGAGGTGCTGCAGGTGGGCAAGCGCGACGTGGAGATCAAGGAGATCGAGCCGGTGGGCAACTACGCCGTGAAGCTCGTCTTCTCCGACGGCCACGACACGGGGCTCTACTCGTGGGAATACCTGCACGAGCTGGGCGAGAAGCAGGAATCGAGCTGGAAGAGCTACCTCGCGCGGCTTGAGGCGGCCGGCGCCTCGCGCGACCCGAAATGAGCGACAAGACCACCCACTTCGGCTTCCGCGAGGTCCCGGAGGCGGAGAAGGGCGCCCACGTCGGGCGCGTGTTCACCTCGGTCGCGCAGGACTACGACCGCATGAACGACCTCATGTCGCTGGGGATGCACCGGCTGTGGAAACACTTCGCCATCGGCATGGCGGACGTGAAGCCCGGCCAGAAGGTGCTGGACGTGGCCTCCGGCAGCGGCGACCTCGCGCTCGCCTTCGCGAAGCGCGCTGGCGAGTCGGGCCTCGTGGTGATGACCGACATCAACGCCGAGATGCTGGCCGTGGGCCGCGACAAGGTGATGGACCACGGGCGGATCGCCCCGCCGGCGCTGTGCAACGGCGAGCGGCTCCCCTTCCCCGACGACACGTTCGACTGCGTCACCATCGCCTTCGGCCTGCGCAACTTCACGCGCAAGGAGCAGGGGCTGGCGGAGTTCGCGCGCGTCACCCGCCCCGGCGGCCGCGTGCTGGTGCTGGAGTTCTCGAAGGTGTGGAAGCCGCTCGCGAAGCCCTACGACCTCTACTCCTTCAACGTGCTGCCGTGGCTGGGCCGGCACGTGGCCAAGGACGAGGACGCCTACCAGTACCTCGCGGAATCGATCCGCATGCACCCGGACCAGGAGACGCTCAAGGGCATGCTGGAAGCCGCGGGCCTGGTGAAGGTCGAGTACCACAACCTCACGATGGGCGTCGTGGCGCTGCACCGGGGGTTCAAGCCGTGATCGCCGGGGCTTCGGCCGCCGTCGCCTCGCGCGCCATCAACCGGCTCACGGCGGCCGCGCCGCTCGCGCGAAGCCGCCTCGGGCGCTTCGCCGGCAGGACGGCCCTCTTCCGCGTGGGGCCGGTCTCGGCCTCGCTCACCGTGCAGACCACGGGCGAGGTGCTGCCGGCGGCCGCGGGCGCCGCGGCCGATCTCGAGGTGCGCATTTCCCCCTTCCTCCTGCCGCGCCTCGCGGCGCACGACGAGGCGGCCTACCGCGATGTCGAGACGGTGGGCGACATGGAGCTCGCCGGCGAGGTCGCCTTTCTCGCCAAGCACCTCCAGTGGGACGTCGAGGAGGATCTCTCGAAGGTCGTGGGCGATGCCGCCGCGAACCGGGCCGTCTCCACCGCCCGCGCCGCGGCCGCGTGGGGCAAGGACGCGACCGGGCGGCTCGCCGCCGGCGCCGCCGAGTACTTCACCGAGGAATCCCCGCTCATCGCTTCGCGCGTGAAGGTGGAGGACTTCGTGGCCGGCGTCACCGAGCTTCGCGACGCCGTCGAGCGCCTCGACAAGCGCATCCAGAACCTCGACAAGGCCGGATGAGCGAAGGGGGCCGGGTTCCCCTTTCGGGAATCGTCCTCATCGTCGTGTCGGCCTGCGCCTTCGGGTCGATGGCGATCCTCGCGCGCGGCGTCTACGCGGCCGGCGGCAACGTCTCCGGGCTCCTGCTCGCGCGCTTCGCCATCGCCGGCGCCATCCTCGCCGCGATCATGGTCGCCACGCGCCGGCGCTGGCCGCGCGGGCGCCCGCTCGCGGTGGCGGTCGGCATGGGCGGCATCGGCTACGCGGGGCAGGCCGCGTGCTTCTTCGCGGCGCTGCACTACGCCTCCGCGGGGCTCGTAGCGCTGCTCCTCTACGTCTACCCCACGCTGGTGGTGATCCTCTCGGCGATCTTCCTCGGCGAGCGGCTCACGGCGGGGCGCATCGCGCTGCTGGCCGTGGGGTTCGCGGGGCTGGCGCTCATGCTGGGCGGCGGCTCCGGGACGGCCACCGGGGTCGCACTCGGGCTGGGGGCCGCGGCCATCTACTCCGTCTACATCCTCGTGGGCGCGCGAGAGCTCGCCCGCACCGACGCGCTCGCGAGCACCACGGTCATCTGCCTCGCCGCCGCCGCCACCTTCGCCATCGCCTGGCCCGTCACGGCGCCGCGGTTCCCCGGTGCGGCGTGGGGCTGGGCCGCCCTCGCCGGGCTCGCCGTCGTCGGCAGCGTCGTCGCCATCCTCGCGTTCTTCGAGGGGCTCAAGCGCGTGGGGCCCGCCACCGCCTCCATCGTCTCGACTTTCGAGCCGGTGTTCACGGCGGCGCTCGCGTGGCTGCTGCTGGGCGAGAGCCTCACGCCGGCGCAGATGGGCGGCGGGGCGCTGGTGCTCGCCGCGGCCCTCTTCCTCGCGCGCCGGCCGCTCCCTGCCGCACGCGAGGCCCGCTCGCTGGGATAATTTCCCCTTTCAGCCGCCAAACCGCCCCCCCATGCGCTCCGTCTCCCTCTCCCGCTTCCTCATCGACGAACAGTGGCAGAGCCACGCCATCCCCGCCGACCTGCGCCTGCTCGTGGAGGTGGTCGCGCGCGCCGTGAAGGCCATCTCCATCGCCGTGGGCAAGGGCGCGCTCGCGGGCGTCCTCGGGGACGCGGGCAGCGGCAACGTGCAGGGCGAGGCGCAGAAGAAGCTCGACGTCATCGCCAACGAGATCCTGCTCGAGGCCAACGAGTGGGGCGGGCACCTCGCCGCCATGGCCTCGGAGGAGATGGAGCACCCGCAGGGCATCCCGCACCGCTTTCCCAAGGGCGAGTACCTGCTGCTCTTCGACCCGCTGGACGGCTCCTCCAACATCGACGTGAACGTGTCGGTCGGCACGATCTTCTCGGTGCTGCGCTGCCCGGAGGGCGTGGACCCCACGAGCGAGAAGGCGTTCCTGCAACCGGGCACGCAGCAGGTCTGCGCCGGCTTCGCGGTCTACGGCCCTTCCACGGTGCTCGTCCTCACGCTGGGCAAGGGCGTGCACGCCTTCACGCTGGACCGCGAGCTGGGCTCCTTCCGGCTCACGCGCGAGTCGATCCGCATTCCCGAGGAGACGAAGGAATTCGCGATCAACATGTCCAACCAGCGCTTCTGGGAGGCCCCGGTGCAGCGCTACGTGGGCGAGCTCCTCGCGGGCAAGGCCGGCCCGCGCGGCAAGGACTACAACATGCGCTGGGTGGCCTCGATGGTGGCCGACGTCTTCCGCATCCTCTCGCGCGGCGGCGTCTTCCTCTACCCCCGTGACCTGAAGGACCCGTCCAAGCCCGGCCGGCTGCGGCTCATGTACGAGGCGAACCCCATGGCGATGATCGTCGAGCAGGCGGGCGGCGCCGCCACCACGGGCCGCGAACGCATCCTCGACATCGTGCCCGCCTCCCTCCACGAACGCGTGGCGGTGATCCTCGGCTCGAAGGCCGAGGTCGAGGTCGCGACGCGCTACCACCAGGGCTAGGTGGCCACGCGCGCCGCCATTGCGCTCTTCCTGCTGCTGGGCGCGGGCGCGGCGGCGGCCCAGCAGCGCCCGGCCCTCCCCGTCGACTGGGAGGCGCCCCCGGAGCTTCGCGTCCTCTTCGAGAAGCACCTGCCCGCCCCGCCCGCCGAGGCCGGCGAGGACCGCGGCGCGCTTCGCCGCTGGGCACGCGAGGTGCGCCGCCGCGCCCCTGAGATCGCCGCGGCCGAGGGCTGGTTCTCCGCGAAGGTCGAGGTGACGCAGGAGGGCGGCCGCGTGAAGGCCGCCCTCGTGCCGGGCGAGCGCGCCACCGTCGCCTCCGTGGCGTTCGAGTTCCGCGGCGATCTCGCGGGCGAGGGCGACTTCCGCGCCGGGCGGCGCCGCGCGCTCGAGGAGGCCTGGGCGCTTCGCGAGGGCGCCGTGTTCCGGCAGGCCGCGTGGGACGAGGCCAAGGCGCGCCTGCTGGAGGCGCTCACCGACGACGACTACGCCGCGGGCGAGATCGCGGCGAGCGAGGCGCGCGTGGACGCCGCCACCGCCAGGGTGCGCCTCACCCTCGTCCTCGACAGCGGGCCGGCGTTCTCGCTCGGCGAGGTGCGTGTCTCGGGCCTCTCGCGCTACCCGGCCTTCCTCGTCGACCGGCTGCTCGACGTCGACCCGGGCGAGCCCTACCGCACCGAGCGCCTCCTCGACCTGCAGCGGGTGCTGCAGAGCGCACCGTGGTTCGCGAACGTGCAGGTGGAGATCGAGCGCGACCGGGCACGGCCCGCGCGCGTGCCCGTGCTCGTGACCGTCCTCGAGCGGCCCGTGGCCGACGTGGGGCTCTCGCTCGGCTACGGCACCGACGCCGGCCCGCGCGGCGAGGTGTCGCTGCGCTACCGCAACGCGTTCGGCCGCGGTTACGACATGCATTCCGCCCTGCAGGCCGACCGCGCGCGCCAGGTCGGCTACGCCGACTTCCACCTCCCGCCGGGGACGATGGGCGCGCCCTTCCTCGGCAGCGTGGCCACGCGCGACAGCGTCGGCATCCTCGGCGAGCGCACCTCCAACCAGGGCCTCGACACGCGGCGCATCGCCGTGGCGGGCTACCGCCAGTTCCTCTACGAGAGCGTCGAGCTGCGGCTGGGCCTCTCCTTCCAGAACGAGCAGGCCATCCCCGAGGGGACGGAGCGCACCCTCAAGCGCGCGCTCGCGCCCACGGGCCAGCTCGTGTGGCGGCGCGTGGACAACGTGCTCGACCCGCGGCGCGGGGGCGTCCTCACGCTGCAGCTCGCCGGCGGCGCCAGGGCCGCGCTCTCGGACCAGGACTTCATCCGCACCTACGCGCAGTACCAGCACTGGTTCGCGCTCTCGCCCGCGGACCAGCTCATCGTGAGGGGAGAGGCGGGCTACACGATCGCGCCGAGCCGCGAGGGCATCCCGGAGGATTTCCTCTTCCGTGCCGGCGGCTCGCGCTCGGTGCGCGGCTACGCGTGGCAGAGCCTGGGGGCGCGCGCGGGCGAGGCCGTCGTCGGCGGGCGCTACCTCGCCACCGGCACGGTGGAGTATGTGCGCTGGCTCACGCCGTCCTGGGGCGCGGCGGTGTTCCTCGACGTGGGCGATGCGGCCGATGCGCGCGAGGAGCTGGGCGCCAACAAGGGCTACGGTGTCGGCGCGCGCTGGCGCACGCCCGCCGGCCCGCTCGCGATCGACCTCGCCTACGGCGAGAGCGACCGCAAGGTGCGCCTCTCGTTCTCCGTCTCGGTGGCCTTCTGAGCGCGGCGATGACCGAGCCCGCCCGCCCCTCGCGCCTTCGCCGCTGGCTCTTCGGGAGCGCCTGGGCCACGGCCGGCACGCTCGCGCTCGCCGGCGCGGCGGCGGGCTGGCTCTTCTTCACCACGGCGGGCGCGCGGTTCGTGCTGGAACGCGCGGCGGCCTTCGCGGGCGGCACGGTGGAGGCGATCGAAGGCAGCCTCGCGGGTCCGCTCTCGGCGGGCAGGCTTTCGATCGATTCGCCCACGCGTCGCGTGCGCGCCGAGCGCGTGGCGCTCGACTGGTCGCCGCTCGCGCTTCTCGCGGGCGAGGTCCGCGTCACACGCCTGCACGCCGCGTCGGTCGATATCGCGACGGCGCCCTCGAAGGAGCCGGCGAAGCCGCCGCGCTCGCTCGCGATCCCGGTGAAGCTCGTGGTCGCGCAGGTTGGCATCGACCGGCTGCGCGCGGGCACGCTGGGCGATGCGGGCGGCGGCACGGAGCTTCGCGACCTCTCGCTCAAGCTCGCGGGCGGGCCGCTGGCGTGGATCCTCGCCGACGCGCGCGCCGCGACCCCTTTCGGCGAGGTGAAGGCGGGCGGCACGCTGGGCGCGACCGCGCCGTTCGCATTGGACGCAAAGGGCGAGATCGCCGGGAAACGCGGCGAAAGCGCCTGGCGCGCCACGGTGGAGGCGAAGGGGCCGCTCGCGAGGTTCGAGGTGGCGCTCGCCGGTCGCGACGGCGGGCTTTCGGGAACGGGCGCGGCGACCGTGGAGCCCTTCGCCGAGGCGCCCCTGCGGCGGCTCGTCGCGAAGCTGGAGGGCGTGGACCTCGCGGCCTTCGCCGCCGCGCCGCGCACGCGGCTCGCGATCGAGGCGGATCTCGCGCCCGCGGGCGCGGCCTTCCTCGCCGGCCCGGTGCGGATCGCGAACGCCGAGCCGGGCCCGCTCGACAAGGAACGCCTGCCCATAGCCTCCGCATCGGCGCGGCTCGCCATCGCGAAGGGGCGCACGGAGGCGACGAACCTCGAGATCGCGTTCGCCGGCGGCGGCCGCGCGCGGGGCGAGGCGGCGTGGGCGGGCGGCAAGCTCGACGCGAAGCTCGCGGTGGCACAGGCCGATCTCCTCGCGTGGCACTCCGCGCTGCGCGCGACGAAGCTCTCGGGCGACCTCGCGGCCACGGCCACGGCGGACGCGCAATCGTTCACGGTGGCGCTCGCCGACCCGCGCTTCTCCATCGACGGGCGCGCGCGCATCGCGGGCGGGCGGCTCACGGTGGAGCGGGCGAGGCTCGCGCGCGGCGAGGCGTTCGCGGAGGCGAAGGGCTCGCTGGAACTGGCTGGCGCGCGCGCGTTCGCGGCCGAGGGCCGCATCGGCAAGCTCGATCCCGCCGTCTTCGCGAAGGTGCCCGCGGGCGAGATCAACGCCGCGTTCGCCGCGAAGGGCGCGCTCGCCGGCAAGCCCTCGGGCGAGCTCTCGCTGGACCTCGCGGGCAGCCGCTTCGCCGGCATGGCGGCCGAGGGCACGGTGGCCATCGCCGCGAAGGACGCACGCGTGTCGGTATCGCGGGCGGACCTCACGCTGGGCGCGACGCGCCTCCTCGCCAAGGGCGCGCTGGGCCACGCGGGCGACACGCTCGAACTCGAGCTCGCCTCCACCGATCTCGGGCCGGCGGGAAGCGCCTTCGGCCTCGCGCTCGGCGGTCGCGTGGCGCTGGCGGCGAAGGTCTCGGGCGCCTGGGATGCGCTCGCGGGGACGGTCTCGCTGGATGCGGCCAACCTCCGCTTGCCGGGCGAGGTGCGTGTGGCCTCGGCGCAAGCGCGCTTCGCGGTGGGGGCCGGCGCCGACGCCGCGGCCAACGGCCGCCTGGCGATCCGCTCGGTGGCGCTGCGCGGAGCCGCGAAGCCCGTGGTGGAGGAGGCCACGCTCGCGATCGCCGGCACGCGTGGCCGGCACGAAGCCCGGCTCGAGGCGCGGCTGGCCGATGGCAACGCGGTGCGCGCGCTGCTCGACGGCGGCCTCGCGGCGGGCGACAGGCTTCCCGAGTGGCGCGGCCGCGTGGAGGCGCTCGAGCTCACGGGGCAGGCGGCCTTCGCGCTCGCGGCACCGGCGCCGCTCCTCGTGTCCGCCGGCCGCGTCGAGCTGGGCGAGGCGTTGCTCGGCGGCGAGCCGGGCGAGATCCGCCTCCAGCAAACGCGCTGGACGCCGGCCGGCTTCGAGACGCGCGGGTCCTCCAGTGCGGTGGTGGTGCGCACGATCCAGCAGCTCCTCGGCCTGCAGGGCGCGATGGGCTCGAACCTCGTGCTCGTGGGCGAGTGGGACGTGCGCGCGGGCGAGACGCTCGACGGCTTCGTGCAGCTGCGCCGCGCGCGCGGCGACGTGCGCGTGGGCGAGCCGCGCCAGGCGCTGGGCCTGGAGACGCTGGTGCTTCGCGCGGAAGCGGTGGCGGGGCGCGTGACGGCCACGGCCGACGTCCGCGGCAAGCTCGCGGGGCAGTGGAAGGGCGAGGCGGGCGCAACCGTGCGCCGTGGCGACCGCGGCTGGGAGATCTCGCCCGTCGCGCCGGTCGAGGGCCGCTTTACCGTCGACGTGCCGGACCTCGCCTTCCTCGCGGCGTGGATCGGGCCCGAGGCGCGTTCCGCCGGGCGGCTCCGTGGCGAGGGCACGCTCGCCGGCACCGTCCGCGAGCCGAGCTGGAGCGGGCGCGTGGAGGCGACGGGGCTCGCGATCCGGGAGCCCTCGCTCGGCGCCGAGGTGGCCGACGGCACCGTGGCCATCGCGCTCACCGACCGCGAAGCGCGCATCGAGCGCTTCCGGCTCGCCATGCCGTGGCAGCTGGGGGAGGAGGCAGCGCGCGCCATCGCCGCGGCGAAGCGGCCCGAGACGGGCCTCGTGACCGCCGAGGGGTCCCTCGACCTCGGCACGCGCAAGGGCGAGATCCGCGTGAAGGCGGCGGGCTACCCGCTCACGCGGCTGCCCTCGCGCTTCCTCGCGGTCTCCGGCGAGGGCCGCGCGGTGATGGACGGCGCGGCGACCACGCTCACCGGCGACTTCACGGCCGACGCGGGCTGGTTCGGCATCCCGGCCTCCGCGCCGCCTTCGCTGTCGGACGACGTGATCGTGGATCGCGGCGAGACGGCACCGGCGGCCGCGCGCGCCGCCGAGCGCATCCGCCTCGACCTGCGCGTGAACCTCGGCGAGCACCTGCATTTCCGCGGGCGCGGGCTCTCGACGCGGCTCGCGGGGTCGCTGCGGCTCGCGGGCGAGGCGGGCGCCAACCTGCGCGCCACCGGCACGATCCGCGCGGTGGGCGGCACCTACGACGCCTACGGCCGCACGCTCACGCTCGAGCGCGGCGCGCTCAATTTCCAGGGGCCCGTCGACAACCCCGGGCTCAACGTGCTCGCGCTGCGCAAGGGCCTGCCGGTGGAAGCCGGCGTGGAAGTGCTGGGCACGGTGGCGCGGCCGAAGGCGCGGCTCGTGTCGTCGCCCGACGTGCCGGAGCCCGAGAAGCTCGCGTGGCTGGTGCTGGGGCGCGGGCAGGGCGACGTGTCGGCGGGCGATGCGGCGACGCTCGTGCAGGCGGCCAACGCGCTGCTGGGAAGCGACGCGCCGGCGACTTCGAAGATCCTCGGCGGCTTCGGCCTCGACGACGTGCGCCTGGGCCGCGACGACTCGAGCGCGCTGGGCACGCTGCCGCAGAGCACGGTCGCGGGCCGAACGGGGCAGGCCTCCGCGGCGGAAGTCGTCACGGTGGGCAAGCGCCTCACCGACGACATCTACGTCTCCTACCGGCAGGGCCTCGCCGACGCCGAGGGGTCGCTGCGCATCGCGTGGCAGCTCACGCACGGCCTGCAGCTCATCCTGCGCGCCGGCTACCTGCCCGGCGTGGACGCGGTGTACCGGTTCTCGTTCCGGTGAGAACGGGTCGGGCTGGGGTCCATCCGTTGATGAATCGACAGCCCTAGGCGAGAATGAATTCAAGTATGGAATGTGCTGACATCAATTGTCTCGGCCACGCTCCTACCAGGAAGGAACTATCTCGATTCCCCGCTGCTTCGAGCAGAGTTGAAACTCCAAGTGCAGGTTTGGCCTCAGGGCGCGAATGGCACGCTCCACGAGCGCTGCCGCCGGGCCATACGATGGCGCTCCGTAATAGTCCTCGACATAGAGGGCCTTGTGTGGCACGAAATCCGTCGATAGCACAGAGAAGTACCTTATTACTTCCCGCAATGAATACTCCTTCCAATGGTGCCCGTACGTCGGTGTTCGGAGAATGTCGTCGACCGGGATTCCACCCCCAAGACGCCTCGCGAATCTCCTTGCATCCCACAGACGACCTCTCAGCGCGTAGAAGTTCGGCGTAGTAACGATGATCCTCCCTCCGGGAGACAGCATTCTGTAGACTTGGCGCCACATGGCCACTGGATTGAACGTGAGATGCTCGAGAATCTCCGTGAATAGGATCACGTCGAAAGAACTGTCATCGATTGTCTCGAACGCCCTGCCGGACTCGATTTCATCGTAGACAACTAATCTGATTCGCCGGCTAGCGGCAAGGCGTCGAACACTGTCGAGGGCCAAGGTAGAGCCAAAGTCTGCGGCTGTTACTTCATAGCCGTCGCGGGAATAGAGATAAGCCTGATGCAACCAGTGGGCACCAATATCGAGGACGCGCCCGCCCCTGTTGGGCCAAGTTTGTTCGAAAAGCTCCTTCGTCCGCCGAAAGCGACGGAAATGCGCCCTCAGGTATCCGATGTCAGTTCCGCCGGCGCTGGTCATTTCCTCTGTGATTTGCGATAGGTCGCGCTCACACGAGACAACTGCTGACGGAGACGGGCTCATTCTTATGCCTGACGTTTTCGGTTGGAACCTCCGATTGTAGCGTCCCGGGAAGAATGAACCATTCCCAAGGGGCCGGTACGGCATCGGGGCAACGGCGATCTTTCTGGAGGGTAGGTTATGAGACGGGGCTTTCGGTTGGTCGCGCGCATTGTGATGGCGGTGTCCGCACTTGGCATTTCCCCATCAGTCGATGCGCAGAGCGGATCGATTTCCGCTTCTCCAAATCCGTGTGCAGTTCCGGCTGGCGGAACATGCCGATCATCAATATCGTGGGCCAGTGGCGGTACATCGCTTGCTTCAATCTGGGTGGAGGCCGATCACAGCGGACCGATTGCACCGGTTCTCTTTGCGCAGGGCACATCCGGTTCTCAGGACGCGTCGTGGATTCAGGCAGGAAGCTATTTGTTCGTGCTTCGGAATGGTTCGGCCCAATTCGGGCCGGAACTCGCACGAGTGACGGTCACCGGCGCATCTCAGAGCGCGAGCCTTGCAGCTAGCCCGCCGACCTGCGCCGTTCCTAGCGGAGGCACTTGCAGTACGACTTTGTCGTGGAGCACTGCGCCTGCAGTGCTAGCGACAGTCTGGGTGGAATCCGATCATACCGGGCCGATAACGCCACAGAATGTTGCACAAGGCACATCCGGATCGGCCAGCATCTCGTGGATTCAGGTCGGCACCTACGCCTTTGTATTGCGACAAGGTACCGCGGCAAGCGGGGTTGAGCTTGCGCGGACGACCGTCATAGGCACGTCGTCCGCGCCGTCCAACCCGTATCAGGCCGAATTTGTCGGAACATCGATCTCGACGACGATGCAGGCAGGGGCTCAATATACGGCGCAAGTGACCTTCCGAAATGTCGGTACCGATACATGGACGTCGTCCAACGCGTACCGGCTGGGCTCGCAGAATCCCCAAGATAATCAAACTTGGGGACTCGGGCGCGTGGAGTTGCCCCATTCGGTGTTGCCTGGACAGAGTGTTACGTTCTCATTTCAGGTTGCGGCGCCCTCAATGCCGGGCCAGTTCAACTTCCAGTGGAAGATGGTCCGTGAGTTTGTCACCTGGTTTGGCCAGCCGTCGACGAATCAGGTCATTACCGTTCAAGAGGCGCCGCCGCCATCCTCTGGGGACGGGGAGGTTCAGGTGCCCGCCTGGAGTCTCGCTGCGACGGCTTCCGGTTCGTACCCTGGGTCGCCGCCCTCGCTAGCAGTCGACGGAAACTCCGGTACGCAGTGGAGCGCTGGCAACTTCCCTGTGCAATGGATTCAGGTCGATGTGGGACAAAATCGGTACCTGACAAGAGTCAGGCTGCTCGTGAGTCAGTATCCGAATGGAGCGACAACACACGAAGTGTGGGCCGGGGAAACGGAAGCGGCGCTGCGGAAGGTTTCCGCAATTAGCGGCCCCACCGTTTCCCCCCAATGGCTTGAAGGCCGGATCGATCAGGACGCACGATTCGTAAGGATCGTCACGACAAACAGTCCGTCATGGGTCGGCTGGTTCGAGATCGTTCCGTACGAATTTCCGGCGCCCGAAACGTACGACCAATTCATTCCCTTGGGTAGAAGTGTCTCCGGATCATTCCAAAGCAACGGCCAACCCCACTCGTGGTCCACTGTCAGGAGAACGGCGACCTGGACGGATGTGCATTGGGGCAACGGCGTCGAGGAGTTTGAGATCAAGAGGAATTGCTTTGCCGGTGAGGACTACGTTTGGTTGAACGCATATCGTGATGGGTCGACGGGAAGTCGTTGGATTGTTGAAACGACCAAGGCTCTGTTCGTCGATCATGACTCGGGCGTTGTAACCGATATCACCTCCGGGGGCGCCTGTGGCCGCTCGGGTCAGCCGTACGCCAGGTTGCGGGTAGGCGGCCCCTATACCATAAAGGTGTGGATGAACATGTTTCGCGTGGATGGGGCTACAGTCGGTCGGCGCATCTATTGGCAGGCTACCTATGCACGGCAGGCCGGTGTACTCAATTCATGTTGGGTGAGTGGCGGATCGAATTTCAGACCAGGCCTTCGGCAGGACGAGGCGTGGTGGGATCGCAGAAAGAACGACATTACCGATATCTGGGAAACAGACTCTCCGACGGGCATGCGCATCGATACCACGACCCCGACGTATGCAGGCTGGGCGATAGGGTCGGGTCCTGTTGGTACCCCGGAGACCGGCCTCTTCGCAGGTAACCCCTCATATCCGGAGCCGACAGGCTTGAATGTCGTCAACGGAAGATGGGGCGTCTTTGGAAAAGGAGCTGGATGGGCGTGGGATGGCAGAGATGTCGGCGGTCAGGTGTTGTGCCTGAACTCCGCAGCTTGGTAGTGGCAAGGCGGGCAACGGCCGGGAATGTGCCAGTTGCCAACTTGGGAGGCTGCGAGGGGGCAGATTTAGGAAGGATGCCTTCAGGCCCCGACTTTCACGCCTCTGGGCAACGGTCGCCGTCGAATGGTGCCGTGTCACCGCGGAAGTTGTATCAGGATCGGCCTCAATCGGTAACCGGTGTCGGGAACTCGAACGACTCACGCTGCGATCAGGCCGATAGACCTGATCGCATCGCCATCCGTGAAACGGAGGCAATTCTATTCAAGTCCCGCAAACAAAGATTCGAAAGGAAAGTCGCGATGCTTTGGCATTTTCCTAGCGCTCTCTTACCGGCCTAGATTGCATCGAGGGCCGCGACGACTTTCTCGCGCACCTGCCGGGCGAGCGGGGCGATGTCGTCGCGCTTCGTGAGCGTGACCATCGTCTCGGGGTCGAGCACCGACACGACGGTCCTGCCGTCCGCCGGGTTCTCGTAGACGGTCACGTTGCAGGGCAGCAGCAGCCCGATGTCGATCTCGCCCGAGAGCGCCTGGAAGGCGAAGCCGGGGTTGCACGCGCCCAGGATCACGTACTTCGTGAAGTCCTTGTCGATCTTCTTCTTGAGCGTGGCCTTCACGTCGATCTCGGTGAGGATGCCGAAGCCCTGCTCCTTGAGCGTCGCGGTGACGCGCTCGACGGCCTGTTCGTAGGGGAGGTCGACCGTGCGCGAGTAGCCGTAGTTGCCCTTCTTCACTGCAGACATGGTGTTCGCTCCGCGGTTCGAAAATAAGGAAACGCTGATTTTACCCCGGCGGCGCTACGCGGCGGGCCCGTCGACGGCCCACCCCGCCGCCGCGCGCGCGTGGATCGCGGTGGTGTCGAAAACGGGCACCGGGGAATCGCGCTCGCCCACGAGCATCGGGATCTCGGTGCAGGCGAGGAGGATGCCTTTCGCGCCCTGCGCCACGAGCCCCTCGATGATCCGCCGGAACTGCGCGCGCGAGCCGTCCAGCACCTTGCCCAGGCACAGCTCGTCGTAGATCACCCGGTGGACGAGCGCGCGGTCGGCCTCGCCGGGCGTCACCGCCTCGATGCCGTGGCGGTCGTGCAGCCTCGCAAGGTAGAAGTCCTGCTCCATCGTGAAGCGCGTGCCGAGAAGCCCCACCTTGCCGATGCCGCGCGCCTTCACCTCGGCGGCGGTGGCGTCCGCGATGTGCAGCAGCGGAATCCCCACGGCGGACTCGATCGCGCCGGCGACCTTGTGCATGGTGTTCGTGCAGATGACGAGGAAATCGGCGCCGGCGCGCTCCAGCGACCGGGCCGTGTCCGCGAGGAGCCGGCCGGCCGCCTCCCAGTCGCCGTCGCGCTGCAGGCGCTCGACTTCCGCGAAATCGACGCTTGCGAGAAGGACCTTCGCCGAGTGCAGGCCGCCCAGCCGCCGCGCCACCGTCTCGTTGGCGATGCGGTAGTAGGGGACGGTCGACTCCCAGCTCATGCCGCCGATCATGCCGATGGTCTTCATGCCTGCCATGTTGACATCGAAGATAATTCGACTATTATAGAAATACCGAAAGACGAAAGGGCCATGCGATGGGCAACCGCGAATCGGAAGACCTCTCGCGCTTCGCCGACATGCTCTCGGCGATGGGCACGGAACCTCGGCTTCGCATCATGCGGCTGCTGCTCTCCGCGCATCCCGAGGGGATGGTCGCGGGCGAGGTCGGCGCGGCGCTGGAGATCGCCGGCTCCACGCTCTCGCACCACCTCGAGCGGCTGCGCAACGAGGGCCTCGTGACCGTGCGCCGCGAGGGCACCTTCCTCTGGTATTCGGCCAACGCCGTGGCGCTGCAGGACCTGCTGCGGTTCCTCTACGCGGAATGCTGCACGCGCAGCGGCGCCTGCGAGCCCCGCAAGATCCTCGCCTGACGAAAGGAAGAGCCATGAACGCACCGGAGACCATCAAGGATGTCGTGCGCGAGAAGTACGGCGAGGCGGCGAAGCGCGTGAAGTCGGGCGGGGGAGGTTGCTGCGGGCCCGCGCCGGCGGCGGCGTCGTGTTGCGCGCCGGCCCCCGCCGCCACGAGCTGCTGCGGCACGCCGTCCTCGGCTTCGCGCGGGTCGAGCGATCCGATCACCTCGAACCTCTACGACCCGGCACAGGCCGGCGCCGTGCCGGAGGCGGCGATGGCCGCCTCGCTCGGCTGTGGCAATCCCACGGCGCTGGCGGAACTCGCGCCCGGCGAGATCGTGCTGGACCTCGGCAGCGGCGGCGGCATCGACGTCCTCCTTTCCGCGCGGCGCGTGGGGCCCACGGGCAAGGCCTACGGGCTCGACATGACCGACGAGATGCTCGCGCTGGCGCAGGAGAACAAGGCGAGGAGCGGGCTCGCGAACGTGGAGTTCCTGCGCGGGGAGATCGAGAACATCCCGCTGCCGGCGGCGAGCGTGGACGTGATCATCTCCAACTGCGTGATCAACCTCTCCGGCGACAAGGACCGCGTGCTGCGCGAGGCCTTCCGCGTGCTGCGGCCCGGCGGGCGGTTCGCCGTCTCCGACGTGGTCGTGCGCGGGGAGGTGCCCGCCGCGATCCGCAAGAGCCTGGAGCTCTGGGCCGGCTGCATCGCCGGCGCGCTCTCCGAGGCGGACTACCGCGCCAAGCTCGCCGCCGCGGGCTTTGCCGACATCGGCGTCGAGGTCACGCGCGTCTACGGCGGCGACGACGCGCGCGCCTTCCTCGCGGGCCAGGGCTTCGACGACGCCATGGCCGCCGCGGTCGACGGCAAGTTCGTCTCCGCCTTCATCCGCGCGCGCAAGCCCTGATCGGGGACGCTCCCCGGGGAGCGTCCCTAGCTTCCTTTCAGCGCCCAGCCGAGGTAAAGCAGGCCGATGGCGGCGATCCAGCTGCCGGCCGCGCGCACGGCGACGCGCTGCCAGGGTCGGTTGACCGATGACGCGCCCCGCGAAGCGAGGAGAGAGACGACCAGCACCGCACCCGCCGTGCCGGCAAGCGCGAGCAGGGCTCCGCCTCCCGAGCCAGCGAGGCCCGCGCCGTTGAGCGCCCCGTGCAGCAGACCGACGACCGCCGCGAGGGCGAGGGGAATTGCCGGGGGCGCGCGACGGTCCGCCGCAACGAGGATCCCCACGAGGAGCAGGGAGAGCGCGGTCGAGGAAGCCGGCACGCGCGAGGCGAAGCCCAGCCAGCCCGCCACGCCGCCTGCGAGCCACGCCGCCGGCAGCGTGAGCGTCACGCGCCGCGCGAGGGCTCGCCCCCCCAGGCCGGCCAGCATGGCCATCGCCACGACCGCGAGCAGGTCGTCGAAGCCGAGGAAGAGGTGGGTGAAGCCGTCCGCCACCGGGCCGAGGCCCGTGGACGACTCGTGCGCGTGCGCGAAGCCGGGGACGAGCGGGAACGCGCCGGCCAACCGCGCCGGCGCGAGGCGCCTCACGCGAGGGCCCGCCAGGCGAAGAAGACGCCCGCCGCCGTCACCGCGGCGCCCGCGCCGCGAAGCGCGAGCCGCCCGCGCTCCCAGCGGTGCACGAGGCCGACGGCGATGCCCGTCGCGTGCAGCAGCCCCGTCACGATGACGAAGCCCACGCTGTAAAGAAGCCCGCTTGCGCCCGCCGGCAGCTCGGTGCCGTGCGCGTGGCCGTGGAAGACGGCGAAGAAGCCCACGAGCGCGATGGCGACGCCGAGCGGCGGCCGCGACTGCGTGGCGACCATCACGCCCAGCAGCACTGCCGAGAGCGCGATACCGAGCTCCACGCCCGGCACCGGCACGCCCATGAGGCCGAGGAACCCGCCGAAGGCCATCACGAGCGGGAAGGCCACCGGCAGCAGCCAGATGGCGGGCGCGCCGAGCTGCGCGCCCCACAAGCCCACGGCCACCATGGCGAGCACGTGGTCGAGGCCCGAGACGGGATGGAGCATCCCGGAAAGGAAGCCGGCGGCCTGGCCGCCCCCTTCGTGGGCCCAGGCCGGCAGCGCGACGAGGAGGAAGGCCGCGACGAGCGCGGCACGATTCGGGGCTTCGGGTGCGTGCAGGGGCCTCATGGCGTTCTCCCGGGAATCGCGCCATTTTCGCGCTGCGGCGTGTAGCGCAATTGAGAAAGGTCATAGCCCTGCGCCCGCGCGGCGGCGAGCGCCTGCTCGAGCAGCGGGGCCGGCAGGCGCGGCGTCCGCGAGAGGATCCACAGGTACCGGCGCTCGGGGTTGCCCACGACGGCCCAGCGATAGCCGTCGTCGAGCCCGATCACCCAGTAGTCCGCGCGGAAGGGCCAGAAGAACGACACCTTGAGCTTCGCGTTGCCGCCGCCCTCCACCGCCCAGGCCCGCGCGGTGGCCTCGTCGAAGCCGTCCTCGGTGCGGCACCGGTTCACCACCGAGAGGTCGCCGTCGTCGCGCACGCCGTACTCCGCCGTGGTGTCGCCGAGGCACTGGCGCTGGAAGAACATCGGAAACGCGGCGATCTCGTACCACTTGCCCGCGTAGCGGGCGAGGTCCACGGCGGCGACCGTCCGGACGGGCGGCGGCTCCGCGAGCGAGAGGGCAGGCAGGCACGCGAGGAACGCGACAAGGTGAACGGCGAGCGTCTTCGTCATGATCGTCGATGGGTCCCGGGCGGGCGTCCTTGCGGCTACAATTGCGGCCCGCATCACCCCTCCATTGTCGCACTCCGCAATGTCCGCCTCCGCATCCCCCGCTTCGCAAGCCCGCATCACCCAGCTCATCGCTTCCGAACTCGGCGTGAAGGCCCCGCAGGTGGCCGCCGCCGTGGCCCTCCTCGACGAGGGCGCCACCGTGCCCTTCATCGCCCGCTACCGCAAGGAAGCCACGGGCAACCTCGACGACACGCAGCTGCGCGCGCTCGAGGAGCGCCTCGGCTACCTGCGCGAGATGGAGGACCGCCGCGCGGCCGTCCTCGCCTCGATTGCCGAACAGGGCAAGCTCACCGACGAACTGCGCGCGGCGATCGAGTCCGCGGCCACGAAGCAGGCGATCGAGGACCTCTACCTGCCCTACAAGCCGAAGCGGCGCACCAAGGCGCAGGTCGCGCGCGAGGCGGGGCTGGAGCCGCTCGCCGACGCCTTGCTCGCGAACCCGATGCTCGTGCCGGAGGCGGAGGCCGCGAAGTTCGTGAAGGTCGTGCCCGCCTCGGAAGGCGTGGATGCGATCAATGTCCCCGACGCCAAGGCGGCGCTGGAGGGCGCGCGAGACATCCTCGCCGAGCGCTTCGCCGAAACCGCGGAGCTGCTGGAGAAGCTGCGCGGGCGCCTTTGGGACCAGGGGCTCCTCGCCTCGAAGGTGGTGGAGGGGAAGGAGGCGGCGGAGGAGGAGAAGTTCCGCGACTACTACGACTGGTCCGAGCCCATCCGCTCGATCCCGTCGCACCGGGCGCTCGCGCTCTTCCGCGGCCGCACGCTGGGCGTGCTCGAGGTGACGCTCACGCTGGGGGAGGCGCTCGAGGCCGCCATCCCCCATCCCTGCGTGGCCATGATCGCCGCGCACTTCGGCATCGCCGATCGCGGCCGCCCCGCGGACAAGTGGCTCGCGGACGTATGCCGCTGGACCTGGAAGGTGAAGGCTTCGTGGCAGCTCTCGGGCGAGCTCATGAACCGCGTGCGCGAGGCGGCCGAGGCCGAGGCCATCCGCATCTTCGGCAGGAACCTGCGCGAGCTGCTGCTGGCGGCGCCCGCGGGCCCGAAGACGGTGCTGGGCCTGGACCCCGGCGTGCGCACCGGCTGCAAGGTGGCCGTGGTCGATCCCACGGGCAAGCTGCTGGAGACCGCCACCATCTACCCGCACCAGCCGAGGAACGACTGGCACGGCTCGCTCGCCACGCTGGCGCGGCTGGTGATGCAGCACGGCGTGGCGCTCATGGCGATCGGCAACGGCACCGCGAGCCGCGAGACCGACCGGCTGGCGGCGGACCTCATCAAGGCGGTGGCCGCGAAGGCGCCGGAGAGGAAGCTCGCGAAGATCGTCGTGAGCGAGGCGGGCGCCTCGGTGTATTCCGCGTCCGAGCTCGCGGCGAAGGAGTTCCCCGACCTCGACGTGAGCCTGCGCGGCGCGGTGTCGATCGCGCGGCGCCTGCAGGACCCGCTCGCGGAGCTGGTGAAGATCGACCCCAAGGCGATCGGCGTGGGCCAGTACCAGCACGACGTGAACCCCTACGGCCTCGCGCGCACGCTGGACGCGACGGTGGAGGACTGCGTGAACGCCGTCGGCGTGGACGTGAACACGGCCTCGGTGCCGCTGCTCGCGCGCGTGTCGGGCCTCAACGCGTCGCTCGCGAGGAACATCGTCGACCACCGCGACGCGAACGGGCCGTTCGTGAATCGCGCGAAGCTGCGCGACGTGCCGCGGCTGGGGGAGAAGACCTTCGAGCAGGCGGCGGGGTTCCTGCGCATCGCGAGCGACGGGCCGGGCGCGAACCCGCTGGACCGCTCGGCCGTGCACCCCGAGGCCTACCCGGTGGTGGAGCGCATCCTCGCGCGCATCGGCAAGGGCATCGGCGAGGTGATGGGGCAGCCGGCGCTGCTGAAGGGGCTCTCGCCCTCGGACTTTACCGACGAGCGCTTCGGCGCGCCCACGGTGCGCGACATCCTCGCGGAGCTGGAGAAGCCCGGCCGCGACCCGCGCCCGGAGTTCCGGACGGCCACCTTCCAGGAGGGCGTGGAATCCCCCGCCGATTTGCGGCCCGGCATGGTGCTCGAGGGCGTGGTCACCAACGTGGCCGCCTTCGGCGCGTTCGTGGACGTGGGCGTGCACCAGGACGGGCTCGTGCACGTCTCCGCGCTGGCCAACCGCTTCGTGAAGGACCCGCACGAGGTCGTGAAGCCCGGGCAGGTCGTCAAGGTGAAGGTGCTCGAGGTGGACCTCAAGCGCAACCGCATCGCCCTCACGATGCGCCTGGACGACGCGCCCGGCGTACGCGCCGACCGCTCCGCGGCCAGCCCTTCCCCCCGCCGCGACCCGGCCCCCGCCGGCGCCATGGCCCTGGCCCTCGCCAAGCTCAAGCGCTGAGGGACAGGAATTGGGGACGGTTCTTCAGAACCGTCCCCAATTCCTGTCCCCGCGTCAGCGGCCGAAGACGGTGCGCAGCAGGTCGGTGGTGCGGGCGGCGGGGTTGGTGCGGATCTTCTTCTCCTCCTCGCCCACCATGCGGAAGAGGCCGTCGAGCGACTTGTTGGTGACGTAGTCGTCGAGGTCCAGCGACTGCCGCCCGCCCATCATCGGCACCTTGTCGAAGCGGCCCATCATGTCGGTGTAGGCGCGCGTGGCGCCGACCTCGCCCACCTTCCTCGACACCACCGGCTTGAAGGCCGCGTAGAGCTTGTCGCGCGTCTTGCGGCTGAAGAAGTCGGTGGCCGCGGTGTCGCCCCCCGCGAGGATGCCGCGCACGTCCTCCAGCGTCATGTCGCGGATGGCGTCGCCGAAGAACTTCGCCGCGAGCGGCGCCGCCGCCTCGGCCGCGCGGTTCATGCTGAGCACGAACTCGTCCACCTGCCGCTGGAAGCCGGCCATGCGCGCGACCTCCGACACCTTGCGGATCTTCTCCGGCATGAGGATCTTCACCGCCTCGTTGGCGAAGTAGCCGTCGGGGCGCCCCAGGCTCTTCACCGCGTTCTCGGTGCCGACGGCGAGGGCCTCCTTGATGCCCGCGGCGCCGGTCTTGTCGTCCGTGGCGCCGATCGCGGGGCCCTTGAGCCCGGCGGCGCCCTTGAGGAGGTCGTCGAGCTTCGGCATCTGCGCCGTGGCGGAGAGCGCGAGACAGAGCCCCGCGGCGAGCGCGAGCAGTCGTTTCACGGGGGAACCTCCGTCCGAAGGGGATCAGCCCAGCTTGCGGGAGCGGGTTGCCCCGCGCAAGGGGACTTTCGGCTCGCGCGCCGCCGGCCCGCCCCCGTGCTCCGCCGCGAGCGCGAGCGCCGCCTCGGCCACGGCAACGCGCAGCGCATCGGGCTCACGCACCGCGAAGCGGAAGGGCAGCCGCATCAGCTCGCGCGCGTACCAGTCGAGCTCCGAAGCCGATCCGCGCAGGAGCGCCCCGCCTTCCGCCTCCTCGGTGATGCCCATCGTGGGGTGCAGCTCGCGCCGCGCGCACTGCGGCTCGGTGAAGAGCATGACCTCCACGGGAATCGCGCGCGGCAGCGTGGCCATCGCCCGGTCCAGGTACGCCACCGCATCGAAACCCTCCGGCCGCCCGAACGCGCGCGGCGTGACCTCGGCGTGCGCCACGCGGTCCAGCCGCAGGGTGCGCAGCCCCGCGCGCAGGTGGCAGTGCCCCACCACGTACCAGCGCCCCGAGCGGAACACGAGCCCGTAGGGATCGAAGTCGCGCGAGGTGAGCGTGCCGTCGGCCGCGCGGTAGCGGAGCGCCGCCGTGCGCCGTGCCTGCGCCGACTCGGAGAGCACGCGCAACAGCCGCGCGTCGGCGCTCGCCCGCGCATCCCCCGTCTGCAGCGCGACGCTCTCCCGCAGCGCCGAGATCGTGCGGCGCGGCGCGGAAGGCAGCACGCGGTCGAGCTTCGCCTGCACGCTCTCGATGGCCGGGGCCGCGTCGGCGAGCCCGAGGCCGCGCGCCGCGATGAGGCCGAGCGAAAGCGCCTGCGCCTCCTCGTCGGTGAACATCATGGGCGGCAGCTTGTAGCCGGGCACGAGCCGGTAGCCGCCGTAGCGCCCCTGCTCGGTGGTGATGGGGATGCCCATCTCCTCGAGCATGGCGATGTAGCGCCGCAGGGTGCGGCGGTCGACGCCGACGCGGGCGGCCAGCTCGGCGCCCCCGATCTGCGCCTGCGACTGCAGGATCTCGAGGACGGCGAGCACCCGGGTGGTGGGATGGGACATAGCGCCACCTTACTCAGGAAATAGGACGGGAATCGCCCTAGTTCGGCGGTAGTGTACGCCGCATGGACCGACTGCCCCGCCTCACCGCCCTCGCCTTCCTCCTCGCCTGCCTCGCGATGGCGGGGTGCCAGCAGTACGCCGCCGCCGCGCCCGTGCCCGCCGCGGGGGAGTGCCGTTCGTCGCCTTGACCCCCTCCCGGGGCTCGGCTACCTTCGGACGGGTTGGTCCCGCCACCCCGCCGGAGGAACAAGAATGAAGATCGCACAACGGCTCGCCGGGAAGGCCTCCCGGCTCCTCGCTCTCGTCGCAGCACCGCTCGCCTGCCTCGCCGCCGCGCTGCCCGCCGCCGCGGCCGACACCGTCAATGTCTACTCGATCTGGCCCGAGAACTGGGCGCGCCCGATGTTCCAGGAGTTCGAGAAGGCCACCGGCATCAAGGTGAACTTCGTGCGCTTCTCGTCGGGGGAAGCGCTGGCGCGCGTGATCGCGGAGAAGAACAACCCGCGCGTGGACGTGCTCTTCGGCGGCCCCGTGGAGACGCACGCCGCCGGCATCAAGGAAGGCATCTTCGAGCCCTACAAGCCGCCGTCCTTCGCGAAGCTCCCGGCGCGCTTCAAGCACCCCGAAGGGCAGTGGGTGGCCATCGCCGACGACCCGCTCGTGTTCATGACGAACGCCAAGTTCCTCAAGGAGAACAACCTGCAGCCGCCGGCCTCGTGGAACGACCTGCTGCACCCGGCCTACAAGAACATGCTGCAGATGGCGGACGCGCGCACCTCCGGCACGGCCGTCACGCGCATCTTCTCGGTGCTCGAGGTGAACGGCCGCGACGAGGCGAAGGCCTTCGAGTACATGAAGAAGCTGCGCCCCAACATCCAGCTCTACACCAAGAGCGGCGGCGGCGGCACGCTCCCCGTGGGCCTCGGCCAGGCCGGCGGCGGCATCTTCTTCATCGTCGACGCGCTGGACACGAAGGCCAAGGGCTACGACGTGGTGATCAGCTTCCCGAAGGAGGGGATCGGCACCGCGGCCGAGGCCATCGCGCTCATCAAGGGCGCGAAGAACCCGGAGCTGGGCAGGAAGCTCATCGACTGGGCCAGCTCCCCGGCCATGCAGAACACGCTCGCGAAGCACAAGATCAACTTCCTGCCGGCGCACCCGGACGTCGCCGTCGAGCCGGGGCTGGCCACCGTGATCAGGGACGCGAAGATCTTCCCCATCGACGCCGACTACGCCGGCGCCAACCGCAAGCGCATGGTGGAGCGCTGGATCGCCGAAGTGCTGAACCCCTGAGCGCCCCGGGATGGCGAGCTTAGCGCCGGCCGCGGGCCCGGCCCGCGGCCTCGCGTGGGCGCGGCAGGACCCCGCGCTCACCGCCACGGTCCTCGTGCTGTGGCTGCTGCTCGGGCTCTTCGTGGTCTTCCCCCTCGCGATGCTCACCGCGAGGGTGTTCTGGGACGGCGGGCACTTCTCGGTGGCCGGCATCGGCGCGATCCTCACCGACCGCCACCAGGTGCAGGCCTTCTGGAACAGCCTGCTGCTCGCGACGCTGGTCGGCCTGCTCGGCACCCTCGTCGGCTTCGTGTTCGCGTTCACGGTGGCGCGCGGCGGGCTGCCGCGCTGGGTGGTGACGGCGGTCGACGGCGCGGTGCTGCTGCCGCTCATCTCGCCGCCGTTCACGACGGCCATCGCGATGGTCTTCTCCTTCGGGCCGCGCGGGCTCATCACCTACGAGCTGCTGGGCCTGAAGGGCGTCACCGTGTACGGGATGACGAGCACGCTCTTCTCCGAGGCGCTCACCTACTTCCCCATCGCCTACCTGGCGCTTCGCCCCATCCTCGCCGCCATCGACTCCAACATCGAGGGCATGGCGATGAGCCTGGGCGCCTCGCGGATGCGGGTGTTCCGGACGGTCACGCTGCCGCTGTGCATCCCGGGGCTCGCGAACTCGTTCCTGCTGCTCTTCGCCGCATCGCTCGCCGACTTCGCCACGCCGCTCATCCTGGCCGGCAACGCCTTCCCGGTGCTGCCCACGCAGGCCTTCCTGCAGATCACCGGCATGTTCGACCTGCGCGGCGGCGCGGTGCTCTCGCTCGTGCTGCTGGTGCCCGCGGTGGCGGTCTTCGTGCTGCAGCGCTACTGGGTGAGCCAGCGCTTCTACGTGACGGTCACGGGCAAGGGCGCGGGGCAGCAGCCTTTCGAGAGCGTCGCGCCGTGGGTGCGCTGGGCGCTCGTGGGCGCCTGCCTCGCGGTGACGATCGTGATCGTGTACCTGTACGCGCTGCTCCTCTACGCCTCCCTCGTGATGGCCTTCGGCGCCAACCACGCGTTCACGCTGGGCCACTACGGCGTGATCTTCACCGAGGGGTTCAAGGCCATCCGGGACACGCTCGTGATCGCCGGCTTCAGCATGCCGCTGGGCGGGCTCTACGGCGTGCTGCTGGGCTACCTCGTCGTGCGCAAGGCGTTCCCGGGGCGGCGCACGATGGAGGTCGTGTCGATGGTCAACTACGCGCTGCCCGGCACCATCGTGGGCATCGCCTACCTCATCGCCTTCAACGACCCGCCCGTCGAGCTGGCGGGCACGGCGCTCGTGATCGTCGCCTGCTACGTCTTCCGCTACGGGCCCACGGGCATCCGCACGACCATCGCGCTGCTGCAGCAGATCGACCGCAGCCTCGAGGAGGCCTCGCAGAGCCTGGGCGCGGCGAGCGGCACGACCTTCCGGCGCGTGACGCTGCCGCTCATCCTGCCGGCCTTCTTCGCCGGGCTGGGCGTGGTCTTCATCCGCTCGATGACCGCCATCAGCGCCACGATCTTCCTCGTGTCGATCAGCTGGACGCTCATCACCGTGAAGATCCTGGAGAAC
>Ga0209476_10000312_pt1 | contig 33181 bp, 39 predicted proteins | sample KloWWTrecipitate_FD_187179 | JGI IMG/M metagenome (GOLD analysis project Ga0209476, IMG submission 187179) | Active sludge microbial communities from Klosterneuburg, Austria, studying microevolution and ecology of nitrifiers - Klosterneuburg... | ecosystem: Engineered > WWTP > Aerobic digester... | reverse complement strand
GGCTGATCCGCCGAGCCTTCCAAGCAGTCGACGGTGATCGACGTGGCTGGGCCGTCATCGGGATCGAACGACAAGTCGAACACCAGCGAGTCCGGCGACAACACCAGCCGCGAGGTCCAACCCCGATATGTGGAAGGTGCCGACACGTATGTCCTCCACGGTGGTGCGTCGATCTGCAGAGTTGCCGGCATGTTCACCGGCAGCCCACCGAACAGTCCGCTGTCCGGCACCGTCAACGCGACCGGGCGATCCAACTGCAGACCCGTCCACAACGTGCCGATCCGCGCATACGGGTCCCAGAACACGTCACGAATCGACACCAGCGTCGAGGTCACCAACGAGTTGGTCGTCGTGCCCGAGCCCTGCGTACCGACGCAGTACACGTCGAACCGGCGGTACGCCGACTCAACACGACCATACGTTGCGAACACCGACGCCACATCCGTGCCACCCAGTTCTGCGACCGCTGCCCACTCCTCAGGCGTGAGCTCCACCACCGTGTCGGTCGTCTCGCGGAACATCCATTGCAGCGACTCACGGGGCTCGTAGATCGGCTGCAGCGGGCCGTCGCCATCCGGGTCGAGGCCGAGGTACATGAACGTGCACGGAGCGCGATCCGACCCACCCGCCGAACGGAACGCCGACCCCACTGGAATCGACGTCGTCGACGACAGTCCACCGGACCCATTCCGATACTGCACCGTGATTGGCCCCGGCTGAGGCGGCGGCGGTGGATCGCCCCCGGGACCGACCGGCGGTGCTGCGTGCACGGTCGGCGTCGCCGCGAGTGCGCCCGCCATGACCACGGCCGCGACGAAGCTGCGACCTACTCGCATGCCTGCGGCTCCAGTCCGCCGTCGTCGAGCAACCACCGCCCGTCGACAAGCACCATGACAGCTACGACGCCGGTCTCGACGCCGGGTGGCCCCAGATTTGGCCACGCATCGGGCGGTGCCTTCTCGCCCGTGTCCTTGTCCTTCCAGAACGTCGCGTCGATCTGGCAGTCCCATACGAACGCTCGGGTCGGGTCATCGTTCTCGACGACGTACGGCCGCAGCGTGACGCCGCCGGAGATGTCGAGCACCTGATTCTTCTGCGTGCGCTCGACCATGCCGTCGTTGTTCGCCTGCAGGACTCGCTCCGTGATCGGCGCAGCAGCCAATTCCGGGCTCGTCGGGTCAAGCGGCCATCGCGAGTAGGTGATGAGTTGGGCGTACACACCGGCGACGTAGGCGTCGATGATCGGCTGATGCTCGGGCAGGCTGGTGTGCAGGTTGTTGGGGTCGTTGGGGTCGGTCACCAAGTCGGCTGGTCGGATCAGTGTCGTTGGCGGACCATTCGTCGTCGTCGTCGTCGACGACGACGTCGTCGATGTCGACGCATCGCTCGAGGCAGAACCGGTAGACGTGGTCGTCGAGTCGGCCGACGTCGTGCTGGTCAGTGACGTAGCGGCGGTTGGAATTGGCACCGTCGGGTCGCCGTTCGAACTGTCGCCGCTCGAGCAGGCACCGAGCACGAGCGCAGCAACGACGATGAACGAGAAGGCTGGGTGGGATCGCTTCATGACAACTCCTCTCGGCGATGCGCAGGTGCGCAGCCGAAGGTCGGCAGGAGGCGATCGGTCGCGATCGCGATCACAGCGTCCACACCCCATTCGAGTCGGTGAGACCGAATGCGAACGCTGTCAAGACGGATGCTAGCGAGATCGCTGGGCCAAGGGGGAACGCCCGGCGCTTCGTCGCCCGCTGGTAGATGAGTCCGCACCCGGCACCGATCGACAGCGCCAGGAGCAGTGCCCAGTACGCGGCGGCTGGTGAGATTGCGCCGAGTGGCGCGCCGAGAACGGTTGCGAGCTTGACATCGCCGAGCCCGGGTGTACGCGACTTGCTAACGAGATGCGCAGTAAGGAGCGGCCCGCCCATGATCGCCGCGCCCGCGGCGAGCGGCTGCCAAGCAGTGTTCTCCACAACAACTAGGTGGACACTGAGGACAGCAAGGACGAAGGCACCCATGCCGGTCAGCCAGTTCGGAATTCGAAGTGTGCGAGCGTCGACGACGGCCGCAGTGACTGCGATCATCCCGAGCGCCGGCATCATCAGTACCTCTGCCCGGCCGACGTACACAACGGCGAGCAGGGTCGTAATTGCGAGGCCAGCACCGATGGTTCCTGCTCCGGGGCCGCGCTGTTCCAGGTCATCCACCGCCGCTTGAGTTGGCGTGGTGTGGAGCATGGCGACCTCCGAAGGATTCACGGTATCACCGCTGCCGAAGTCGGTTTTCGCGGGTGGGGCATACAAGTAAGCAGGTATGCGGTAGCGCCGTCGCGGTGTCCGGGTGAACGAGTCGTCTGCGGGCGGTCGTATTCTTCGGGGTGTGCCGCGCCCTCGTATCGAACGAGACGAACCAATCGACCCGCTGGCCACGAAGCTGCCTCGCTCGCTGATCAAGCGGCTGAGAGTTCGCGCCCGCCAGGACGACATCAGTGTGCAGGATCTCGTTGGTGCCGCGATCGCTCGCGAACTGACTCGTCGCGAACGTTTGGAGGCGCGACGAACGAACCGGCTGACTTAGCGCGATCGACGGGTCCTTCACCAGCGACATTCCCCACCCCTACCTGGCCGGCAGCGCGACATCAGCGAATGCGATTGTCGATAGCTTCTTATAAACCAGTTGTGTTATCGTTTCCTATCGAGAGGAGCGATGATGTCGACACCGAGCCCGTATCGGCCAGGATTCGCAACGCAACCGCCGCTGCTGGCCGGCCGCCAGCACCTCCTGCAGCTCGTCGAGACTGCAGTCCGGACCAGCGGGAACCGGCGCCAGTCGTTCCAAGTCCTGTACGGGCCACGCGGCGTCGGCAAGACCGTGCTCCTCGACCGGTACGCGGCGATCGCGATGGAACGCAAGTGGGCTGTGGTGCGTCACGAGGCACGCTCACCCGGCGACCCGATCGGCGCGATCGTCGAACAGCTCCACGACTGCACGGGGCTAACCAAGAAGATGAGCCGCGAACTCATCGAGCTGCGCGAACGATGGGGCGAGGAATCCCAGACGCTCAACCTCGGTGTCTACCGACGAGAATCCAAACGCGAACGGCGCGACGCGATCCCAATCGCCCAACAGTTCGCCAGCGCTGTACTGGCTGTCGGCGAGCACTGCACGAAGGACCGGCGCGGACTGATGATCCTCGTCGACGAGGTCCAAGAAGTGCATCCCGACGAGCTCTCGGTGTTCGGCCCGATCATGCAAGACCTCAGCCGCCGACCTGAGCTCACCGCGATGATCGTGTTTGGCGGGCTGCCCGACACACCCGGGCTCGTCACCGACGCCGTCACCTACGGCGAACGCATGGCGTTCCACCCGATCGACAACCTCGACAACGACGCCACCCTGCAAGCACTCGCCGGACCCGCCGACTCCGCGGGCCGACCGTTCGACGGCGACGCGCTCACCGTGCTCGCCGACGCCACCGGCGGCTACCCGTACTTCGTGCAACTGTTCGGCGACTACGCCTGGCAAACATCCGACAGCCACACACGCATCACCCTCGACGACGCCAACCAAGCGATCGACCTCGCCCGGCACGACAGCGAACGCGGCCTGTACGTCGCTCGCTGGAAGAAGCTGCCCGCCGGAGAACAGACCTACCTCACTGCGATGGCGCGCATCTCGACCAGCGACCCGGTACGAACCGGTCAGATCGCCGACGCTCTCGGCAAACCCATCACCGCGCTCAGCGCCGTCCGCAACAGGCTCCTCGACCGCGGCATCATCGTCGCACCGTCAACCGGACACGTCGCCGCATCCATCCCCGGCTTCCTCGACTACGTGCGCACCGTCGCCGAACCACCAAAGCCAACCGAACGCCAGTTGCCGTCGAAGAATCGAACCAGCACTTCCCCCTCCAGAAAGCCACAGCGCCCAGGTCGCACCGCCTGACCCGCCGACCCACGAAGGGAGATCAGCCGATGCTCACCGTCGGACAACTCGCACAACACCTCAGCACCCTCGACCCGAAGCTCCCCATCGGGATCATCGACATCGACCGCCATCGCGGCTCGCAACGCGCCACCGTCACCCTGCGCGTGCTCACCGACGTGGATGTCATCCACGAAGCCCGAACTGGCGAGCCGCAGGCGGTGTGGCTGAGTGCCCAACCGTCCGGCGGCCAGCCCGACCCTCTGACGGGTCGTTCGCCCTCGACTGTCGTGCTGCCCAGCCATCCCTGCGGATGCCTCATCCCCATCGCCGTCGCGCCTGGCCGCAGCGTCAACCTCGATGCATTCCCTTGCCCGCACCATCAGCCCAATGACCTCGTCATCCGCTCCGCCCACCGCGCCAGCGAGTGAACCGTTCCGCTTCACGGACGCTGCGCGACTCCATGCCCGGCGGTTCAACAAGCACCCACTCGCGTCCGCACTGCGACTGTTCAGCGCCGACCAACGAATCACCCATCCCGATGGCGGCATCGCGCTCCTCACCGAAGCCGGCCACGTCATTCGTGCAACTGCACTGTTCGCCGCGACGTACGTCCCGTCATTCCTCGGAATGCTCTACGGCTTCGCGATCGGCAGCATCCCGCTCATTGCACTGACCGTTCCGGCGATGCTCGTGTCGGCACTCGTCCTGGGCTCGCGATGTGAACGCCAAATCCGAGCACGCCGAACCTTCGACACGGCCGGGCACCCGTGGGTCCTGTCCGACGTCGCCACCGAGCCCCACCTCGGAATCGGCAACCAACTGCTGGCCGAGGTCGTGAGTCGAGCCGAGGACGCGAGCGCCGACCTCGTGCTCACCGTCGCGGAGGACAACGAGATCGCTCGGGCGCTCTACGCCCGTCACCACTTCCTCGTGATCGATGGGCGAGGCCAGACGATCGCGATGCGTCGGCGGGCGGGAGCCGGCGTTATCCCCGCCCCGAGAGTGCGTTGACCCGGTTTGCCTCGACCCAACGCTCTACTTCGTCGCGCTGGAATCGAATGAGGTGACCGACCTTCACATGCGGGATCCGCCGTTCCGCGATGATGCGACGCACATATCGAACCGAGACGCCGAGCTCGTCGGCGAGCTGCTCGACACTGATCAGTGGGGCCTTGCCGTCGCAATGCATGTGCTCCTCCAGTCCGTGCCTCGGATGTCGCCCTCACCGTGTACCCGACCCGCGATGGCGATGTCGCGTGACAGGTCAGTTAGCGCTCGCCAGCTGCTGGCGGACTCGGCGCTTCGTGGCGGCGGCTCGGCTGATGCTCGCAGGCCCAGTCTCAGAGCTTGAGCGCGGTCAGAGCTTGCGTTCTCACCGCTCCATCGACGTCGCGTTGAACGATGTGAGCGGTCGCTACGCCATCGGCGCTCACGGTTTCGTGCAGTTCCCCGTCGACGAAGTGAACGGCGGCGTACTCGTCGATGCCCACCCCCTCGGGCAGCAGACTGTCGCGGATCATGGCCTCGAACCGGGAACGCCGCTGCTGTTCATCGAAGTGGGGGCTGTGACTACCGGCGAGCAGGCCGAGCCCGTTCGTCAAGGGTCGCAGATGTCCGTCGAAGCCGAGTGAATCGGTGATGCCAGAGTCGAACCAGCAGATCCCGCCAGCGCTGCTGCCGTAAAGGATCGTGCCCGCGTCGACGGCTTGGAGGAGGAGCTGATCGATGCCGTGAAGCCGCCAGACGGCGAGCATGCTCGAGCCGTTGGATGAGTTCGTCGCCGTATCGGCGAATCCAGTCGACGAGCTCAGGGGTGTAGCGGCCATCGTTCACCCTCTGATCGAGGAGCTCCGCGTCCTTCACGATGAGCTCGCGATCGGACGAGAAGATGAGATCGAGCTCGAGATCCTGGGTGTCGTACCCATCGACGGTGCGCACGAAGGCAGTCTGGAGGTTGATACACCAGCCGTGGAACACTCGATCAGGCGCTTGCCAGAAGTGCCAGATGGCGTGATGTTCGCCGGGCTGTTGCATCATGAGGCATCCGTGGGCCGACCACGCGTCTCGTGCTGCCCGCGGGTGACATCCGTTCTCGGTCGGCCACTCGCCGACCAGTCAGCTACGGGTGGTCACTCATGGGCCAGTCCGTGCCCCATTCAGCATCACCACAGGTTTGGCAAACACAATCACCCGTATCGCAACTGCGGAAGTAGCCCTTCTCAAGCATCGGGTGCCGGCGACCAGTGGGACCTTCTCTGCCGTGTTGAATTTGTAAAGTCAGAACGCCGATCGGATTGGTCCGATTTCAAGGACCGAGCCAACTTAGACCGGCGTTCTCACGTTAGAGCACTCAACATTGTCGTGGATCAGCCGGAGTTGTTGGCAGCGTCGACGAGTCTGGCCTTCTCGTCTTGAAACTGCTGGAGCGCCTCTGCGTGTTCCTCGAGCATCGGTGCTTGAAGTTCACTCTCAATCGCTAGAAGGTCCTCTTCAAAGGACAGCTTCTGTCGGCACTGAGCGTCGGACTGCGCCGAGTTTCGTTCTTCTTGGGAGATGTCTTCTAGGTCGGTTGGATCCGTGACCGAGAACGAAGCTGGGGCCTCCCACCAGTTAGCGAAGTCGAAACCAACCGCGCTCATGCATTTCGACCAGTCTTTCACGATTGCCTGCCCTCGTGGATCGAGGTAGAGGCGGTCGTTACTGTCGATCTGGAGCTGAACGAGCTCGGAGTACCCGGGAAGGCCCGCGAGGCCCTCGGGGTTCCCGTAAACCTCAGACATCGCCTTTGGAAAGCAGGGAACACCATCCTGATCTGGAACACTTGCGGCAGGATCCACCATGGTCGCGCCATAAAGCGCTCCGGCTTCAGCGTCGGTCAGTGGAGTCTGTGATGCTGCGGTCGCATGGTTGGGGTTTCTATATCCCCATTGACTTGGGTTATCGTTCGGGATTGCGCCATAACGCGACTCCAGCGAGTACACCGACGCTACGGGCAGTTGCCGAGGGAGGTCGATTGAGAATCCCCGCGCCTGCATACAGCTCTCGATGCGTTCAACCAGACGATCGTTGAGCACTACTTGATCTGAGTCAGACATCAACAGCACAGATTCGATGGGAAGCCCACTTCGGGCCCGATCAACCTTGGTACTGACGCTTGTCGTCGGATTCGTAGTGGTATCACCGGTGCACGCACTAAGAGTGTGAATGACTACCGCTGCAAGCAGTGCCGATCGCTTTGACGCTCTCCAGCGCCAGAGATCGGATGTCAGCAAGTGGTGCCGTCGTTGAGGTAGAAGATCGCCGCGGAACGAGGGTTGTTGTTGCTGCCGTAGTTGGGCAACGTGCACGCAACGAACGCTCCGCTCGCCTTCTTCTGAGTCCATGAGAGCGTTGAATGATCCCAGTACGACGAGTAGGAGGTGTTAGTGCCGGTGTTGGTATTCAGCGAGGACTGCAGTGCCGGGCTGCCCGCGTAGTTCGTGGCGAACCAAAGACAGTACTTCCCAGAGTTGCAGCTGCTTTGAGATGCCTCCGCTTGCATCGAACCTCCAGCCACAAGGATGAAAGCTGCTACTGCGCTGATTACTCGTCGCTTCGACATTTTGAAATCCTCCATTGTTGGTTGAGTGCACCGGGCTGTCGAACGTAGTTCGGTGTTCGCTGCATCTCCTTGACTGACGAGCAACGTAGCACAGGAATCTCGCCACAAGAACCGATGGCTCCCATCGGATGTCATCGGGCGTCGAGTTCTTACCAGTCGTGGCTGAAGTGGGCTCTCCGCGTTTCAGGGTGGGTGTTGAGGGTGTCGAGTAGGTGCCAGTTGGACCGGCCGGCCTAGAGCCGGGCTCGGGTTCGGTGGTGGTCGAAACGGTGAAAGCCGAACGCTGTTCGTTTGACGCGTTTGACGAGGTTGTTGATCGCTTCGGTGGACCCTTGGAGACATGCGCCTGATGCCAGGCGACGATCTGGGCGGCCCACTCGCCGATCGTTCGTCCGAGACGTTGGACCTCGAGAGGCATCGAGTGGTCGGTGAAGTCGCGGGCGATCTTGGCGACCCAGGCGGCGGCGAGCTCGGGGGTCGGTGTGGGACGTAGAGCGGGCGGCCGACCTCTTTCGCGTTCCATGCGAACCACACCTCGCGTTTGGGGTCGCCGGCGGCGAGCATTCCGAGGAACCGTTCGCGGCCTTCGATGGTGAGGCGTTCGGCGGCCATCGTCGAGTAGACGTCGACAGCGGTAGAGCGGATAGTCTTTTCGGCCGCGGTGGCCGAGGGTGTCGTTCTGCACGCGGCGCCGGCACTCATCGAGCGCGACGTTGGCCAGGTGCACGAAGTGAGACGGATCAGCGACTTAGACCGCGTGTCGGCAGCATCATGTCGAAGACCACCCGGTACGCGGCCGAACGATCCAACGTCGCCCACCCGCCCCCATCCCGCCTCGCTTGCGGTCGTTGCGCGAACCAGGCGCATGCTGGGGAGACTTCCCGGCTGGCAACCACATCGAGGAGCTGTCCTCGGGCGACATCGACGATCTGGGTCGACCAGCACGGGGTGCGGAAGGGGCCGTCGCGCTTGTAGAGCGTCTCGTCCAACCCCACCGATTCGACGGTGCCGTAGTGGGCCGGGTCATCGATCAGCAGCTTGCCGAACAACATCACGGCGTCGTTCACCGTGTGCCAATCACACGCGAGGTCGGCGGCGACTCCCGACACCGCCGACCGTGCCTGCCGACCTGCAACGTCACCCATCGCGCCGCCCGTGTTGTCAACGCGCACCGCTGCGCAGCGATCGTCGGGTCCTGCTCGGTCCACGTCCCAAACCCGCACGCGTCGTTCGGGCAGCACCATCGTTGCTTGAACCACGCCAGCCGCGTCGGGCGACCGAACACCGGGAGATCCAACAGCAGCACCTGCGTTGGCCGTGGTCCCACGCCAACACCCCGCACTCGACGCAGGCAGGGCGTGGCACCCTGGTCTCGATCTCCACGCGCAGCCACGACGGCCATGTCCGACACCGCACACGACCACGTTCGGCAGGCCAACAAGCAGCGCGCACATGCGCGTCGGATCGGCTTTCTACAGGGCTCCTCGACACTGGACGGCGTAGGGCACCCTCAGCGTCGCAGAGACGCTGTCCCGCGCACGGGACCTACCCACCCTCATATCCGAAGCGCCGCTCAAGGACTTGCGAAATGTTGTTCGATGGATGGGTAGCCTCCCGCTAATGAGTGCGGATGAGGTAGCTCGCGACGGAGGTGGACCGGATTGCGACGATGCGAGTGCGCCAGTAACGGAAGGGCCAATTCGAGAACCGGTACCGATATCTACTTTCCGGCGGAGAGTCGACGCTGCGCGTCAGTGGCTGGTCGTCATCGCTGTGGCAGTCGGTGCGGCGCTCCTTATCCGAACGTTCGTGCTACAACAGTTTTCCGTATCCGGTTACTCGATGGTGAATACCTTGCACGACGGTGACCGGGTGTTGGTCAACAAGCTCAGCTATCGCCTTCACGAACCGCGTCGCGGGGACGTGATCGTTTTGGAAACGTCAGAGGGCGCAAGCGAGCGCGACCTCATCAAACGTGTGGTCGCACTGCCCGGCGAAACAGTGGCGTATCGATCCTGTTTGCTGTTTATAGACGGGAAGAGACAGGATGAGCCTTACCTCAGCGCTGCCGTCGTCGGCTCCACGAACTGCGGAACGGATCAGGCTCCGCTCCAGATCCCAAGCGGTCACGTGTTTGTTCTCGGAGACAATCGCCCAGCGTCGAAGGACAGTCGCGATCCCAGCGTAGGACCGATCGACTACGACAAGATTGTTGGTCGCGCATTCGTCGTGATCTGGCCCGCTGGCGACTGGCGCTGGCTGTAGCGGCGCTCTCGACATCGGATGCACCGATCCAAACGGGACTCTCTAGGCAACAGTGCGGAATCAGACACCACCTCGCTGATCGCTCGGATTCCCTCAATTTGAATCTCCTCCGTCGGAGAATCAAAGTGCCAGATTGCCGGACCCGTCCACACGGGCGTCGATGTCGCTAGGACGAAGCGAGAGGGACCTGACCCAGCATCGCCGTACGCACGTCGCCCGGACACACGCTAGTTCCCGGTCGCACGCAGGATCGAAGCAGCTTCGGTCTGTCCGACACCCCGAGGGTGCTAGCCACGAAGCGTTTCGGCTGGCGGCGTGTGGCTTGCACGGATAGCCGGGACAAGCCCCGCTAGTGCGCCTGTGGCGAGGCCTATGGCTGGTGCGATGAGAACCATTGTTGGGTCAATGGTCGCGGTCCATCCTCGGGCTGCGCTGGTGATGACGATGCCGATGATGCCGAGGCTGGCTCCGACGGCTCCAGCTCCAGCTCCGACGAGTGCTGCCTCAACAGTGATTTGCCGACTTATGTGTGCTCGCTTGGCTCCGAGCGCCCGACGCAGGCCGATCTCGGATCGGCGCTCAATGACGTTGAGAAGAGTGGCGTTCGCGATAGCCACGGTCCCGATGAGTAGCGCGAGTGCGGAGAGCGAGAGGAACAGGCTTGTGATGTCGCCTGAGACTTGGTTGCGAAGCCTCTTGGGGTCTGGTGGCACGAGTGCCTGAAGACGCTCAGGCAGGTCGGGCCGTAGCGCTACTGGCGCCTGCCGTCCAGCGAGTGCCGCGGCACCGGGTTGGGTGTCGATAAGCACTTGGTAAGTGGCCCCGGCGACGCCGAGGTCGCGGGTGGCGGTGGAGGTAGGGATGATGACGGCGAGCAGCAGATCGGGGTTGCGCTCCACATCATCTATGATCCCAATGATGGTGTAGGCGTTGTCGCCAATGAACACGGCTGGTTGGTTGTCGATGCGTGCTATGCCGAGCTGCGACGCAGCGGCACGCCCAAGGACCGCCACCCGAACGCTCTCGTCCTCGAAGAACTGATCGTAGAGCCGCCCGACTTGCAGTGTTGGCAGTGCGGCGAGCAGCGCACCGGGTTGGGCGGCGATGACCGGCGCCGTGGTACTGGGGTTGGTCGATCTGGTGGGGGTGGTGCGTGGCTGCAGGGTGCCGTTGTCCGGGATCGTGAAGTACAGCCCTGCGTGGTTGATGCCGTTGAGTCGTTCCAACCGTGCGCCGACGTCACCAGGAAATGGGTTGGTATCGTCGGGTGCGGCGTCTTGAATTCGGACTTCGGTTGCTTTGAGCGCATCGAAACGTGATGAGACTTGTGCTCGTGCGGTTTCGGCTAGGCCGTTGGTGGCGACGAATGCCCCGACACCCAAGATGGTGCCGAGTGCAGTGAGCAGTGTTCGGACTGGTCGTTGTGTGATCGAGGAGAGGGCTTCGCTGATTGTGTCAGACCACTTCAGCCGCGAAGGCTCAATACCGGCTGTCATGGCACACTACTGTCCGGTTCGGTGAGGACACCGTCACGGATCAGCAAGTTGCGTTGCGCTCTGGCCGCCACCGCCTGGTCGTGAGTGATGACCACGACGGTCATACCCTCGGCGTGGAGCTCTTCGAGAGTCGACAAGATGGTGTCGCTGTTCACAGTGTCAAGGTTCCCGGTGGGCTCGTCGCAGAGCATCAGTGCAGGTTTGCGGATCAACGTCCTGGCGATCGCGACACGTTGCTTCTCGCCACCAGACAGCTGTGAGCACAGCCCATTCTTGCGCCCGGTCAGCCCGACGCGGTCAATGACTTCCAAGGCACGTTGTCGGCGTTCGCGTTTGGGAGTGCCGTGGTACAGTAGACCCAGCTCGACGTTCTCCAAAACAGTGCGGTAGCCGACGAGATGGAACGCCTGGAACACGAACCCGATCCGACGTGCACGCACCCCGGCACGGTCATTGTCCGACAGCTCGGCGACGTCCAAACCGTCGAGCACGTACCTGCCAGCAGTCGGCGCGTCCAAGAGGCCAAGCAGCGACAGCAGCGTCGTTTTACCTGAGCCCGATGGTCCGGTGATCGCTACAAACTCACCGGTACCAACCTGAAAGTCGCATGGTTGCAGGGCGGTCACTTCTGGTGGGCCAAGAAAGACCTTCGACAAGCCCTCGACCCGCACAACAACTGTGGCTATTGCAAGGTCGCTCGCCGAACCTACGTCAGGGTTCATCGTCCAACGACGACCAGATCGCCCGGCTCCAGCGTTCCACCGGCTGCGGGTTCGATCCCGGCGAAGCCATCAGCAGTGAGCAGCACCGTCACCGCCAAATCGACCGGATCGGCATCCCCGTTCCGAAGCACAGACACACGTGTTGCACCCTCGGCACCGGCCGACACCGCTGCGACTGGCACCACCAAAACCTCACCCTCGCTCGCAGCGGCCGTCACTGTGACACGAAGGTTTACACCAGCCAACTCTGCCGGCAGCGGCGCGTCCGGAGTGATCAACGCCGTACGCCCCGACTGCCCTGTGCTGTCGACGGTTTGCGTCTCAGCAATCTGGGTGATCTTCGCCGGATAGGTGGCGTTTGTGCTTTCGTCCAACAACTCGACCTCCACCCCAGTGCGCACGAACTGCTCGTCTCCGGAACGGATCGTGGTCGACACGACCAGACCACCACCAGACAACTGCACTAAACCCGACCCAGCCGACTGACCATCACCAGCGCCCGTGCTTTCGATCGGACCCAATGTTGCGACGGCTGACTGCACCCTTGCAGGCATCGTTGGCAAGAAAACCACCTCACCTTGAGCCACCGTTGCTCCGGCGGACCCTGCGGTCAACATGAACGAGATCGCAGCTGAATCCCGAGTCTGCACCGCTGCGTCGCGTGCCGCCTGCGCCGCAACGACATCGTTGGACTTCTTTGCTTCACTGAGCATCGCCATTGCCACTTTCACCTGATCACCGGCCGCAGCAACTGCGTCATCACCCTGACGTTGCGCAGCAGCCAAACCTGTCTGCGCTGCGACTACCGCCGCGTTCGCAGCGTCTTTGTCGGCCTGCGTAACCGCAGGGTCGGCCATTGTCGTGTTGTAAGCGTTCTGCGCGTTCGTCAGCGCCAACTGAGCATTCGCGGCAGCCTCATCACGGGACGCCACCGCGTCCGTGTACGCCCGGTTTGCCTGATTAACGCCCGCCTGAGCAGCAACCACCGCCGAACCCGAACCACCCGCAGTCGCGCGAGCCAGCGTCGCTTCCGCTTCAGAAACCGCGGCCTCGGCCCCGTGATAAGTCTGCTCCGCAGCCGACACATCAGCCATGGTGGTTGCCGAGGCCATTGGCGCAAATCCGGCTGCAGAGTACAGCGCCGTCACTGCTTGCTTGGTGGCCTCACCAAACACACCATCGGCATCCGGCGAAAACCCGAGACGGGTCAGCGCCGCCTGGAGTTGCACCACGTCAGGCCCGGCCATGCCCGGCTGCAGGGACCGGTACACCGGTACATCCCCCTGCATCACAAACACCGGTCGACCTGACACCTCCACCACCACCTGACCCTCAACCACTTCTGTGCCTGCTGCCGGAGGAACACTCGTCACCACGCCAGAACCTTCCACCGACGACGGCACTCCCACCGCCAACGACACTTCAGACCTCACATCACCGCGCAGTACCACCGTCGACGCCAACACACGTTGCTCGACCGGCGCGGTAATCCACGACGCGTCCGGCTCCGATGCCTTCGCCGCAGCCTGCTCAGGTGACTGTGCTCGTGCACCAAGCCACCAAGAGACCCCTGACACCCCAACAAGCGCGCACAAGCCCAGGACCCAAATCCTACGCACCGCAAATTCTGATGAACCAGACATCGTGAACACCCAGGCTACTAAGTCCAAGACGTGGTTGTGGTGGCGGGTAGCGGTCCTGGTGTCGAGCAGTCAATGCCCGTATGCGCGAGCATCCAGAGATGAGATGATGTGTGATGCAAACTGCCGCCGTCAAAGCAGTCCACGCTACCTGGCTCGCGCGGGCGCATGCTGATCCAAACCCCTCTTCGAACACCCGACGCCCCGACAAGGAGTACTACCTCAGCTCCGACACAGGCGACTACGTCTGTCTGACTTGCGGCGATACAGGACGGGGGCGGGACTGGCCGATCAACGAACGCGCATCACGCGAGAAACCGGCGTGGGAGCGTTGCCACGTTACTTAGGCAGTATGGACAGCTCCCAGCGGTGCTTCGTTCGGAGCGAGCGACCTGGCGAAAATCGCTGATCACACCTGCCCGCCGACCGAGCGACCTACCAGCGCGCCCGCTCGTGACCATGTCAGACGCTGCGAGCACCGCAGATCATTGAGGGCAAGCGCGTGGTCCGGCGGATCTTCACCGCCGATTACAAGCTGTCGGTCCTCGCCGAGTACGACCGCTGCTCCGAGCCGCAGCGCGGCACGGCCGGCGATAGGCAACAACCACGTTCAGGCAGGGGTGTCCATTCGAGCCACGCTGGATTCGGCCGAAATCCTGCCGACTCGTACAGCGGTCGTCTGTCCTCGGTCGCGTGCAGGAAGAGTCGACCGATGCCGAACTCGTCCCTTGATGCCAGACATTCATCGAGCAATCGCTGCCCGAGCCCCCGACCTCGTTCGGCAGGTTCGACGTACATGTTGATGATGTACCCATCGCGCTGCCCGTCGTCGAGCGGGCGGGGCGCACGCGCCCACAACAGCAACGAGATCACCCCGACGCACCTCGTTGTCTCAGCGATCCACGCATACATCCGGCCCGCAGCAGTCTCGTCGCCGATGAATGCTCGGGTCGCCTCGACGAACGCCGGGTCGACGGTGAACGCGTCACCTCGAACGGCCTTCTGAAATGTCATCCGCTGCTCGACGACGAGTTCAACATCGTGCGCAGTGGTCCGTCGAATCGACACGCTCACGGCGACATTCTGACACGGACTTCCGCGCGCTCGCTGCGACGGGCCTTCCCGGCGTTCTGGGGCAGTTCTCACGGGGGAACAATCAGCTTGTGCTGTTGCCCGGAGGGCGATCGCGTCGGTCTGGGCGACAGTGAGCTTGGGCACGTCGCCCCACTCCGTGCCGCCATCGGGAAGCGTGCCAGCGACGTGAAAGTGGAGGCGAGGTACGGACTGGTGTGCAGGGATGCCGTTGTTCTGCCATACGGCGACGCCTTCGGGATCAAACGCCCCAACGATCGCTGCGGTCGCCCGGACGATGTCGGACATGACGGCGGCTTGTTCGTCTCGGTCCAGTTCGAGAATGGTCTCGCGGTGTTGGACCGAGATGACGAGGAGGTGGCCACGGCCGCGTTGTTCGTAAGTGACCAGCAGGTCGGTGGCGTCGTTTCGATCGAGGATCGTGTAGGGCTTCTCGCCTGCGAGGTACTCGCAGAATGAACAGGGACTCGACGGCGGCAGCACCAAGGGCACCTGCAATCTTCGCCGATCGCACGTTGCGCAGCCGGCGTTTGGGGGCAGGGCGGGTTGAGTTCATCCCGGCGAACGATCAAGCTCGGAGCATCTCGATTCATTCAGCTCGTCCTCGACAGTCGTGCTCCGGCGGAACTTGCGCGGTTCTGGGCGGCGGCGCTCGATGGCTTCGAGGTCCGTCCGTACGACGACGCCGAGATCGCCAGGCTGGCCGAGCCGGGTCGCACTCCAGAGACCGATCCATGCGTCATCCTCGCCGGCCCGACGTTCGATGTGTGCTTCCAAGAAGTGACGACGCTGACGGAGAACAAGCGGACCGTGCACCTCGACATCTCGACACCGGACCGACCGCTGGGACGAGATCGTCTGGTATCGCTCGGCGCGTCGATCGTCCAAGAGTTCGACCGTCACACCTGGATGCGTGACCCCGAGGGCAACGACTTCTGCATCACCGACGGATAGCCGGCGGTGGCGGGCACGACGACGTGCGCACGCTGAGCTATTGGTGGTCAATGTGTTCGTTGACCGGCTCGGAGGACGGTGAGGTAGTGCCGGGTTGATGGCGGTCACCGTGGTTCGCAGCTACGAATCGGTGTACCCCACCCAGCCCGAACGCCTCCGTTTCGCCCGACAGCGGAGAGTCTCGATCGCGTGCCTACAACGTGCCTAGAACAAGGGCATCCAAAGGTCAGCAAGGGGCACCACAGGACAATGCCGTCAACTCACCTTTGTGGCTCTGACCTGGTGAAATACGCTTTGACCTGGCTCTTCGTTCCCAGCTCGATCTAGCTTCCCAAGCTGAGAACGCGGGTTCGATTCCCGTCACCCGCTCCATTGAAAGACCAGCTCAGAGCTGGTACACCCTTCGAGCGAGTCTCCAGAAATCGGCCGCCGTGCCATATCGGAATTGGGCTGTCGGCATGGGTCGCAGCCGGTGGGGAAGCGTGCGCAAGTTGCCGTCGGGTCGGTTCCAGGCGCGCTACTGCATCGATCTTGTATGGCACAGCGCGCCGACGACATTCCGCACCAAGCGCGAGGCCGACGCGTATCTCGCTTCGGTCCGCTCAGACGTGGACCGCGGGTCGTGGATTGACCCCGACGCCGGCAAGGTGACGTTCGAGGAGTACGCGACGCGCTGGCTCGCCGAACGACCGCATCTTCGACCCCGCACTCGCGAGCTGTACGAGGGTGAGTTGCGCCTGCACATCCTGCCGGCGCTCGGCGCGACGGAACTTCGAGAGATCACGCCGAGCCGCATTCGCACCTGGCGCGCCGACATGATCTCTGCGGGCAAGCCGGGCTCCTCGACGATCGCTAAGTGCTACCGGCTGGTGCACGCCGTGTTCGCCACCGCGGTTGAGGACGGCATCGTGGTGCGCAACCCGTGCATCGTCAAAGGTGCCCCGACGGAGCGCCCTGCAGAACGCCCCGTCGCGACGATTGCGCAAGTGTTCGACCTGGCCGACGCAATCGCACCCGGGCTCCGCGCTGCGGTGTTGCTAGCCACCTTCTGCGGACTTCGGCTCGGAGAGATCCGCGCCCTGCGGGTGCATCACCTCGATCTCCTGCATCGCACAGTGCGGATCGAGGAGCAGTACCAGGAGCTGTCCGATGGCACCCTCGTGCTTGGTCCCCCCAAGACCGACGCCGGCGTGCGCACGATCGTGATCCCGCAGGTGATCATCCCCGACCTCGAGCAACACCTCGCGTCGGTGCCCCTTGGAACAGATGGCCTGCTGTTCACGACGACGAGTGGCGCACCAATGCGGCGTGCGACCCTGTACACCGCGTGGGGCCGAGCGACGAAGGCTGTCGGCATCACCGGGCTGCGCTTCCACGACCTGCGCCACACCGGCAACACCCTCGCCGCTGCGACTGGAGCGAGCACGAAGGAACTGATGGCGAGGATGGGTCAGTCATCACCACGCGCTGCGCCCCCCATCGCTTCTGGCCGTCGATTCAGGTCGGCCGTACAACGACGGTGACCGTGAAGCTCGTGAGGGTTCCGTCGTCATGGACTACTCCGAGTATCCCGAAGTTCACATCGAATCCGTCAGCGATTTGAGTGGCCTCCAACAACGCTCGCACTCGTATCGCTGACGGATCACCGTCCTTCTCCACTGCGTAGTCAAGCTCGCGCAGTTGGGATTCGTACCATTGCAGGAGTTCTGCCGGATCAGTTGGCGGTACGTCGTAAGTGAGCGTCAGACGTGGTGCGTATTCCGCTGAGCCGCCGTCGATGTAGGTGCCCTTGTCGCCTGGGTTCCATCCGCGGGTGCGTAGCTCCGAGCCGCGGAAGGCGAGGGTGGCCTCGGGTGGGACGTCAGATTCCTTCACCCCCCAGGAGTCGGAACCGCACGAGACCAGCAGTAAGAGCATGGCTGCGCCAAGCACGCGGGACGTCCAGCGGGTTGCGGTAGAGAGCACGTGACCGAAAGACCCCGTCGCTGCTGCCTGTCGGCTCAGGCCGGCGTCACGACGACTGTCACTCGGTAGAGAACTACGGTCCCCGCACTCTCCAGAACCCCCTTCACCCCGAATATCACATCGAAACCATCAACCGTCGAGTGAGCTTCAAGAAAGGCCTGGCCGAAACCGGCAGATGGCGATTCGGTCTTCGTGACCTTGTAGCCAAGTGCCTGCAGTTGGTCCGCGTACCACCCCACCAACTCCTCGGGAGCAGTTGGTGCTATGTCGTAGGCGAGGGCAAGCCGGGGTGCGTAGTCTGCGGAGCCGCCGTCGATGTAGGTGCCCTTGTCGCCTGGGTTCCATCCGCGGGTGCGTAGCTCTGAGCCGGGGAAGGCGAGGGTGGCCTCGGGTGGGACGTCAGATTCCTTCACCCCCCAGGAGTCGGAACCGCACGAGACCAGCAGTAAGAGCATGGCTGCGCCAAGCACGCGCGTGAGCAAGCTGGGGGTCGTGCGGGGCGCGTGGTCAGGTGGCATTGGTTGCGGCTGTCCAGGCATTTCGGTAGGCGTCGACGGCGTCGCCTGGGTTGTTGTGTGCTGCCTTGTCGTCGCCCAGGACGATCTTGCTCGTTGCTTGGGCGATGTTGTTCGACGAGGCCCCGCGTGCGATGGCGTCGTTGATCGCGTTGGTGCCCCAGCGGCGTGTCATCGCGAGCAGGTCGCGTAGTGCTTGCTGTGTGGCGGGGTTGGTGATCTTGGCGAGGTCTTGGACTGCGTTGTGGAGTTCGTCGAAGATCTTCTTGCCGTTGCTTCCCGTGGGCGCTGTGCCTGCCGGGTTCCACCAGCCTGGTGTGATCGCCGTGGTCAGACTGGTGATCGTCTTGTTGCGGTTCTGCGCGGCGGACCCCGACAACGGCAGTTATTGGAGTTGCGCGATCAGGTTGATGATGAACTGTCTATCGGCGGTTGCCGTCAAGTGGTTGAGTGTCGCCGAGCCAGTGTTGCCGGCATTATCAATCGCGGTTGCGCTGATCTGATACTGACCCGATGGCAGGAGGGTCGGGGCGGAGATCTGGCATGGTGATCCGATTCCGGAGAGACCGTCGGTTGCGGTGCATGTGGCAGACGGTGTTGCCGCCGGCGAGTAGGTCAGCGTGACTGTTGGTGCCTGGGTGTCGATGTTGATCCCGGCGACGATGAGCTGACCAACGTTGTCGAAGGTGTCGGTGGCTGTGACGGTGAAGGTTTGGTTCGCTCCGTTGGTCGCAAGAGTGAGCGGGCTGGAACTGCGACCTGCTGGACGTTCCATCGTGGCATCCTGTCGCTGTGGCCGCTGAACTGCTCGAGCGCATCGTCGCGGATGCTGACGTCTGCTTCGGCCGGCGAACGATCCGTGGCCACCGCGTCTGGGTGTCAACGGTTCTCGGCTATGTCGCCGAGGGGTGGACCACGGAGGCCGTGCTGGTCGAGTTCCCCGCTCTCGAAGGCGACGATGTGCGGGCGTGTCGCGCCTACGCGGCCCAACTGGCCGACACGCGGTTCGCCGACCTCGACATCGGCTGACCTCCAAGGATCAGAGGAGTGGCGCGAGTTCGAACGCTTCGCAGTGAGCTGGCCGAACGACCCTGAAGTGAGCGCGGTCGAGAGTGGCGATCCGTGTCGCTCCCAGACGTTCGGCGATGGCGATCAGGCTTGCGTCGGTGCCGCCGAGCGGCAGGTCGTGGTATCGATCTACCAGCTCGCGGATGCGCTGCCAATCGGATGCCACGAGCGGCTCAACGGTGAGCGTTCCATCGATGATTGCGTCGTAGAACGATGCTTCAGCGTGTGCCCCAAGCTCGCGGGTGAGCAGATACACCGCCTCAGCGACGACCATTGCTGTTGTGACCAAAGGTCCGGTCGCGGTCTCGAGGAGGTCGAGGCAGGTGTGATGATGGCGGTCGGTGCGATCGGCAGCGGCGACAAGGGGACCGGTGTCGACGATCAGCACAGGTCAGTCGCGACCGAACCCGTCGGCGAGCAGTTCGTCGACTTGATGGCTGATGCCCTGTTCGCTCGCCCCAATTCTTGCGAACGACAAGTGTCGCCGTCGGGGCTCAGCATCGACGTGCGGGGCGTTCTCAGTGAGCACTTCCGCAGCGAGTTCCTCGACCGTGACCCCCCGCGCATGGGCAACCGCTTCTAGACGGCGCACGACGTCGTCGGAAACGTTCACGTTCATCGTCATGTCCGAAGCCTACGCACTCTGCTGGCGTCCATCGCTCCATGTTCTACCGGCGGCACTCGTTCGAACACCGGCACGCTGCCGGTGCGCTGCTCGGGCAACCGCTCGTTGTCGGGTGCGAACACGAAGAGGTCGATCGACAGCTTCGACTCGTTCTCCAGGTCAAGGCGCACGTCGGCGAGATCGAAACGCGTGAGCGAGTCGGAGACGACCGCCACGTCGACATCGTTGGGCGGCGCACCGGCCTCGTCGCGGTAACGGGCAGCCCACGAACCGAAGATGAACACCTCGCTGATCGCCGGGTTGTCGCCGAACGCACGCGCCAGCATCGAGATCACTCCGCCGGCGTAAGCCAGCAACTGGCGCAACACCGGCCCATAGGGCAGATCCGGGGCGGGGCGAATGGTCTTGGCCGTGCCGACCTGCTCGGTGATCAGCACCCCGGCCCGCTCGAGGCGGGCCACCTCGCGCGCCACCTCGTTGAGGTTTAGGGGCGCGATTCTTGCAGAGCGAGGTCACTGAACGACGGGGTGGTGGCAGCTGCCAGACCGGAGTGTCGACGGCCCTCAACGACACCGGATGTCTCTGCGCGTGGTTCCGTCATCGCCGGCCTCGGCTCGCCTTGCGGAACAGCGCCAGTCCGGCCGCGCTCGTTCGCTCGTCGCGGTCCTCGATCAAGTCGACCGCTATCGCCAGATCGGGCAGCGGCGAACCGAGGACCACAGCGAGCTGGGCGCCCTCGAGTGCGACGGCGCGCAGGGTCACGTTGCCGTCCTCGGCGGGACGCAACTTGAACTCGTCAACCAGACGCTTGATGGTCGACCCTGCCGCGTACACATCGAACCTGGCGGAAGTCTCGGTGAGTCCTGCGGCCGCCGCAGTGGTGGCCGACAGGCCGGCGCGGACCAGCCCTGGCCTCGCCATGAGACGCTCCAGATACGCAGGGCGTGTGTCGTAATGGTGGACGTCGGCACGGCGGCGCGCCAGCCATCGCCAGTCATCGAGATCGCGGCCGGCGAGTGCCAGCAGCCGTCGGCGACGCTCGTCCTTCACATCGAACGATTCGCGCACCTCCGGACTGACGTCGGCAGCGAACTGCGACAACAGCGCCGCCCACGCGGTGATCGGAGCGAGCGCCCGCCCACCGTGGGGTTGACGCACATGGCGATACGCGGCAAGCGAGACCGGATCGACCAGCCACACAGAGCCGACCTTCGTACCGGTCAGCTCGCCGGCAGCGAGCAGTGCGCGGACGCGCTGAACGTTCACCCCGAGCAGAGCTGCCGCGTCAGCCACAACCATCTCGTTATCACCCATCTTCACAACCTCACACAACTAGAGCGACATCGCTTTAATAGTGTGATCCACAGACCTGTGAAGCGGCTCATCGCAGCCAACTATTTACAGTGATGATTCTTGCGTCTACTCAATTTAGAGGTACGATTCTTGCACTGCAGCCGGACATCGGGACATTTGGAGCCATGAATCTCTCAACGAGACCACCGCACGGCGACCTCGTCGCCGCTACGCCAGCAGATCACTCGCGTCTGAGTCGCCAAGCCAAGTCAGGTCAGGCCTTGCGGTTGGCCAGTGGACTGTACGCCGTCGGGGCCACCCTTGCGCCGGAGCAGGTCGCCCGCCATCACTTGCACGCGGTGATCGCACACGTCTGGCCCGGTGCGGTTTTGTGCGGTCGCACCGCGTTGGCAGGCGGCGTCGCGGTCAATGGTGAGGTGTACATCGCCCACCCCGATCCGCCCCGACGAACCGAGTTGGCGCTGCCAGGGGTGACGGTGGTTCCCTTCGTCGGACCGCCGGCACTACCCGGCGACATGGGCCTTCCGTTCGGTCTCTCGTTGTCGGGGCAAGCTCGCCAGCTCGTCGAGAACGTGTATCTGCGAGGTCGCCAGCCTCACTTTCGTGCCGGCACATCCGCAGTGGATGACCGCATCGATGAACTCGCCCGCTCGGGTGGAGCGGGACGGATCCAGGAAACGTTGGGCCAGCTCGATGTCATCGCAGGTTCGTTCGACCCTGTCGCGGTCAACGCCGTGCGACAACGCTTGGCCGCAGTACTCGGTACGTTCGCCGCTACTGGTCAGCGACCGAGCGACCGGCTCGCCGCGCGACTTGCTGGGTCCCCATTCGACAGCCACCGGATCGACATGCTCGAGGGCCTTGTCAATGTCCTGCTGGCGCGGCCGCCGATGCCGTGTCCGGAGTTCTCGCCCGTGTCGCGATGGGAGTGGCTGGCGTTCTTCGAGTCCTACTTCTCGAACTTCATCGAGGGCACCGAGTTCGGGGTGGACGAGGCGCGACGCATCGCCGTCGAAGGTGTCGTCTCTGTGGCACGCCCGCAGGACGCGCACGACGTCACAGCCACCTACCGCCTTGCAACCGACAGCAACGATCGGACACACGTGCCCAATTCGGGGGACGAACTGATCGAGCTGCTGCGCGGTCGGCACGCCGTGCTCATGGCGGCCCGTCCCGACAAACGCCCGGGTGAGTTCAAGAACCTGCCGAACTTCGCCGGCGGCCATCAGTTCGTCGAACCGGGCTTGGTCGAAGGAACGTTGAGCAAGGGCTTCGAACTCGTCGATCGACTCCGTGATCCGTTGGCGCGGGCGACCTCGATGATGGCGCTGATCACCGAGTGCCACCCGTTCGACGACGGCAACGGGCGCATCGCACGCCTCGCTGCGAACGCCGAGCTGTCCACGGCCGGCGAAGTGCGCCTGGTCATCCCGAATGTCTACCGCAACAACTACCTCGCGGCCCTGAGCGGCTTCTCGAACGGCGCTGGTCACGGCGAACAGTTGGTGGCAGTGCTCGAGTTCTCGCAGCGGTGGACGGCTGCCGTCGAGTGGACTTCATTCGCTGGGGCCAACGCGATTCTCGAGTCGTGCAACGCGTACCTTGACGCTGGAGCTGGAGAGTCCACGGGGCGTCGGTTGAAGCTTCCCAAGTAGGGACTCTCGCTCGAGTGCGTCGTCTGGCGTGGCTGGACAACTCACGAAGAGGCGAGCACACTCCTCAGGTGAGCGCGCGTTCGATTGCCGTGGGAATAGCAGCCATCGCCGCCGTGATCGCGGGCTGCACCAACACCCAGAATGCGGCAACCAGCACCCAGGCACCGGCGCCAGCAACCTCACCAATCCCGGCCGACTCGACCATCGACACATCCTCCAGCACGTCGTCGTCGACCAGCGTTCTTCCGTCGACGCCGACGCCGACGCCGACGCCGGAGGTCATCACGCGCCCGTACGTCGACCCGACGCGGTGCGGGCCGGGGGCCAAAGCCGAGTTCAACTCGCAGAACGTGACCTGGGTGCCCTTCGCTGTTGCGCCACCCCAGACCGTTCCCCTACAGGTTTTCGCGTCCGACACGAACGGCATCGCGAAACCGTTCGCCGTGGTTCTCCGGCTTGCGGGCACCAGCAGCGATCGGAACAACGACCACCCGGTGCTGATCAACGGCGCACAGGTCAGCATCACCATTTGGCCCAACGGCAACCAGCAGGCCGCATGGACGTTGCCGGATGGCATCTGGGCGTACTTACGCGCGCGAGACCTCGACGAAGCCTCGCTCGTTGCGCTGATCACACGGCTGATCCCTCGGGAGCCAAGTGCGCCGATACCCGGCTTCGATCTGGCGCCGTCGACAGCGCCCGACGACCTCATCTTGCTGCACGAACATCTCAACTCGGGCCTGTCGGGCACCGTCACTCGCTTCCAGTGCGCGACCGAACCCAACCAGGGCATCTTCCACGTGGATGTCGTGCAGGGTGATCCGGTGTTCGTCTACTTCGGGGTCCTCGACCGGCCACGCCCCTACGCCGTCGGAGCGAACGGCAACGGCGCCATCACCATCGACGCATCACTCGGCAGCACAGCACTCACTCTCGACGACATCATCAACGCAGACCCAGCAACCTGGGAAGCACTTCCCGCAATCGGGCCATTCGGAACGCAACTACCGGCACGAAACTGAACCGACGACAGCGACTCAGACGTCGTCGATCGTTGCGGGCGTCTCGAAGATTCGGGGTCCTACGCGCAGTTTGGAGCGCACATCACCTCGGGAAGGCGTCGTAAAGTCACGGCTCGCGACGAGCCTGCGCGAATCTCGAGCAGATCGCAACGTTGAAGCACACGATCGAGAACATCATCGAATGATGGAGCTGGCGCAGTACCGAAGTACAAGAGTGGCCAAGCACGGAGTCGAACCGCTGAGTTGCCCGTGAGGGTCAACTGCTCAACACCGTACCCCGGTGGCCGTCGAACAGTCTGGCGGCTTCGAGCCCGGTTCCCACCGCATCGACGATGAACTTGCAGCAGATAACAGGCTTTCAACACGTCGACGCGCCAACAACCTCGACGTGACAGCTTGGTCGGCGGACCAGTTCGTATCTGTCCGACCGTGGCATCGACCGCGTAGGGTTCACCCCGAGATGGCCATCGGGGACACTGTTCAACTGGGCTCGCACGGCCACCCTGACCCCAGGACGCTTCCGCATCGGCCGATGCTCGACGGGCTGCGTGGGGTGGCCGTGGCCCTCGTTGTCATCTACCACTTCCGTCCGAGCCTTCTCGGTGGAGGCTTCATCGGCGTCGACGTCTTCTTCGTGTTGTCCGGGTTCTTGATCGGTTCGCTGTTGCTCAGTGAGGCAGAGCACAACGGGCGGGTCGATCTGCGCCGATTCGTCGTTCGTCGAGTGCGACGCCTTGCCCCGGCGATGTTGCTGCTCGTGTTGGCGATGGCGTTGTACGCGGTCACGTGGGCGAACGCCTTCGAGGTGCACCGGCTGCGGGTGCACGGTCTGTGGGCGCTGCTCAGCTTGGCCAACTGGAAGTTCATCGCCGAGGGCGTGACCTACACCGACGTGATAGCGGGCGTGTCGCCGCTGCGCCATGTGTGGTCGCTGTCGATCGAGGAACAGTTCTACGTCGCCCTCCCGGTGGGCGTGTGGTTGCTTGCCCGGGTCGTCACCGTCGGACTGCGGCGCACGGCCCTGATCATCGCGGCGGTGCTGGCCGCGGTGTCCGTCGCGTCGACGGCATTCCTCAGTTTCCACGGGGCATCGGTCAGCCGGACCTACTTCGGCACTGACACTCGCGCGCAGGCGTTGCTCGTCGGAGTCGCCCTCGGCGCGGCGCTCGTTGGCCGACCCGTTGCTGTCGCACACCGACGAGTTGCGGGGCTGGGTGCGACGGTCGGCGGCGCCGTACTGCTGACCATGGCCTTCGTCGCCGACGAGCGCTCGACGATGATGGCTCGTGGCGGATTCCTGGTTGTGGCGCTGGCTGCAGCGCTACTGATCGCGGGCGCAGAACACGCGCCCGGTGTTCGCCAACTGCTCTCCATGAGGGGGCTGCTCGGCTTGGGTGCGATCTCGTACGGCGTGTACCTGTGGCACTGGCCGATCCTGGTCGTGTTCGATGCCTCCCGCACTGGTCTCGCGAATGGGTCAGTGGCGCTGTTCGCCACTCGTCTGGCGCTGACGTTCGCAGCAGCACTCCTTTCCTACTGGCTGGTGGAACGCCCGATCCGCCGTGGAGCGTTGCGTCGGCGGTTGGGTCGGGTGGGTGCGCTGATGTCGTGGGCTGCGGCAACCGCGACGGTCGTGGCGGTGTTGATCGTGGCAACTGCGCCGCCGTCGGTTTCAGGAGACCGGGGCGCGGAACCCGTGCCACCGGCGAGCACCGTGATCGCCAACACTGGTACCTCGCCGAGCACCGTGATCGCCAACACTGGCACCTCGCTTCCAACAGGTCAGCCGGTGCACCTGGTGATGTTCGGCGACTCGGTCGCTCATTCGCTCGCCGGTGGGGAAGTTCTGACGTTCCCCAACGTGGCGCCGTGGAAGCCAGAACAGGCGACCGTGCCCGACATGGTGTCGGTTGCGCGGCCCGGTTGCTCGTTCCTTCCAGGCTTGGTCACTGTCGACGGTGTCCAAGGTGGAGATCTCAGCAATTTCTGCGGCGATTGGCGCCACGACCTTGCCGACGCGATCGACAGCACGCATGCGACACAGGTCGCGTGCCTACTCGTCAACGACATGTCCGATCGGCTGGTGGATGGGGCGCTCATCCGGTTCGGATCCCCTGAGTCGACGACGATGCTCGACGCGCTGTTCGATGAGATCCGATCGATCGCCACCGAGCATGGAGCCGAGCTCGTGCTGCTGGCCCCAGCTCCACGAGCTGCGGAGTTCGCCCCCGAGGAGGGGGACCGCACAGGGTTGATGTTGGCTGCGATGCAGCAATACGGCACCGCGCATGGTCTACAGGTGGTGTCGCTTGCAGACGCCCCGACCACGAAGCGCTTCGACGGTGAGCACTACGCCTGGAAACAGGCCCACCAGGTCATGGTGTGGTTGGTCGAGCAACTCCGCAGCTGACTCGAAAGAGCCAAGAGGGGGCTTTCGGTGGGAGGACCGAAGGCCCCCCCGATTGACGGAGCAAATGGGTGACTGACCGAGAGACGGGAGATCAACGGTCAATCGACCCACGGTGAAGACGCCGACGGTCGCACGTCATGACGCAGCACCGAACAGATTTCTGCGAGCTAGCGAATACGTTCGATGTGGCGGGCCACCAGGCCCTCGAGCATCTCTTGGCGGCCGCTGACATGTGCGGGCTCCACGTTGTTGGCGACAAGGTCGTCGTGCATCTGCTGCAGCGACACGTCGCCGGCCAGCACGTCGTGGGCATCGTTCCAGCCGGCGTAGCGGGCCGCTCGGTAAGCATCGAGCTCACCGCCATCGATGATTGCTGCGGCAGCCAACAGTGAGCGGGCCATCGTGTCCATCCCACCGATGTGAGCAATGAACAAGTCGTCACGCGACACCGACGGACGACGCAGCTTGCAATCGAACATCAAGCCACCGGTGGTGAAACCGCCACCGCGCAGGATCTCCAACATGCCCAGCGTCATCTGCTCGACCGACACCGGAAAGCGATCGAGATCCCAGCCAAGTCGGTCATCGCCGGCGTTGGCGTCGATGGAGCCGAAGATGCCGTTGTTGACAGCAGTGGCGACCTCGTGGTGGAAGTCGTGCCCGGCCAGCGTGGCGTGGTTGACCTCGATGTTGACCTTGATCTCGTTCTCCAGGCCGTACTTCTCGAGGAAGCCGTACACGGTCGCGACGTCGTAGTCGTACTGGTGCTTGGTGGGTTCCATCGGCTTGGGTTCGATGAGGAGCGAGCCCTCGAAACCGATCGCATGCTTGTGCTCCACCACCAGGTTGAGGAAGCGGCCGAATTGGTCGAGCTCACGCTTCATGTCGGTGTTGAGCAGCGTCTCGTATCCCTCACGACCGCCCCACAGCACATAGTTGGCGCCGTTCAGTCGCTTGGTTGCACTCATGCAGTGGGCTACTTGCGCAGCCGCATAGCGGAACGCGGCAGGATCCGGATTGGTCGCGGCGCCGGCCATGAAGCGACGATGCGAGAAGGCGTTGGTGGTACCCCACAGCAACTTGACGCCGGTGCGTTCCATGTGCGCCGCGGCGACATCGACCATCTCGTCGAGATTGCGGCAGCTCTCAGCAAACGTTTCGCCGGCGGGAGCGATGTCGATGTCGTGGAACGAGAAGAACGGTGCGCCCAGCTTCGAGAAGAACTCGAACGCCGTGTCCATCTTCATTCTCGCTGCCACCATCGCGTCGAGCGTCGGGTCTTGACTGGGGTGCCATGGGCGATCCTGGGTGGGGCCGCCGAAGATGTCGAACCCGTCCCAGGTGAACGAGTGCCAATAGCAGACGCCGAAGCGCAGGTGCTCGGCCATGGTGCGCCCGGCGACCACCCGGTTGGCGTCGTACCAGCGGAAGGCCAACGGGTTGTCGGATTCGGGCCCCTCGTAACGAATGGTTTCCACGGTGTCGAAGAACTCGGACATCAGTGTGCTCCTTCAATGATCGGGTGATGGGATGACTGCATGGTGTGTGACGGTACGGCGGTTGATCCGCGAACCATCAGCGTGGGTTCTCGCGACACGAATCCTCCCCGAACGTCAGAGAAGGTGAAGTCCGGGCAGCGTGACGGTCGGCAGCGTGACGGTCGGCAGCGTGACCAGCGGCAGAGAGATCGGCGGTAGCGGCACCGCGATCGACACAGTCGGCACGGTGACGTCCAGCACCGGCACTGTGAGATCGGTGGACACGTTCACCTGTACGCCTCCGTTGCTCACTTCCAGCTCCACATCGATCGCGATGGTGGTGAGAGGAGTAGTGACGGCAAGCGGCACCGACACTTGAACCGCACCGATGTTGGGGTCGATCGACACCCTCGGTTGCGGGTTCACGGCAACTGGACCCGTCGTCACCTGCGACGCGACGCCAGGCTGCGTGACCGCAACCTCGACGCCCGACGGTGTGTTCTCACGAGCTGGATCGATGAGCGGCACCACCACCGCGCCCTCGGCCGGCGACGAGATGGCAACGAGGGGCGACGAGCCACCGCTCATGATCGGTGAGGTCGCTTCTGGTGCAACACCTGCCGTGTGCGTCGGCTGGTCGATGGCGCTCGAGGGTGCAGCGACATCATCGATCACGGTTGGGGGTTGCGTCGGTGTCGAATCGGACGCGACCATCGGGGCGACGACGACGAGACACGCCACTCCCACCGCTGAGACCGACGCAGCGCCGCCGCCGATGAACAGCGACGCGAGCAACTTCCAGACACCGACCGCAGCAGGTGGCAGCACACCCGGTAGCTGTTCGGGGAGGCGACGGACTGCCTGCACACGTGCTGCGCACGGAGGGCAGTGCTCGAGGTGCGACTCGAGGAGTTCACCATTGGTCTGCGACGCCATACCGAGGCCGTAGTCGCAGAGCACGTGCTGCAGGGACGCGCAGCTGGCTTCCCCGCTCGCAACGGGTATCAGGTGGGCGACGTAGTCGCGCGCGAGGTGCCGGCGAGCACGCTGACACACAGCGTCGACGGCACGACGCGAGACACCGAGCCGGTCTGCAACGACCGGCGACGGCACGCAGTCAACGTCCACCTGCCACAGGACCTGGCGCCACGCCGGACGTAACCGCCCAAAGCATTCGTCGAGCACGCTGAACTCGCGGGCGGACTCTGCTGTCGCGAACTCGGAGCCATCAGTGGCCCAGGTATCAGTGGATTCGCCGGTCTGCAGCCGACGACAGCTGATATGGATCGCGGCCGTCCGTGTGGCAGCGAGGAAGTAGGGTCGGAAATCAACGTCTGGCCCGTGGCTGTGACGAATCGCGGTCAGCGTCGCGGCGATTGCATCTTCGACTGCGTCCTCCGCACTCGCCGCGTCTCCCGGGAGCACCCGCCGAGCGACCGACATTGCCGCGGACCGGTGGCGACCGACCAACTCGGCAAACGAGTCGTTGTGATCCTGGCGCAGACGCACGAGCAGTTGACCGTCGGTGAGATCCAAGGTGTTGTTGTCGTCAGTCCGAAGCATCCCGTCCCCGTCACCTAATGCGGCGTCACAACCACTTTGAGCGGTATTGTTACATTCTGTGCGGCTGGCGCCGGAATGTCAACAGCTCGGTCACTCTGCGTATGCACGCCGCCCACGATGCCAGGAGGAGACGAACGGCCCGGAACACCAAAGGGGGTTCGGGAACACCCGAACCCCCTGTACCTGGATGCTGACCGGCTCACCCAAGCCGAGGCCGCATGACGCGACGTGCAACGATGCCACCGGCACTCAGGACGCCACCGATCCCGAGCATTGCAATCACACCGGTGGTCCCCGTCACGGGCAGCGACGAACCGCCAGTGTCGGAGTGCCGCACGCCGGCTGCCACATTCGTGGCGGTTCCCCCACCGACTCCCCTGGTGCTGGGAGGGATGACGTTCGTCAGAGTGGTGACGACCGGAGCAACGACCGGAGCTACGACCGCAGGGACGGTGGAGGTCACTGGCGAGGAATTCGTGGCAGCCAATGGACATGTCGAACCCTGCACGCTCAGCACTTGACTGACCGTGCACAGCACCTTGTCGACCGTGCCACCGTTACCGATGAGGTCATCGACAGCACCACCAACGACACCACCGTCACGAACGACGCCACCGTCACCGACGACACCACCCTCACCTGCGACACCACCGTCACCGACGACATCACCGACGACTTGGCCGACAACTGAGCCGGCGTTGATGGCGCCGCCCTCGGAACCGTTCAACAGTCGGTCGACGACACCGTCGTCGCCGAGAACTTCGTCGACAATGCCGCCCTCGTCGAGCAGATCAGCGACAACACCGTCGTCGGACAGCGATGGCACCACGGGAACCGGCAGCACGACCACCGGTGGCACCACGGGCACCGGCAGCACGGGCACCGGCAGCGCAGGAGTCGGCAAAGTGGGCACGGGAACCGCTGGAACCGGGCAGAGCAACGGCAACTGCAACTGGGTCGTCAGGTCGCACACCACGTTGTCGGCGGGTCGAGCATCGTAGGCGGCGGCAGTACCGCTGAACATTCCTACCGCAAGTGAACCGGCCGTGACACACATCGCTGCTCGGGCGAAAACCACACTGCTTCTCATTTCGCATCTCCTTGTTGGCTGCCGTTGTTGGCACCCTGAGAAAGGCGAATCAGACGAAACTGGGTACACACTTACATTACGAAATGATGACGAAAAGTGAGACTCCGTCAGTCGTGATGGGTCGATGCCCAGTAGATCCGGCTACTCGGCATCGACCGTGCGGTGTGCGCGGATGTCGGCCAATGGGCGGACCACCGGCTTTCGCCAACCCACTCCCTGGGCCAGACCGGGAGGTGGCCAGAGGTCGTCACGGCTGTACGCCCACCACTCGAACGGATTGAGGTAGTACGAACACGATTCCACCATGTGGCCCAGCTGCTCTCGACGGCCGCGGCGCAGCCACAGCAGTACACCACCGAGCGCCCCCATGGCCGTCCACCCGAGGTACAGCACCAGATACGCCGGCCCGAACCAACGGGCCTGCCAGACGTGGACCGCCTCATGGTCCGTGATCAGTTTGCGGCGTCGCACGCGAGAGGTGTCGCCCGCACTCGAGATCACGTTGCCGAGCGTGAGTGCGAACCCGGGCTGCAGGTGCGCACCGCCGCAGTAGACGTGTCGGTCCTGGCGAATGCTCAGCGAGCGCTCGAAACCTCCCCCATCTTTCGAGACACGCGCCGCCACATGCGCGATCAATCCAACGCCAACCGGGAAGGTCGCCCAGGTGCTGTCCAGCACGAACGCCGCGACGCCGTGGCTTGTTCGCCAGGAGTAGATGCCCCGCCACCCACTCAGCACACCGTTCATGCCCGCAACCACGGCCATCGTCATTCCGACAGCCGAATGCACCAGACCACCGACCAACCAACCCAGCCAGGCACCGACGACGCCGACCAGTAGTGCCTCGGCGGAGCGACCGGCGAGAGCGACACGGCGCGAAACAAAGTGTGGCCGTGCAACCTGCGGATCGCTCGCCGTGTCACGCATCTCGACCTGCCCTGTCGCTTCCCTGCGGTGGCTGGCATCGAACGTGCGCAAGTCCGCCCGACAGCACGCTACTCAGACCGCGCAGCACGTCGACGCAGCACGACGACCTCATCGTCGGGCCGATACACGATCAGGTGGTTGGCGGTGCGTACCAGTACGCCGACGGCCTCGAGTGACTCGACGCTGGTGACCCGCCCGTGCTCCCCCAACCAGTCGTTGACTCGGACCCTGCTGGCGGTGACGACCTGCTGCGTCGCGCGCCGGGTCGACGGTGCCGCGGGCTGTCTGGTCGCGACGACGTATGCAATGAGCAAGCCCACCGCTGCCACGCCGCCCGCCAGATACACGATCACGACAACACGACGCTGGGCGCGGGCAGTCATGACGCCAGATTTGAGGGATCGAGCGAATTCGATCTATCGCGCAATCAGCGCCGCAAGTGCAGCGAGCGCCACGACAAGGCCGATGACCGCCATGGTCAAGCTGCGCGCGCGGGGCGCCTGCGTGAGATCGCCATCCTGCTTCGGGGCGGCCGGCGGCCGCACCACGGCCATCAGATTGCCGGCGAACAGCGCTCCGCCCAGAGCGAGCAGCATCCACACGATGAGGTCCTTACCGAGGAACATGGCCACAGTGTGCCTCCGGTACGCCGATGGTCGCGCAACAGCGCGACAATTGCGCGATGGGCTTCCATCACGTTGCACTCGCCACTCACGACGCTGCGGTCACGCATCGCTTCTACACAGAGGTCATGGGCTTCCACCTCGTCAAGGTGGTCGCCGCACCGAACCCGCCCAACGCCGAGGGAGTCGTCACCGGTTTCAGCAAGCACTTCTTCTATGCCACCGACGAGTCACCGAACGGTGAGACCGGGATGATGGCGTTCTGGGAGATCCACGACTCGGCCATCGGCACCGAGTTCCCCGTCGACATCAACAAGTCGCACGGCCTACCGGTGTGGGTCAACCACATCGCGTTCGATGCCTCGTCACTCGACGAACTGGCGCGTCACCGCGACCGCTGGCGCAGTCACGGGCAGACGGTGCTCGAGGTCGACCACGAGTTCTGCGTCAGCATCTACATCACCGATCCCAGCGGCAACATGGTCGAGTTCTGCCACAGTGTGCGGGCATTCACCGACGAAGAGCGGGCCCGTGCAGCGGCCATCGTGGGCAACCCCGCGCCCGACCTCGACGAGGGTGCCCCGAAGATCACGGTCTGGCAGCCGTTGGTCGCCGAACCCGTCGGCTGACCGTCAGGTCCCCGTCTCGATCATCTCCACGACTTCAGCAGTTGGGCGGACGTCACCGAAGCTGCGATAGATGGTGTGCAGCGTGGAGTTCAGGTCACGATCGCGCGTGGCTGCGTTGGCGTCGGCGATCATGATCACTCGGTAGCCCTGGGTGCTCGCGTCGCGGGCGGTCGACTCGCAACACACGTTCGCCACAGTGCCGACCACCAACACCGTGTCGATACCCGCGTGGTGTAGCTGCTCGTGCAGATCACATCTGCCGGGAAAGAAGGCTCCGGCCGACGACTTCTGCACCAGGAGGTCGCCCGGGTGGACGTCGAACTCGTACCACAGTCGCTCGCGCAGCGGCCCCTCACCACCCGAACTGCGGTACAACTCGGCCACCGTGGGGCCGAAGAACTCGATGGACACCGGTGGTGGCTCGGCGGTGCTCGGCAGCACCCAGCAGACGGTGCCCCCTGCTGACCGCAACGCTGTCGCCAGCCGCGCGATGTTGGGAACGATGCCGCGGGCGTACGCGTTGCCAGTCAGGAAGAACGGCACCATGTCGACCACCACGAGCGCGGTGGTCCTTGGGTTCAGCCACTCGAATGCGTGCCGACGACC
>Ga0209476_10000311_pt1 | contig 33183 bp, 33 predicted proteins | sample KloWWTrecipitate_FD_187179 | JGI IMG/M metagenome (GOLD analysis project Ga0209476, IMG submission 187179) | Active sludge microbial communities from Klosterneuburg, Austria, studying microevolution and ecology of nitrifiers - Klosterneuburg... | ecosystem: Engineered > WWTP > Aerobic digester... | reverse complement strand
CTCGTCCGATCGGCCGCGACTCGTGCGGCGCCGCTCGTCTTCGCAGCGGTGACAGCCCTCTCGAACCCCCTGCCGCTTCCCCCAGCCGGCCTCGCCGTGTCGTGCTGCCAACAGGGCCACGTGGGGCCGCGCTGCGGTGTTCTTTGGCCGATGCGCGAGTCGCGGCCGATCGGACGAGGCCGCGTGCACGGCGGGGAGCTTGGGGCATGGGCCCGGGTCGCAGGGCATCGCCTCGGTGACGGGCCGCTTGCCCCGCCCACCCCTCGCGATCCGCTACGCGTACTGGCGGACGTCCTCGATGACCTTGCCGTCGTTGGGGAGCGAGCCCGCCGCGACGAAGCTCACGTCGCCGCGCAGCTTGGTCACGTCCTTGAGGGTGGCCTCGATGGATTGCACGAGCGCAGCATCGGCCGGGCCGTCACGCTCGACGCGCAGCACGAGCGTGTCGTTGCCGCCGTCGTTGCCGACGACGAGGCGCGCCTTGGCGAGCCCGTGTCGGGCAAGGACCGCGGCGACCTGCTCGGGGTGGACGAAGAGGCCGCGCGCCTTGGTGGTCTGGTCGGCGCGGCCCATCCAGCCCTTGATGCGGGTGTTGGTGCGGCCGCAGGGGCTCTGCCCCGCGAGCACCGCCGAGAGGTCGCCCGTGGCGAAGCGCACCAGCGGGTAGTCCTCGTTGAAGGGGGTCACCACCACCTCGCCCACTTCCCCTTCGGCCACGGGGTCGCCGGTGCCCGGGCGCACGATCTCGAGGATCACTTCCTCGTCGACCACGAGGCCCTCGCGGGCCGGGGTCTCGTAGGCGATGACGCCCAGGTCCGCGGTGCCGTAGGCCTGGTAGGCGTCGATGCCGCGCGCCTTCACGAACGCGCGCACCGGCGGCAGGAATGCCTCTCCCGAGACGCAGGCGCGGCGGATCGACGACGAATCCACGCCCAGCTCGTCGCACTTCTCGAGGATCAGCTTGAGGAAGGACGGCGTGCCCACGTAGCCCACGGGCCGCAAGTCCGCGATCACGCGCGCCTGCATCTCGGTCTGGCCGACCCCGCCCGGGATCACCGCGCAGCCGATGCGGTGCAGCCCCGTCTCGAACATGCTGCCGGCGGGGGTGAGGTGGTAGGAATAGCAGTTGAGGACCACGTCGCCCGGCCGGAAGCCCGCGGCCCACAGCCCGCGCGCGGCGCGCCAGAAGTCGGGGCGGCGGCCTTCCGGGTCGTAGATGGGGCCGGGCGAGACGAAGATGCGCGCGAGCCCCGAGGGCGGCGTGGCGTTGAGGCCCCCGAAGGGCATGGAAGACCTCTGCATCTCCATGAGCGCGGCCTTGCGCGTGACGGGGAGCTTCGCGAGCGCCGCGCGGCTGCCCACGGCCGAGGGGTCGACCCCGCCCAGCAGGCGAGCGAAGAACGTGCTGGCCCCGCGGGCGTAGCCCACCTGCGCCGGCAGCCGCGCCATCAGCTCGCGCTCGCGCGCGGCGGGCGCGCGGGTCTCCAGCGCGTCGAAGTGCTCGCCGCTCACGACAGCCACCGCTTGCGGCGCCGGTAGTTCTTGGTGTCGCGGAAGCTCTTGCGCCCGCCCGTGGAGATGCCGAGGTAGAACTCCTTCACGTCCTCGTTCTCGGAGAGCGCGTGGGCCGTGCCCTCCATCACCACGCGGCCGTTCTCCAGGATGTAGCCGAAGTCCGCGAAGCGCAGCGCCACCATGGTGTTCTGCTCGGCGAGCAGGAAGCTCACCTTCTCCTTCGTGTTGAGGTTCTTCACGATCTCGAAGATCTCCTCGACGATCTGCGGGGCGAGGCCCATCGAGGGCTCGTCGAGCAGGATCATCGTGGGGCGCGCCATGAGCGCGCGCCCGATGGCGGTCATCTGCTGCTCGCCGCCGGAGGTGTAGCCGGCCTGCGAGCCGCGCCGCTGCTTCAGGCGCGGGAAGAATTCGTAGACGCGCTCGAGCTCGGCGCGGATCTCGGCGCGCGAGGCGCCGCGCGTGTAGGCGCCGGTGAGGAGGTTCTCCTCGACCGTGAGATGCGCGAAGCAGTGCCGCCCCTCCATCACCTGCACCACGCCGCGCTTCACGAGGTCGGAGGGCGTCATGCGGTCGACCCGCTCGCCGCGGAACTCGATCAGGCCCTTGGTGACCTCCCCCCGCTCGGCCCGCAGCAGGTTGGAGATCGCCTTGAGCGTCGTGGTCTTGCCGGCGCCGTTGGCGCCCAGCAGCGCGACGATGCCGCCCTCGGGGACGGAAAGCGAGACCCCCTTCAGCACCAGGATCACGTGGTTGTAGATCACCTCGATGCCGTTGATCTCGAGGAGGGGGCGGGCCGTCTCGGGCTTGGGGATGGCGTTCATGCGGGCGAGCCCGGGAGGGGTTGCCCCCTCCCGGTCCTGCGTTGGGCTACTTTTCCTTGGAGCAGTCGCGCGGCGTGATCTTCTTCTCCGCCGCGTACGCCTTGGCCTGGGCCTCGACCATCGGGCGCAGGAACTTGTTGTCGGCTTCCAGCCACTCCGAGGTGTAGCTCCAGGCGGTGCCGTCCCAGGTGTGGATGCGGCCCTTGCGAACGCCCTCGTGGTCGCGGCAGGAGGTCTTCACCGGCTGCATCATCCCCTCCACGCCGAGCGCCTTGATCTTCGCGGCGTCGATGTTGAGGTTCTCCACGCCCCAACGCACTTCCTCGCCCGTCACGACCCGCTTGCCGTACTTGCCCTGCGCGACCTTGATGCCCTCCACCAGCAGCAGCGCCGAGAGCATGCCCCGGTTGTAGAGCACTTCGCCCACGGACTCCTTCTTGGCCGCGGTGCCCTTGCCCTTGTCGTAGAGGTGCTTGAGCATGTCCTTGTGCACCGGGAGCCCCTTCTCGGAGGAGTGGCCCAGCGTGATGCCGTTGTAGCCCTTGGCCGCGGCTTCGGCCGGCAGCACGTCCGGCTCGGCGGACGACCACCACACGCCGTACATCTGCAGGCGCGGGTAGGAAACGGCGATCGCCTCCTTGATGGAGGTCGAGTTCATCACGCCCCAGCCCCACAGGAAGACGTAGTCGGGTCGCTGCTGGCGGATCTGCAGCCAGGTCGCCTTCTGCTCCACGCCCGGGTGCGTCACCGGCAGCTTGATGAAGTTGAAGCCGTGCTTCTTCGCGTGCTCCTCGAGCACCTTGATCGGCTCCTTGCCGTAAGGCGAGTCGTGGTACACGAGCGCGATCTTCTTGCCCTTGAGGCTGCCCTTCTTCGCCACGTGCTGCACCAGCATGTCGGCGGCGGACCAGTAGGTGCCCAGCAGCGGGAAGTTCCACGCGAAGACGCTGCCGTCGGCCGATTCCGACCGGCCGTAGCCCGTCGTCATGAGCACGATCTTGTCGGCGGCGACCTTCTCGGTGAGCGCGAAGGTGATGCCGGTCGACAGCGGGTTCACCGCCACCGGCTTCTTGCTCTTCAGGCGCTCGTAGCACTCGACGCCGCGGTCGGTCGCGTAGCCCGTCTCGCACTCCTCGAAGGCGAGCTTGATGCCGTTCACGCCGCCGTCGCGCTCGTTCACGAGCTTGAGGTAGTCCACGAAGCCGTCGGCCCAGGGCACCCCGTTGGGCGCGTAGGCGCCGGTGCGGTAGACCAGCACCGGCACGAAGATCTCGTTCGCCTGCGCCGCAGCCTCGTGCACCATGCCCAGCGCGCCGGCCACGGCGATGGCCGCCGCGGCGGCCTTCATCCTGATGCTCTTCTTCATCTCCATCCTCCTCCTTGTGTTGGTGCGGTTGTCTGCGATTGCCTGCTGCCTGCGGCTTCAGTGCGGGAACGGCCAGAGCCGGAGCTTCTCCTTGCCGATGGCCCACAGGCGGGCAAGCCCGTGCGGCTCGACGATCAGGAAGAACACGATGAGCGCCCCGAAGATCATGAACTCGATGTGGGAGATCAGCGCGGTGGACATGTCGATGCCCAGCCACCCGGGAAGCTGGTTGAGCACGAGCGGCAGGATGACGATGAACGCCGCCCCGAGGAAGGACCCGAGGATCGAGCCCAGCCCGCCGATGATCACCATGAAGAGCAGCTGGAAGGAGCGGTTCACGTCGAAGGCGAGCGGCTCCCAGGCGCCGAGGTAGACGAACGCCCAGAGCGCGCCCGCGAGCCCCACGAAGAAGGAGCTCACGGCGAAGGCCGTCACCTTGGCGTAGAGCGGGCGGATGCCGATCACTTCGGCCGCCACGTCCATGTCGCGCATGGCCATCCACGAACGCCCGATGGCCCCGCGCGTGAGGTTTCTCGCCACGAGCGTGAAGACGACGACGAACCCCAGGACGAAGAGGTACTTCTCAACCGGGGAGTCGAAGGTGTAGCCGAAGACCGTGAGCGCCGGCGCGGTGACGGAGCCCGAGGGCGCGTAGTTGGTGAACCAGCCGATGCGCGCGAACGCCCAGTCGAGGAAGAACTGCGCGGCCAGCGTCGCCACCGCGAGGTAGAACCCCTTGATTCGAAGGCTGGGCAGGCCGAACAGGACGCCCACGACGGTCGCCGCGAGCCCCGCGAGGAGGAAGACCACCAGCAGGTTGAGGTCGGGCACGCGGATGACGAGGTTGTAGGCCGCGTACGCGCCCACCGCCATGAACCCCCCGGTGCCCAGCGAAACCTGCCCGCAGAAGCCGACGAGGATGTTGAGCCCGATCGCCGCGAGCGTGAGGATCAGGAACGGGACGAGGATCGCGCGGAACAGGTACTCGCTCGCCGTGAGCGGCACCACGAAGAACGCCACGAAGAGGACGATCAGCATGAACAGCCGGTCCTGCAGGATCGGCAGGAGCTGCTGGTCCGCCTCGTAGGTGGTCTTGTACTGGCCGGTTTCTCTATAGATCATGCTGTTCTCCCTCTCCCTCAGGGAGAGGGCCGGGGTGAGGGTGATTCATACTCGATCGATGTGCTTTTCGCCGAAGAGTCCCTCCGGCCGGAACAGCAGGAACACGAGCGCGAGCACGTAGGCGAACCAGTTCTCGATGCCGCCGCCCAGCAGCGGCCCGAGGTAGACCTCGGAGAGCTTCTCGCCCAGCCCGATGATGAGCCCGCCGATGATGGCGCCGGGCACCGAGGTGAAGCCGCCCAGGATCACGACCGGCAAGGCCTTCAGCGCCACGAGCTGCAGCGAGAACTGCACGCCCAGCTTCGAGCCCCAGATGATCCCGGCCACCAGCGCCACGATCCCCGAGACGGTCCACACGATCACCCAGATGCGGTTGAGCGGAATGCCGATCGACTGGGCCGCCTGGTGGTCGTCGGCGACCGCACGAAGCGCCCGCCCCGTGGGCGTCTTCTGGAAGAAGAGCGCGAGCACGCCCACCAGCACCGCGGCGATGATGGCGGCGATCACGTCCTCCATGCCCACGAGGATTCCGCCCTCGAAGACGTTCTCCAGCAGGATCTTCGGCTCCTTGGGCATGCCGATGTCGAGGGTGTAGATGTCGCTTCCCCACACGGTCTGCCCCAGCCCGTCGAGGAAGTAGGCGATGCCCAGCGTCGCCATGAAGAGGACGATCCCCTCCTGGTTCACCAGCGGGCGCAGGACGAGGCGCTCGATGAGCCAGGCCACGGCCACCATGATCGCGATGGTGAGGAGGAGCGCCACCGGGAACGGCACCTTCTCCATGATGCGCACGAGCGAGAGCGCGGCGAAGAGCACCATCGCGCCCTGCGCGAAGTTGAACACGCCGGAAGCCTTGAAGATGAGCACCAGCCCCAGCGCCACGAGCGAGTAGAGCACCCCGGACATGAGCCCGCCCAGCACCACCTCGATCCACTGCGGCAGGCGCGTGTCGGTGACGAAGAGCGGCGCGACGGCGCCCACCGCGAGGGCCGCGAAGAGCAGGCCGGTCATCCACTTGGACTGCAGGAAGTTCATGCCGGGCCCCTAGTGCTTCACGCCGAGGTAGGCGTCGATGACCGCCTGGTTGTTCCGGATCTCGTCGGGCGTGCCGTCGCCGATGAGCTTGCCGTAGTCGAGGACCACGACGCGGTCGGAGAGGTCCATCACCACGCCCATGTCGTGCTCGATCAGCACGATCGTGGTGCCGAACTCGTCGTTCACGTCGAGGATGAAGCGGCACATGTCCTGCTTCTCCTCCACGTTCATGCCCGCCATGGGCTCGTCCAGCAGCAGCACCTTGGGCTCCGCCGCGAGCGCCCGCCCGAGGTCCACGCGCTTCTGCAGGCCGTAGGGCAGCCGCCCCACGGGGGTCTTCCTCACGTGCTGGATCTCGAGGAAGTCGATGATCTCCTCCACGCGCTTGCGGTGGTACACCTCCTCGCGAAGCGCGGGTCCCACGCGCAGCGCCTGCAGCAGGATGTTGGTGCGGATCATGAGGTTCCTGCCGGCGAGCAGGTTGTCCAGCACGCTCATGCCCTTGAAGAGCGCCAGGCTCTGGAAGGTGCGCGCGATGCCGTTGGCGGCGGCGTGGTGCGGCTCCATGTGCTGGCGGGTCTCGCCCTTGTAGGTGATGCGGCCGTGCTGGGGCTGGTAGACGCCGTTGATCACGTTGAGCATCGAGCTCTTGCCGGCGCCGTTGGGGCCGATGATGGCGCGGATCTCGTGCTCGCGGACGTCGAAGCTGATGTCGGTAAGGGCCTTCACGCCGCCGAATGCGAGCGAGATGTTCTCGAGCTTGAGGATCACGTCGCCGAACTGGCGGGCGGGGCTGTTCATGGCGCCCTCACGCGGCCTTCACGGCCGAGGCCGGCGGGAAGGTCTTCGCCGCGTGCACGGCGAGCTGCGCGCGCACGGTGCCCGTTCGGCCGTCCTCGAAGCGCATCGCCGCCTCCACCCAGCAGTGGTCCGCGCCGGTGTAGAGCGCGTGGATCACGCTCTCGTATTTCTCGGCGATGAAGCGCCGGCGCACCTTGCGCGTGCGCGTGAGCTCGCCGTCGTCGGCATCCAGCTCCTTGTGCAGCACCACGAAGCGGTGGATCTGGCTGCCGGAGAGCTTGGGGTCGGCGGCGAGGTCCGCGTTCACCTTCTCTACGCACTCGCGGATCAGTTCGCAGACCTGGGGCTTGGCCGCGAGGTCCTGGTAGCCCGCGTAGGCGATGCCGCGGCGCTCCGCCCAGTCGCCCACGGCCTGCATGTCGATGTTGACCATCGCGGTCGCCTCGGGGCGGCCGTCGCCGAAGGCCACCGCCTCCTTGATGGAGGTGAAGAACTTGAGCTTGTTCTCCAGGTACTTGGGCGCGAAGAGCGTGCCGTCCTGGAGCTTGCCCACGTCCTTGGCCCGGTCGATGATCTTCAGGTGCCCGTCGGCGTCGAAGTAGCCGGCGTCGCCCGTGTGGTACCAGCCGTCGGCGTCCTTCACCTCGCGCGTGGCCTCGGGGTTCTGGTGGTACTCCACGAAGAGCCCGGGGCTGCGGAGCACGATCTCGCCGTTGTCGAGGAGCTTCACCTCGACGCCCTTCATCGGCGGGCCCACGGTGTCGGGCTTCACCTGCCCGTTGGGCTGCACGCACACCATCACGCAGGTCTCGGTCTGGCCGTAGATCTGCTTGAGGTTGATGCCGAGCGAGCGGTAGAAGACGAAGAGGTCGGGGCCGATCGCTTCCCCCGCCGTGTAGGCCACGCGGATGCGGGTCATCCCGAGCGTGTTGCGAAGCGGCCCGTAGATGAGCGCCTGCCCGAGGGCGTAACGCGTGCGGTCGAGGAAGGACACGGGCTGCCCGTCCAGGAGCCGGGAGCCCACGGTGCGGGCCACGCCCATGAAGTAGCGGTACAGCCAGCGCTTCACGCGCCCGGCGTCCTCCATGCGGATCGTCACCTGCGTGAGGAGGGCCTCCAGCACCCGCGGCGGCGCGAAGTAGTAGGTGGGCCCGATCTCGCGCATGTCGGTGATGACGGTGTCGGCCGACTCCGGGCAGTTGATGCGGAAGCCCGTGACGAGCCACTGCGCGTAGGAGAAGAGGTTCTGCCCGATCCAGGCCATGGGCAGGTAGGCGAGCACCTCCTCGTCGTCGCGCAGGCCCTCGAGCTCGGCGTAGGCGCGGCCGGTGTGGATCAGGTTGTCGTGGGAGAGCACCACGCCCTTGGGCATGCCGGTCGTGCCCGAGGTGTAGAGCATGATCGCGGTGTCGGCCCCCTTCCCGGCCTCCACGTGCTCGTCGAGGAAATCGGGCCGGCCCTTGGCGAAGGAATCCCCCTCGGCGCGCAGCGCGTCGTAGCTCACCAGCTCGTCGCGGTGGTAGTGGCGGAAGCCGCGCGGGTCGTCGTAGGCGACGAGCCGCAGCTTCGGGCACTGGGGCAGGATCTCGAAGAGCTTGTCGGCCTGCTCCTGGTCCTCGACGATCGCGATCTCGATCTCGGCGTTCTGGAAGACGTAGGTCATCTCCGGCGCCGGGGCGTCCTGGTAGAAGGGCACCGGGATCCCGCCGAGGGATTGCGCGGCGAGCTGCGCGAAGTAGAGCCGCGGGCGGTTGTCGCCGATGACGGCGAGGTGCATGCCGCGCTTGAAGCCGCGGGCGACCAGCGCCGCGGCAAGCAGGCGCACCTCCTCGGCCACCTCGGCCCAGGACCAGCTCTGCCAGATGCCGAGGTCCTTTTCGCGAAGCGCCGGGCTCCCACCCCGCTTGCGGGCATGGGCGAGCAGCAGCTTCGGAAACGTGTCGGCGACCGCTGGGGCGGTGGCCATTGCGCGTTCCTCCTCCGTGGCGGCTCGTCTTGTGGTGTCGCGGCTCCCTTCCGCCGGAGGGGCCGCCTCGATCCTCGCTCGGTCGCCCCCGGCCGATCAAGCGGCCGGTTGGCGCAGCCAGTGTAGCGGGGGGGCCTCCCGGCCGGTTGTCTTTTCGTTGACAATCTCGCCTGCAGACCCCCGTGAATACCCTTACCGAACTCCTCGACGCCTCCCTGTGGACGAAGTCCCTGTCCGCGGAGCGGCGCGCCCGCGTCGAAGCCGAGACCGTCCTCAAGGACGTGCCGGCCGGCGCCTTTGTCTGCCGCAAGGGCGACCCGGTCGAGAGCTGGATCGGCATCGTGCACGGACTGGTCAAGATGACGAGCGTCTCGCCGGAGGGCAAGACCACCACCTTTCTCGGGGTGGCCGGCGGGGGCTGGTTCGGGGAGGGATCGCTGCTCAAGGACCAGACCCGCAAGTACGACATCGTGGCCCTGCGCGCGACGCGGCTCGCCTTCATGCCCAAGGCAACCTTCGAGTGGCTGCTGGACACCGACATCGCCTTCAACCGCTTCCTGCTGGTGCAGCTGAACGAGCGGCTGGCGCAGTTCATCGCCATGGTGGAGACGCAGCGCCTGCTGGAGCCCGACGCGCGCGTGGCCCGCTCCATCGCCGCGCTCTTCAACCCCGTGCTCTACCCGGCCATGGCTTCCGAGGTGCAGATCTCGCAGGAGGAGATCGGATACCTCTCCGGGGTCTCCCGACAGCGCGTGAACCAGGCGCTGCACGTTCTCGAGTCGGCGGGCCTGCTCAAGGTGGAATACGGCGGGCTCTCGATCGTCGACCTCGAGGGCTTGCGCCGGTTCGGTACCTAGCCCGGCTGGCGCAGGGCGTTCATGATCTCCCGGCCAGGCAGTCCGCGGGCCGCGAGTCGGCAGATCGTGCGCATCGGGCGGTCGATGTGGCGAAAGAAGGCCCGGTAACCCTCGCACAGGTAGTTGCCCGGAAGCGCCTCGCCGGGCCGTGCCACGAACCGGTCCTTGGGGCAGCCGCCTTCGCAGGCGAACCGGTACTCGCAAGAACGGCAGGCCGTGGGCAGGGTGTCGCGCTTGGCCTGGCCGAAGCGCCGCTGGCGCGGCGAATCCACCATCTCGCGCAGGGTCGTCCGGGCGACGTTTCCCAGCCGGTATCCCGGCTCGACGTAATGGTCGCAGGAGTACACGTCGCCGTTGTGCTCGAGAGCCACGGCCCGGCCGCAGGTCGGCGCGAACACGCACAGGGGAGGCGGCAGGCCGGACCACGCGGCGCAGGCGGCGTCGATCGCCTGCACGGAGACGCGCCCGATGTCCCGGGCCGCCCACTCGTCAAAGACGGCCGCGAGAAAGCGCCCGTAATCGGCCGCGGCGATGGACCGGGCGCCGGCACGGTCTCCCCGCTGCATGTAGAGGACGCGATCCTGGCCCGCGCCGGTTCGAACCGGCGGCGGGCCCGGTGGCGCGTCGTCGGGCGCGCCCTCGCGCTCGACGATCGGGATGAACTGGATGTACCGCGCCCCGGCCACGTCGCGCAGGAACCGGTACACCTCGCGGGGATAAGGGGCGTTCGCGCGATGGAGCGTCGCGAGGACGTTCCACTGCACGCCGGCGCTGCGCAGGGAGGCGATGCCGCGCATGACGCGCTCGAAGGTGGGTGCCCCCCGCTTGTCCACCCGGTAGGCGTCGTGCAGCGCACGCGGGCCGTCGAGACTCACGCCGACGAGGAACTCGTGCTGCCGGAAGAATCGCGCCCAGTCCCGGTCCAGGAGAACGCCATTGGTCTGGATGCAGTGCAGCGGCCGCTGCCCGGGCCGCCGCAACCGTTCCGCGAGCGCGACCGCCTCCTCGAAGAACTCCCGGCCCAGCAACGTGGGCTCGCCGCCCTGCCAGGCGAAAACCACGTCGCCGGGACCGTGCGCCTCGAGCATCTGGCGCACGTACGCCTCCAGCAGCTCGCGGGACATGCGGAATCCGCTGCCCGGGTAGATCGCCTGCTTCGAGACATAGAAGCAGTAGGCGCAATCCAGGTTGCAGATCGCACCCGTCGGCTTCGCCATCACGTGGAACGGCGACAGGTGCGACCGGCCCGGCATCGGCAAACACCCCCTACTGCTGGACCTTGACGTTGCGCTCCTTGGCGACCTTCGTGTACGCGGCGCGCTCCGACTCCAGGAAGGCGCGGAACTCGGCCGGCGTGTTGCCGATGGGGTCGACGCCCCCGGCCAGGAGCTTGGCGCGGATCTCCGGCTCGCGGACGATCTTGCCCACCTCGGTCGCCAGGCGCTCGACAACCGCGGCAGGGGTTCCGGCCGGGACGTACAGGCCCATCCAGTTGGTGAAGCGATAGCCGCTGAAGCCCCGCGTCTCGGCGACGGCAGCCACGTCCGGCATCGCCCCGGAGCGCCCGGCGCTCGTGACGGCGATGATCCTCAGCTTGCCGCTCTTCGCGTGCTGCACCGTCGGAGGCATGCCCGAGATCCCCAGCGGCACCTGGCCGCCGATCACGTCCCTCACGGCAGGCGCCGCGCCGCGGTATGGCACGTGCTGCAGCTCGACACCCGCGATGCCGCTCAGGGCCTCGCCGGCGAAATGCTGCGCGCTGCCGTTGCCGGGCGTCGCGTAGGAGAGCGTGCCGGGCTTCGACTTCGCCAGGTCGATGAGCTCGGGCAGCGACTTGGCCTGCACCGACGGGTTCGCCATCAGGACGAGGGGGGTCTCGCCGATGAGCGTCACCGGGAGGAGGTCCCTTTCCGGGTCGTAGGGTGTCTTCTGGCCCGCGATGGGCGCCACGAGCACCTCGGCCGGCGAGGCCACCATGAAGGTGTAGCCGTCCGGCGCGGACTTGGCGAGCGTGTCCGCCCCGATCGTCCCGGAGGCGCCCGTGCGGTTTTCCACGATGACCGACTGCTTGAGCACTTCCGACAGGCGCTGCGCGACCGTGCGGGTCACGAAATCGACCCCGCCGCCGGCCGGAAAGGGCACGATCGCGCGAAGGGACTTCGACGGCCAGTCCTGGGCCTGCGCGGCGAGCGCGAGCGAGGCCGCCAGGGCGAACACTATTCTCCTCATGATTTCTCCTCCTCTTCTGGGTTGGGACTGCTGGAAGCCGGCGGCGAAACCGGCGCTGGCGCTGCCTGGCGGTTACTGGAAGTCGGCCGCGAAACCTGGTGCGGGCGTGAAGCCCAGGTCGCCGCGGTCGATGACGGCCTGCCTGCCCCCGTTTGCGGCAAGCAGCTCCGCCTGCCTCGCCTTGGCGTGCCGGTCGACCTCCTCGGGGTCGCAGAGGCCGTAGAGGCGCTCCCGGCATGCCGCGAGCATCCCGGCGTGGGCGGGGTCGTCTGCGAGGTCGTGGATCTCCTCCGGATCGGCCTGCAGGTCGAAGAGCTGCGGCGCGTACGCCACGTAGTGCACGTACTTGTACTTGCCATGGCGGATCGCGAAGGCCCCGGTGGTCGAGCCCATGCCGTGGTACTCGCTGAGCACCGTGCGGTCGGGCGAGGCACCGTGCGCGATATCCAGGAGGTTCACGCCGGGATGGCCCTCGCGCACCGAATCGAAGGGCACGCCGACCGTATCGACGATCGTGGGGAAGGCATCGACGTGGCTCACGGGCGTGTCGACGCGCCTGCCCCCGGGCACGCCTGGCCCGGCGAGGATCCACGGCACCCCGGCGATCTCTTCGTACATCGTGGACTTGCCCCAGAGGCCCCGCGAGCCGAGGTTGTCGCCGTGGTCGCTCGTGTACATGACGCGCGTGTTCGCCGAAAGGCCCGTCTCGTCGAGCGCGCGCAGTATCTTGCCGATGTTCTCGTCGAGGTAGGACACGAGGCCGAAATAGCCCGCGATGGCGCGCCTCACGTCCGTCTCCGACTCGAAATAGTCGTCGTAGCAGAAGCTTTCGCGGTAGTCGCGCAGGTAGGGGTGTTCCGGACGCTGCTCGCGCGCGTAGAGCTTGGGCATCGGCAGGTCGCGATTCCAGTATGGGTAGTAGTGCTCCGGCGGCGCCGTGAGCGGGAAATGGGGCGCGACGAAGGAGACGAAGAGGACCCAGGGCTTGTCGGATTCCCGCGTGCCCTGTTCCCGTAGCCAGACCTGCGCCCGTGAGCAGATCTCCTTGTCGTAGAACGTGTAGGGCGACTCGCCCGGTCCGGCCATCGCGGCCATCTTCTTCGCGCCGCCGCGCCGGGGCAGGTCCTCGCGGACCAGGCCCATCAGGTCGCCCTTGCCGTCGATGATGTGCATGGGGATCTGCTCTTCGGTGAACCCGTGGTCTTCTCCGGGCAGGCGGAAGTGAAGCTTGCCGATGGACACGACCTGGTGCCCGCGCTCGCGCAGCACGTGGTGCCAGCTGGCGACCGAGCCGTCGTAGGCGTCCGCGTTGTCCCAGAAGCCCACCTGGTGGATGTACTTGCCCGTGGCGAAGCCGGCCCGCGCCGGGATGCACACAGGGCTGGTCGTATAGGCGGACGTGAAGGTCGTCCCGCGTGCCGCGAGCCGGTCCAGGTTCGGCGTGGTGATGACGGGATGCCCGGCGTGACCCTGGACCTTCGGATTGTGCTCGTCGGACATAATTACGAGAAAGTTCGGGTGGCGCATGATCGCGGCGCTTCTCATAAAGGTCGCTGGAGCGGCTTATCATAATACTATATAGTAATAAGGCAACCCCCCCCATGGAGCACCACGCCACGATTCCCGCCGATGCCCGGAGCTGGCTTGCCCGCTACAGCCGTCCCGGCGTGCCGAAGTACGTGATGCTTCGCGACGCCATGGTCGCCGAGATCACCGGGGGGGCCTGGCCGGCGGGTACGCGCCTGCCGACCGAGGCGGAATGGGCGGCCCGGGTGCCGCTCAGCCTGGGCACGATACAGCGCGCTTTGCGGATGCTCGCCGACGAGGGACTCGTGCACCGGCGCACCGGGCAGGGCACGTTCGTCGCGACTCGCGACACGGACGAGATGCGCGCGCCGCTGCACTGCCGGTTCCTTGACGATTCGGGCAGGGGCTACCTACCCGTCTACTCCCAGGTCACGGCAAGGGAGGAGGTCGCCGCGGAGGGTCCCTGGTCGGAACACCTCGGCACGGCGTTCCCGCTACTGCGAATAGACCGGGTGCTGGACATCAACAAGGAGTTCGCGGTCTTCAGCGAGTTCTACGTGGACCCGCAGCGGATGCCCGCCTTCGCGCGACTTCCCGTGCGCAGGCTGTGCGGCGAGAATTTCAAGGAGATCATCTGGCGGGAGAGCCACCAGCCCGTGGCGAGGATCACGCAGTACCTGTCATCGGTGAGGTTTTCCCCAAGCGTGGCCAAGGCCACGAACATGGACCGGGACACGGCCGGATTGCTGCTCGAGGCCCGGGCGTACCTGAACGGCGGCAGCCCCATCTACTACCAGCGGCTCTACATCCCGCCGAACAACCGGCGGCTGCACCTGGCCGGGGACTAGCCTCGCGGCGGCTCAGGCCGGCATCGTCGGGACGGCGCGCGCCGCTTCGACCCGCATCGCCCCGGTCTTCACCAGCTCGCCGATGAGCCGCACGCCCAGGCCCTCGAGGCCCTCGCCGAGGAAGCGCTCGTCGAGATCGCGGTAGCAGGGAACCCGCGCGACGTAATCGTCGGCCTCGGCCAGCGCGATGCCGCCGCGGTGCAGCATCGAGAAGACGAACATCACCTTCATCATGTGCCGGGCCGTCCGGCGCGGGTCGCCGGCGAACGCGCCGAGCCGCGAGCGGGCCCGCGCGAGCGCCCCCGCCACGTCCGCGAAGGGCTCCCCGTGCCCCGGGATGACCACGCGGGGGGCGAGGCGCTCGATGGCGTCGAGGGCCGACAGCGCCGCCTCCACGAAGGGGTTGGGCGGCTCGTGGGCCCACACGAAGCCCAGGCCGTTCTCCCAGAGGGCGTCGCCGGAGATGAGGATGCGCCCCGTCGGCTCGAAGAACATGAGCCCTTCCATGTCATGCCCGGGCGCCGCGTGGGCCTGCCAGTCGCGGTCGGCGCCGCGAAACGATTCGCCGGCGGCGATCGTGGCCTGGTAGGCGAAAGGCTCGGCGAACTGGTCGACGTAGGCGTTCCAGCGCGCCTGGATCGTCCAGTCGTCGATGGTCGGCACCTCGTCGCGGGGAATCGTGATCGGGCACCCGTAGGCACGCGCCACCGCCGCATTGCCGCCGATGTGGTCGGAGTGGCAATGGGTGTTCACCAGGGCCGCCAGGGGCTCGTCGCCGAGCATCGCGGGCTCGCGAAGGCGCGTGAGCGTCTCGGCGGCGCACGCGGAGTAGCCGGAATCGACCAGCACGTGCCCCGCGGCCGAACGCAGCAGCACCTGGTTGCAGTTGAGCCATCCGCGCACGGCGACGCGCACGCTGTCGGGAAGCAGGGGCAAGGCTGGCGGGGAGCGAAGGGGAATCCGCCATCTTAACGCGGGGGCGGCGCGGCACGCGGCGCTATAATTCGGGCTTCCCCACTCGCAGCGCAACCCCCACCATGCAGATCGAAAAGCACACCTTCCTCGTCGCCGGCGGCGGCTCCGGCCTGGGCGCCGCCACGGCCCAGCGCCTCTTTTCCGCGGGCGCCAACGTCGTGATCGCCGACGTGAACGACGCCGGCGACTGGGTGGCCCGGCAGTTCGGCGACCAGGGCCGCTTCGTGCGCGCCGACGTGACCGACGAGTCGCAGGTCCAGGCGGCCGTCGACCTGTGCGCCAGCGCCTTCGGCGCCATCCACGGCGCCATCAACTGCGCGGGCGTGGCGCCCGGCGAGCGCGTGGTGGGGAAGGCCGGCCCGCACTCGCTCGCGAGCTTCGAGCGCACGGTGAAGATCAACCTCCTCGGCACCTTCAACGTGATCCGGCTCGCGGCCGCGCGGATGACGACCCAGCCGCCGCTCGCCACGGGCGAGCGCGGCGTCATCGTGAACACCTCTTCCGTCGCCTCGTTCGAGGGCCAGATCGGCCAGGCCGCCTACGCCGCCTCCAAGGCCGGCGTGAACGGGATGACCCTGCCCATTGCCCGGGAACTCGCCCGCTTCGGCATCCGGGTGGTGACCATCGCCCCCGGCATCTTCGACACGCCGATGCTGCAGGGCATGAGCGAGGAGGTCCGCGCCTCCCTCGGCGCCCAGGTCCCCTTCCCGCCCCGCCTCGGGCGTCCCGACGAGTACGCCGCGCTCGTCGAGCACATCCTCGAGAACGAAGTGCTCAACGGCGAGGTGATCCGCCTCGACGGCGCCATCCGCATGGCCCCCAAGTGACCCGCCCGCGCGGGAATGACGGCGGAACGGGAACGACGGAGGGGGCGCGAATGACGAGGCCCGCTGTCGTGCGATAATTGCGGACTCGGCCGCCACCGCAGCGGTCCCCGCCCCACCCGGGGCGCCCCACGCGGGGCGCACAACGAAACGGAGGCAATTTGCCGTTCGACATGGACCTCCCCGAGGAACTCGACGCGCTTCGCGCCAGCACCCGGCGCCTGTGCGACGCCGAACTCGCCCCGCGCGCCGCAGACATCGACCGCGCCAACGAATTCCCGGCCGACATGTGGGCGAAGCTGGGCGGGCTGGGCCTGCTCGGCATGACGGTGCCGGAGGAGTACGGCGGCACGGGCCTGGGTTACCTCGCCCACGTGGTGGCCATGGAGGAAGTCTCCCGGGCCTCGGCCTCGGTGGGGCTCTCCTACGGCGCGCACTCCAACCTGTGCGTGAACAACCTCCATCTCAACGGCACCGAGGCGCAACGGCGCAAGTACCTGCCGAAACTCTGCTCGGGCGAGCACGTGGGCGCGCTCGCGATGAGCGAACCGGGCGCGGGCTCCGACGTCGTCGGCTCCATGGCCTGCCGCGCCGAGCGGAAGGGCGAGCGCTGGGTCGCCAACGGCTCCAAGATGTGGATCACCAACGGGCCCGATGCGGACGTCCTCATCGTCTACATGCGCACCGCCCCGCGCGAGCAGGGCTCGAAGGCGATGACGGCCTTCCTGGTGGAAAAGGGCATGAAGGGCTTCTCCACGGCCCAGAAGCTCGACAAGCTGGGGATGCGGGGCTCGAACACCTGCGAGCTCGTCTTCACCGACTGCGAGATCCCCGCGGAGAACGTCCTCGGCGAAGTGAACGGCGGCTCGCGCGTCCTGATGAAGGGCCTGGACACCGAGCGTTGCGTGCTCTCCGGCGGCCCCATCGGCATCATGCAGGCGGCGCTCGACCTCGTGATCCCGGACGTCCACGAGAGGAAGCAGTTCGGCCAGCCCATCGGCACCTTCGAGCTGATGCAGGGCAAGCTCGCCGACATGTACACGAAGCTGCAGGCCTCCCGCGCGTTCAGCTACCGCGTGGCCGAACAGCTCGACGCCGGCCGCGGGCGCCGCGCGCGCAAGGACGCCGCCGCGTGCCTGCTCTTCTCCTCGGAGAACGCCGTGCAGGTCGCGCTCGAGGCCATCCAGGCCCTCGGCGGCAACGGCTACATCAACGACTTCCCCGCCGGCCGGCTGCTTCGCGACGCGAAGCTCTACGACATTGGCGCCGGCACCAACGAGATCCGCAGGATGCTCATCGGGCGCGAGCTGTTCGAGGAAAGCGCCTGAGGCTTCCCGAATCCACGACCATAGGAGAACGACGATGGCTGCACGCGAAGTCCTGGTAGTGTCCGGCGCCCGCACCGCGATCGGCGACTACGGCGCCTCCCTCAAGGACATCCCGGCCACGAAGCTGGGCTCGATCGCCATCGCGGAAGCGGTGAAGCGCGCCGGCATCGACGCGGCCACCGTCGGCCACGTGGTGCTGGGCAGCGTCGTGCACGGCGAGGCGCGCGACATGTACATCTCGCGCGTGGCCGCGGTGGAAGCCGGCATTCCCGTGGGCACGCCCTGCCTCACCGTGAACCGCCTGTGCGGCTCCGGCTTGCAGGCGATCGTCTCCGCTTCGCAGCACATCCTGCTGGGCGACGTGGACGTCGCCATCGGAGCGGGCGCCGAGAGCATGAGCCGCGGCGCCTACTTCATCCCGGGCGCGCGCTGGGGCCAGCGCATGGGCGACGGCCAGATCGTGGACGCGATGGTGGGCGCCCTCACCGACCCGTTCGGCACCGGGCACATGGGCATCACCGCGGAGAACCTCGCCGCCAAGCACGGCTTCACGCGCGAGGAGCAGGACGCCTTCTCTCTCGAATCGCACCGCCGCGCGGCCGCGGCCCTCGCCGCCGGCAACTTCAAGACGCAGATCGTGCCGGTCGAGCTGAAGACCAAGAAGGGCCCGGTGATGTTCGATACCGACGAGCACGTGCGCAAGGACGCGAAGCCCGAGGATTTCGCCAAGCTCCGGCCCGCGTTCAAGAAGGACGGCTCGGTCACTGCCGGCAACGCTTCCGGCATCAACGACGCCGGCGCAGCCGTCGTGCTGATGGAGGCCGCCGCCGCCGCGAGGGCCGGCGTGAAGCCGCTCGCGCGCCTGGTGGCCTACGCCCACGCGGGCGTGGAGCCGCACATCATGGGCGAGGGCCCCATCCCCGCCGTGCAGAAGGTCTTCCAGAAGGCGGGCCTCAAGCCCGCCGACATGAGCGTCATCGAATCCAACGAGGCCTTCGCCGTGCAGGCGATGACCGTCACGAAGCAGCTCGGGCTCGACCCCGCGAAGGTGAACCCCAACGGCGGCGCGGTGGCCCTCGGCCACCCCATCGGCGCCACGGGGGCGATCCTCACGGTGAAGTGCCTCTACGAGCTGCATCGCACCGGCGGCAGGTACGGCCTCGTCACGATGTGCATCGGGGGCGGCCAGGGCATCGCCGCCATCTTCGAGCGCCTGTAACCGCGGCACCCGTCTCACGCAACTGAAAGGAAGGGAAGCGAGCATGTCGGAAGCGATCGTCATCGTCGGCGCCAAGCGCACCCCCATCGGCGCGATGCAAGGGAAATTCAACTCGGTCACCGCCTCGCAACTCGGCGCAACGGCCATCAAGGCCGCGCTCGAGCAGGCAGGCGTGGGCCCCACGGAGGTCGACGACCTCATCATGGGCTGCGTGCTCCCGGCCGGCCAGGGCCAGGCGCCCGCGCGCCAGGCCGCGCTCGCCGCGGGCCTGGACAAGGCCACGCCCTGCACCACGATCAACAAGATGTGCGGCTCGGCCATGAAGGCCGCGATGCTCGCCGCCGACGAGATCGCCTCCGGCGACGCGGCGGTGGTGGTGGCCGGCGGCATGGAGTCCATGACCAACGCGCCGCACCTGCTGCCCAAGGCGCGCGGCGGCTACCGCTACGGCCACGCGAAGGTGCTCGACCACATGGCCTTCGACGGGCTGGAGAACGCCTACGACGGCAAGCCCATGGGCCACTTCGCCGACAAGACGGCCGAGAAGTACGGCTTCACGCGCGAGCAGATGGACGCCTACGCGAAGGAATCCACCGCGCGCGCCGTGAACGCGTCGAAATCCGGCCTCTTCGCCGACGAGATCGCCCCCGTGACCGTGGCCGGCCGCAAGGGCGACGAGGTCGTGAAGGACGACGAGACGCCCTTCACCGTGAACGTGGAGAAGATATCGCAGCTCCGCCCCGCCTTCAACAAGGACGGGCTCGTGACCGCCGCCACCTCCTCCTCCATCTCCGACGGCGCCGCGGCGCTGGTGATGATGTCGGAAAGCGCGGCGAAGAAGCGCGGCGCGAAGCCGCTGGCGAGGATCGTCGCGCAAGCCTCCAACGCCCACGAACCGGAGTGGTTCACCACGGCCCCCGTGGGCGCCATCCAGAAGGTGCTCGCCAAGGCCGGCTGGAAGGCCTCCGACGTCGACCTCTACGAGATCAACGAGGCTTTCGCCGTCGTGACGATGGCGGCCCTCAAGGACATCGGCATTCCCGCCGACAAGGTGAACGTGAACGGCGGCGCGGTGGCGCTCGGCCACCCGATCGGCGCCACGGGCGCGCGCATCATGACGACCCTCATCTACGCGCTGCGCAAGCGCGGGCTGAAGAAGGGGGTCGCGGCGCTCTGCATCGGTGGTGGCGAAGCCACGGCGGTCGCGCTGGAGGTGCTGTGATGAACACCGTGATCAACGTGACCCCCATCGAGAGCACCCCCGGCATCGGCCCCAACCTCGCCAACGACCTGCGCGAGGTGGGCATCGACACGCTGGAAGCCCTCACGCGCGTGGGCTTCTGGGATGCCTGGCAGCAGCTGCGCCGCAAGAACCCGGAGCGCGATTGCCTGCCCTCCTGCCTCGCGCTCGCGGGCGCGGTGGCCGGCGTGCGCTGGAACCACCTGCCCCCGAAGGTGCGCGCCGACATCCGCAACCGCGTGAAGGCCGCGCGTACCTGATGATGCGCGCGCGCCTCGCGCTGCCGGTGCTCCTTGCCGTCGCCCTCGCCGGCTGCGGCAAGGCCGAGGCGCCGAAGGGGGATGCCGCCGCCGAACGGAGCCAGGCGCTCGAGCGCGCCAAGGAAGGCGCGTTCGGCACGCAGGTAAAGGCCCTCGAGCAGGCCAAGGGGCTGGAGGCGGACCTCAACAAGAAGGCGCAGGAAGCCGTCGAGAAGGCCGAGCAGGGAACGAAGTGAGCCTCGCCCCATGCTGACGAGAGCCCGCGACGATTTCCTCACCGGCGAGCAGCGCATGATCCGCGACACGGCGCGCGACTTCGCGCAGGCCGAGCTCGCGCCCCATGCAGGCGCCTGGGAAGACGATGGCTGGATCCCGGATGCCGTCGTCGCCAATATGGGCGAGCTGGGCCTGCTCGGCATGACCGTCCCGCCCGAGTGGGGCGGCACCGGCGCGGACTACCTCTCCTATATCCTCGCCGTGGAGGAAGTCGCCGCCGGGTGCGCGGCCACCGCGGTGCTGATGAGCGTGCACAACGGCCTCGGTTGCGGCCTCGTGCTCGCCTGGGGAAGCGAGGCCCAGAAGCAGGCGTGGATGCCGAAGCTCGTGACGGGGGAAGCCATTGCCTGCTTCTGCCTGACCGAGCCGCAGGCCGGCAGCGAAGCCAACAACCTCAAGACCCGCGCCACCGAGGCCGGCGGCGGCTGGTCGCTCGAAGGCACCAAGCAGTTCATCTCGAACGCGAAGCGGGCGAAGCTCGCCGTCGTGTTCGCCGTGACGGACCCCGCGGCCGGCAAGAAGGGCCTCTCGGCCTTCCTCGTGCCAACCGACACGCCCGGCTTCGCCGTGCAGCGCCCGGAGAAGAAGCTCGGCATCAAGGCGCTGGACACCTGCGCCATCGCGATCTCGGGCTGCCGCGTCGGCGCGGAGGCCCTCCTCGGCCCGCGCGGCAAGGGGCTTGCGATCGCGCTCTCGAACCTCGAAGGCGGGCGGATCGGGATCGCCGCGCAGGCCGTGGGCATCGCCCGCGCGGCGCTGGAGGCGGCCGTGTCCTACGCCAGGGAACGCACCCAGTTCGGCAAGAAGATCGCCGAGCACCAGTCGATCGCCAACATGCTTGCCGACATGCACACGCGCGTGAACGCGGCTCGCCTCATGGTGCACCACGCGGCCCGGCTTCGCGACGCGGACGTGCCCTGCCTTTCGGAAGCATCGCAGGCGAAGCTCTTCGCCTCGGAGACCGCCGAGTGGGTGTGCTCCAAGGCGATCCAGGTGCACGGCGGCTACGGCTACGTGCGCGACTACCCCGTGGAGCGGCACTACCGCGACGCGCGCGTGACGCAGATCTACGAGGGCACGAGCGAGATACAGCGGATCCTCGTGGCGCGCTCGCTCGTGGAGTAGCCCGCACATGCCCAAGCTCAAGTCGCGGCTCGACACGGGAGCCGAAGCCTTCCGCGCGAACCGCGAGCATCACGAGGCGCTGGCCGCGGACCTGCGCGCACGGGTCGCGAAGGTCGCGGCCGGCGGCGGCCCCGACGCGCAGGCGAAGCACGTGGCGCGCGGGAAGCTCCTGCCGCGCGAGCGCGTGCGGGCGCTGCTCGACCCGGGCTCCCCCTTCCTCGAGTTCTCGCAGCTCGCCGCCTTCGGCATGTACAACGACGACGCCCCCTCGGCGGGCATCATCACCGGCATCGGCCGGGTCGAGGGCCGCGAGGTCGTGGTGGTCGCCAACGACGCGACGGTGAAGGGCGGCACCTACTATCCCCTCACCGTGAAGAAGCACCTGCGCGCGCAGGAGATCGCCGCGCAGAACCTCCTGCCCTGCATCTACCTCGTCGATTCCGGCGGCGCCTTCCTGCCGCTGCAGGACGAGGTCTTCCCCGACAAGGAGCACTTCGGGCGGATCTTCTACAACCAGGCGAACCTTTCCGCAGCCGGCATCCCGCAGGTGGCGGTGGTGATGGGCTCGTGCACGGCCGGTGGGGCCTACGTGCCCGCGATGTGCGACGAGTCGATCATCGTGAAGGGCCAGGGGACGATCTTCCTCGGTGGCCCGCCGCTGGTGAAGGCGGCCACCGGTGAAGTGGTCAGCGCCGAGGACCTGGGCGGGGGCGACGTGCACTCGCGCACCTCCGGCGTCACCGACCACCTCGCCGACGACGACCGGCATGCGCTCGCCATCGCGCGGGAAGTCATCCGCCACACTTCCTCCCCGTCATTCCCGCGAAGGCGGGAACCCAGCCAGGGCAACGGGATCCCCGCCCCCCGATTGAAGCACTCGGGGGCAGGCTTCGCGGGGATGACGAGTGGCGCGGGGATGACGAGTGGCGCGGGGATGACGAGTGGCGCGGGGATGACGAGTGGCGCGGGGATGACGGAAGTCCAGGAACCGCTCTACCCCGCCGAGGAGCTCTACGGCATCGTGCCGAAGGACCCGCGCCAGCCCTTCGACGTGCGCGAGATCATCGCTCGGCTGGTCGACGGCAGCGAGTTCCACGAGTTCAAGGCGCTCTACGGCTCGACCCTCGTCACGGGCTTCGCGCACCTTCACGGCATGCCCGTGGCGATACTCGCCAACAACGGCATCTTGTTTTCCGAGTCCGCGCTCAAGGGCGCGCACTTCATCGAGCTCGCGAGCCAGCGCGGCATCCCCCTCCTCTTCCTGCAGAACATCACCGGCTTCATGGTGGGGCGCAAGTACGAGAACCAGGGCATCGCCAAGGACGGCGCCAAGATGGTGACGGCCGTCTCGTGCGCGAAGGTGCCCAAGCTCACGCTGATCCTCGGCGGCAGCTTCGGCGCCGGCAACTACGGCATGTGCGGGCGCGCCTTCAACCCGCGCTTCCTGTGGTGCTGGCCGAACGCGCGCATCTCCGTGATGGGCGGCGAGCAGGCCGCGAGCGTGCTGGCCACCGTGAAGCGCGACGGCATCGAGGCCAAGGGCGGCCAGTGGTCCGCCGACGAGGAAGAGGCCTTCAAGTCGCCCATCCGCGACCAGTACGAGCGCCAGGGCCACCCCTACTACGCCACCGCGCGCCTGTGGGACGACGGGGTGATCGACCCGATCGACACGCGGCGGGTGCTGGCGCTGGGGTTGGCGGCGGCGCTCAACGCCCCCATCGAGGAAACGCGCTACGGCGTGTTCCGCATGTGATCTTCCCTCACCCCCGACCCCTCTCCCAAGGGAGAGGGGAGAAAAATCTCCCAAAATGAAAACTTCCATCGCCATCGAGCGCCAGGGCCCCGTCGGCCTGGTGACGCTGAACCGCCCCGACCGGCACAACGCGTTCGACGACGCCGTCATCGCCGAGCTGACCGACGCACTGCGCTCCATGGAGGCCGAGGACGGCATCCGCTGCGTGGTGCTTTCCGCCGTGGGCAAGTCCTTCTCCGCCGGCGCGGACCTCGCCTGGATGCGCCGCGTGGCGGGCGCCTCCGCCGCGGAGAACAAGCGCGACGCGATGGCGCTCGCCGCCCTCATGCGCACGCTCGCGGAGCTGAAGAAGCCCACGGTCGCCCGCGTGCAGGGGCCGGCCTACGGCGGCGGCGTGGGTCTCGTGGCGTGCTGCGACATCGCGGTCGCCTCGATGGGCGCCAAGTTCGCGCTGACGGAGGCGAAGCTGGGGCTCATCCCCGCGGTCATCTCGCCCTACGTGGTGGCGGCGATCGGCGCACGCGCCGCAAGGCGCTATTTCCTCACGGCGGAGGCGATCGAGGCCGCGGATGCATGGCGGCTCGGCCTCGTGCACGAGATCGCCGCGGACGAGACCGACCTCGACGAGAAGGTGGGCCAGGTGGTGGACGCCCTCCTCGCCTGCGGGCCGGTGGCGCACGCCGAATGCAAGTCGCTCATCCGCGCGGTGGCGGGCCGGCCGGTGACGGGGGAGCTGATCCAGGAGACGGCCGAGCGCATCGCCAAGGTGCGCGCCTCGCCCGAGGGGATGGAAGGCGTGACCGCCTTCCTGGAGAAGCGACGCGCGGCGTGGCTGCCGCCCGAACCGCCGGAGCCCGAGCCGGACCCCGAGCCGGGCGCCTGACCCCGCCTAGCTCGCCGCCTTGCGCGCGCGGACCAGGTTCACGATCTTCGCGCTCATTACCACCTCGTCGTCCGGGTTTCGCACCTCCACCAGCGTGCGCACGATGCCGCGATCCGGCTCGGAGCGGGAGCGCCGCGCCTCCAGCACGGTGCAGCGGACGGAGAGTTCCTCGTCGGGCCGCACCGGGGCGGGCCAGCGCAGCTCGTCGATGCCGGGCGAGCCCAGGCTCGTATCGCCATCCAGGTAGCGCGTGACGAAGAGCCGCGTCATCAGCGCCGCGGTGTGCCAGCCGCTCGCGACCAGCCCCTTGAACGGGCCCTTCATGGCCAGCTCCGGGTCGATGTGCATGCCCTGCGGGTCGTACTGCACGCCGAACTCGATGATGTCGAAGGTGCCGGCGCGCGTGGTGCCGCAGTCGACGACCAGCCCCTCGGAATAATCCTCGAAGTGCCGCGGCCGCCAGTCGGGCGCCCGGCGGCGGGTGGCGCGTTGGCGGGTTGCGGGTGCGCGGGATGGGGTCGTCATCGTGGTGTCCCTTTGCTGGTCCTCTTCATGGCGCGTCGCTGGCCGGGCCGCCGGGCTGGCGGCCGGCGACGAGCTTGGTCAGGCGCCGCCCGGCGGCGCGAAGGCTTGCCTCGAGGCGCGGGCGATTCGTGCCGACGCGTTGCGTGGGAACGGCGAGCATGATGCACGCGAGCACCTGCCCATCGGGCCCGAAGATCGGCACCGCGAAGCCCGTGGCGCCCTCCACGCGCTCCGAGGCCGTGTACGCGAGGCCCGTGCGGCGGACCTCCTCGAGCTGCGCGGCCAGCGCCTTGCGGCTGGTGACCGTCTTCGAGGCGTAGGGCAGGAGCACGGCGTTGCGCAGGTAGGCTTCGCGACGCTCCGGCGGCAGGAAGGCGAGCAGCGCCTTGCCGGCCGCGGTGCAGTAGAGCTCGCGCCGGTCGCCCAGCGTGACGGCGTAGCGAACGGGGTTGGTGCTCTCCACCTTGACGATGGAAACGGCCATTTCGCTCGCCGGCTCGAGGACGCAGACGATGACTGTCTCGCCGGTCCGCCCGGCGAGTTCCGCCACGACCGGGCGCGCGAGGGCGGCCAGATCCATGCGGGAGGAAATTCGCATGGCGAGCGAGACCAGCCTCGGGCCCAGCCGGTAGGTGCCGCGGTCGTCCCGCGCCAGGTGCTCGCTTTCCAACATCCCGGCGAGCAGGCCCACGAGGCTCGTCTTGGGGGCACCGGTGGTGCGCGCGAGGCCGGCCAGCGACTCGCCTTCCGGGTGGGCGGCGAGGTGGTCGAGGATCGCGAAGATGCGCTCGACGGACTGGGGGGCGGCGGCGCGTGCTGTCACGGTCGATATGTACGGATATGCGAACGGTATTCGAATACCGGAATGGCGCGATCCTCCGCCTGCCGCGGGCGGGGTGTCAAGGCGGATTGCCGCTAGGGACTGCGCCTATCCTTCCAGCTTCGCGCCCTTGGCCGCGAAGAGCTCGCGGAGGATGGAGCGGTGACAGCGCGACTCGTCCTCGCAGTAGCAGCCGACGGAGAAGTCGGCGGTGTGCGAGAGCAAGGCCAGAAGCTCGATCGCGTGGGCGCTTTGGGGCGAGGCCATCTCGGCGCGGTACTTCCGCGCGAAATTGTCCCAGTCCTTGGGGGTCTTCGCGCCGAGGCCGAGCTTCATCGTCTCCGGGCTGGGGGCGAGCGTCGGGAACCAGACGTCGTACCAGTTTCCCGTTGCGAATTCGGATTTGGGCACGCCTCGCGGCGGGCGGCGGACGGTGCCGATGCGGACGCCTTCGTTCCTCACGCGGGAGGTGCCGAGGCGGAGGATGCGGAGGGTCATGTTTCGCTCTTTGCCCGCGGCACCGGTGACTTGGCGAGGCGCTCGGCCATGCGCGTCTGCCAGCCGGGGCCGGTTGCGCGCCAGCGGGCGATGACCTCCGCCGGCAGGCGCAGGCTGATGAGTTGACGCGGATTCGCCGAGCGAGGGCGACCACCGCGCTTGACGACGGCGCGGGCGAGCATCTCGTCGGTGAGTTGGGGAAGCTCCTTGTATTCGGCCGGCTTGATGACGTGCGCATCCACGCGCTTCAAGCCAGATCCCGAAGTACGGCGCGAGGCGGGTTTGCTCACGATCGTTGGCCTTTCGCATGCTGAAGATGTGGCGCACCGTGCCACGCGGGGTGTAGCCGACGACGACCAGCCTGCCGGCCAGCAAGCCGAAGCAGAGGATCCGGCGTTCACCACTTTCCTTGCGCATGTCCTCGACCTCGACCGTCAGTCCTTCGAAGACCTCCTGTAGAGCGACACGGGTAGCATGCCACAAGGCGACAGATAGTCTTGCGGGTCGGTCGGCCGCGCCGTGTCGGTGAACAACGTGACGACGCAGTCCCGCGTGCGGCGTTCGGTGCGGGATTGCTCAGGCATGTGCGGCCCCCGATCGCAGGACATCGACGAGACGCGGCAGCGGCGCGGCGGTAATCGATTCGCCCAACGGGAACAGGTCGGCCGGCGACTCGAGGTCGCAGAAATGCAGGGCATCGGCCGTTTGTTCGGCCAGCATCCGGGCCAGCGTCGTATTGCCCGGCTGGATCGGGTCGACCAGCGACACCATGAAATTGGCGCGGAGGCGCTCGCGGATGGTCGCGTGGTAGACGGGGCGAGAAATGTCCATTTCCACGCATTTCCAACAGGACCGTTTAGATATGCAAGGACAAATGGGGCGCTACGCCCAAGGTACCGACGACAGCCGCGAGAACAGCGGCCGGTCAGAGTCACAACCCTACGAGCCGCTGCTCGACGTGGAGGACGTCGAGCACCGCACGACCAAGGTCCGCAGCCCCCGTACCGATGGCTTCGTCGAGCGCATGAATCGCGCGCCTCTCGACGAGTGCTTACGCGTGGCCGGCTTGCAGACCTAGGGCGTCGGCATCGACGAGATCCAGCGTGAGAGCGAGAGCGAGACCCCTTGTCCCTAGCTCGAAGCTACTTGCTCCGCCCCTGCTGCCACATCACATCCGGCCTCCCCACCGACCGGTTGAGCACCCGAGCGATCACGAAGAGCAGGTCCGAGAGGCGATTGAGATAGCGCCTTCCCCCATCCCCTCCCCCCTCCGCCTTGCCGAGCGAGACGAGCGTCCGCTCGGCCCGCCTGCAAACGGTTCGCGCGACATGCGCATCCGCCGCCGCCATCGCCCCGCCGGGCAGGATGAATTCCTTGAGGGGCGGGAGATCGGCATTGAACGCATCCAGCTCGCGCTCCAGCCGCTCGATGTGGGTCTCCTCGACCTTCGTGACGCCCGGCAGGCACAGCTCCGCCCCCAGGTCGAAGAGGTCGTGCTGCACGCGTTCGAGGCAATCGCGGACTGATGCGGGCACCTCGTGGGCCAGCACGCGCCCCACGGCGGAGTTGAGCTCGTCCACCGTGCCCATCGCCTCCACGCGCGGGTCGTCCTTGCCGACGCGCGTGCCGTCGCCCAGCCCCGTGGTGCCGTCGTCGCCGGTGCGCGTGTAGATCCTCGAAAGCCGGTGTCCCATGTCGTCCTCAGGCGGTGGCCGCCGCGAGGCACGCGGGGCACAGGCACGTGGCCCCCTCCACGGGCGCCACGGGCGGGTAGCGGTTGCACCAGCAGGCGCCCTCGGGGCCGGATGACCCGCAGCCGAAGGGCGCGCCGCACATTGAACATTGCCGCGGCTCCAGCGCCTTCGCCACGTTCTCGCGGCGGCGATGGCGCTCGGGCAGCTCCGCGATCACGCGGGTGCGCTCGTTGTCGGAGAGGCTCCCCCACAGGGCGATCTCCTCCGTCGTGCGCAGGCACCCCAGGCACACCTTTCCGGCGGCATCCAGCGTGCAGACCTTGATGCAGGGCGATGCGATCGTGCTCATGCGGCCTCCCGGGGCCGGTCCTGCCTGGCGGCCCAGCGCGAGATGATCGCATGCAACGCGTCCAGCCCGTCGGTCAGCGCCGCGGGCCCCGGCTGCAGGATGAGCGGCGACTTCACCTCGTGCAGCTCGCCGTCGCGCACGGCGGGGATCGCGCCCCACCCCGGCCGCGCCGCCACCTTCTCCGGGCGGAACTTCTTGCCGCACCACGAGCCGATGATCACGTCGGGCGCGCGGCGGATCACCTCGTCCGGGTCCGCGAGGATGCGGTCGCGCCCCATCGCGCACGCCGCCTTCTCGGGGAAGATGTCCTCGCCGCCCGCGATCCCCACCAGCTCGCTCACCCAGCCGATGGCGCTGATGCAGGGCTCGTCCCATTCCTCGAAGTACACCCTGGGGCGGCGCGGCATCGCCCGGGCCAGCGCGCGCACCGCTTCCACGCGCGCCTCCAGCAGGTCCGCGTATTCCTCGGCCTGGGTCCCCGCCCCCACCATCGCGCCCAGCCGCCGCACGTAGGCGACGATCCCCGCGACGCTGCGGTGGTTGGCGATCCACACCTCCACGCCGCGCTTCACCAGCGCCTGCGCGATGTCGGCCTGGAGGTCGGAGAAGCCGATGGCGAGGTCGGGCTCGAGGCGCGTGATCTCCTCCACCTTGGCGCTCGTGAAGGCGGAGACCTTGGGCTTCTCCTTCCGCGCCCGCGCCGGCCGCACGGTGAAGCCGGAGATCCCGACGATGCGGTCCTCCTCGCCCAGGGCGTAGAGGACCTCGGTGGGTTCCTCGGTGAGGCAAACGATGCGTCGAGGGCCATAGGTCGCCATGGTCAATCGGCTCCCCCTCGGTCGCGCTTCATGGGCCGAATATCCCGCCCGCACCGGCGAGCGTGCGGAGGGGAACGGCCTCCACCCGGTCGGCCAACGCGAATCGCTTCTCGCCGGGATACAGGATCGCGACCCGCTCCAGCCCGAGGTCCTCGAGCGCAATGCGGATCGAGGGCGTCATCCGGGGCGCGTCCGTGCGCTTGCACTCGATGCCCAGCAGCCGGTCGCCCCGCTGCAGCAGGAGGTCGATCTCCGCCCCTTGGTGGGTGGCCCAGAACCACGCGTCGTCGTGGGGCTCGCGCGCCAGCGCCTGCTCGATCGCGAACCCCTCCCACGAGGCGCCGGCCTTCGGGTGGCTCAGCACCGCCTTCTCGCTTTCCAACCCCAGCAACTGGTGCAGCAACCCGCTGTCGCGAATGTAGACCTTGGGCGACTTCACCTGCCGCTTCCCCACGTTCGCGTGCCATGGCTGGAGCTGCCGGACCATGAGGGCATCGGTGAGGAGGTCGAGGTAGCGTCGCGTGGTGGTCGGGTGCACGTCCAGCGCGCGCGCCGGCTCCACCCCGCCCCAGAGCTGGCCGTGGTAGTGCGAGAGCATCCGCCAGAACCGCAGCAGCGCGGTCGCCGGCACGCGGACACCCCACTGCGGCAGGTCCCGCTCCACGAGCGTCTGCGCGAACTGCCGGCGCCAGGACACGCTGTCCAGCTCCGTCCGCGCGAGGTAGGCGAGCGGGAAGCCGCCGCGCCGCCAGAGCCTGGCCGCCGCGTCCGCGCCCAGCTCGTCGAGCATGAAGCCGCCGATCGCGATCCGCTCCATTCGCCCGGCGAGGCTCTCCGCGCTCTGGCGCATCAGGTCGCCCGAGGCGCTGCCCAGGATCAGGAATCGCGCCGGAGTCCCCTTGCGGTCCGCGAGCACACGCAGGATCGGGAACAGGTCGGGCCGGCGCTGCACTTCGTCGATGACGACGAGCCCCTTCAGCGACCCCAGCGCCGTTTTCGGTTGCTCCAACCGCGCAAGGCTGAGCGGATCCTCGAGGTCGAAATACCCCGGCGAATCCTCGGGAAGCAGCTCGCGTGCGAGCGTCGTCTTGCCGCACTGTCGCGGGCCGACGAGGACCACCACGGGTGCCCGTTTGAGCGCCCGCCGGATGGCATCCAGGATTTGGGGGCGGGGGACGATCATGGCCCAGACTACCATGAATTTCGTGCACATAATGCACGTTTTTCATGGTCCTGGCCTCTCAGCGGTTCACGTCCACCACCGTCCGCCCCCGCACCTTGCCCTCCAGCAGCGTGGGGCAGAACGCGACCACTTCCGAAAGCCCGATCTCGCCCGCCATCGCCTCGAGCTTCGCCGCGTCCACGTGCCGCGCGATGAGCGCCCAGGCCTCGCGCCGCTCCTCGTTGGGGTTCTGGATGCTGTTGATGCCGTAGAGCGTCACGCCGCGCAGGATGAAAGGCATCACCGTGGCAGGGAAATCGAAGCCCTGCGCCAGCCCGCAAGCGGCGACCGCCCCGTAGAAGCGCGCCTGCGCGCAGGCGTTCACGAGCGTGTGGCTGCCCACGGTGTCGACGACACCCGCCCAGCGCTCCGATTGCAGCGGCTTGCCGGGCGACGAGAGCTCGGCACGGTCCATGATGCGCGCCGCCCCCAGCCCCTTCAGGTACTCTGCCTCCGCCGGCCGCCCGGTGGATGCGACCACCGTGTAGCCCATGCCGCCGAGGATCGCCACCGCGATCGAGCCCACGCCGCCCGCGGCGCCCGTGACCAGGATTTCGCCATCGCCGGGCTTGATCCCGTGCTTCACGAGCGCCATGACGCACAGCGCCGCCGTGAATCCGGCTGTGCCGACGGACATCGCCTGCCGCGTGCTGAAGCCCGTCGGCGGCGCGAGGCACCACCCGGCCTGCAGCCGCGCCTTCTGCGACAGCCCACCCCAGAAGGACTCGCCCAGCCCCCAGCCCGTGACCACCACGCGGTCGCCTGCCTTCCAGGCGGGGCTGCTGCTCGCTTCCACCACGCCCGCGAGGTCGATCCCCGGCACCATCGGCCACTTGCGCACGACCGCGCCCTTTCCGGTGACGGCGAGCGCGTCCTTGAAGTTGAGCGTGGACCACTCGACGCGCACGTCGACGTCGCCCGCCGGCAGCTCGGATTCGTCCATCGCGCGCAGTTCCGCCCGCGTGGCCTTGCCTTCCTGCGTGAGGTACAGCGCCTTGAACATGGCCGGCTCCTACATGCTGCGGCGGTACTGGCCGCCGACTTCGAAGAGCGCATTGGTGACCTGCCCCAGCGAGCAGCAGCGCACCGCGTCCATCAGCACCGCGAACACGTTCTCGTTGGCGATCACCGCCTGCTTCAGGCGCGCGAGGGCCGCCGGCGCTTCCTTCGCGTGGCGCTCGTGGAAATCGTGCAGGCGGTCGAGCTGGCTCTTCTTCTCCTCCTCGGTCGAGCGGGCCAGCTCCAGCTTCTGCGGCGTCGGGTCGCCGTGCGGGTTCCTGAAGGTGTTCACGCCGATGATGGGGTACTCGCCGGTGTGTTTCTGGTGCTCGTAGTGCAGCGACTCCTCCTGGATCTTGCCGCGCTGGTAGCCCAGCTCCATCGCGCCCAGCACGCCGCCGCGCTCGCTGATGGCCTCGAACTCCTTGAGCACCGCCTCCTCCACCAGCTCCGTCAGCTCCTCGATGATGAAGCTGCCCTGGTTGGGGTTCTCGTTCCTGGCCAGCCCCCACTCGCGGTTGATCACGAGCTGGATGGCCATGGCGCGCCGCACGCTCTCCTCCGTGGGCGTGGTGATGGCCTCGTCGTAGGCGTTGGTGTGCAGGCTGTTGGCGTTGTCGTAGCTCGCGATGAGGGCCTGCAGCGTGGTGCGGATGTCGTTGAAGGCGATCTCCTGCGCGTGCAGGCTGCGGCCGCTGGTCTGGCAGTGGTACTTGAGCTTCTGGCTCCTCTCGTTGGCGCCGTAGCGGTCGCGCATCGCCACCGCCCAGATGCGCCGCGCCACGCGCCCGATCACCGTGTACTCCGGGTCCATGCCGTTGGAGAAGAAGAAGCTCAGGTTGGGCGCGAAGTCGTCGATGTGCATGCCGCGCGCGAGGTAGGCCTCCACGTAGGTGAAGCCGTTGGCGAGCGTGAAGGCGAGCTGGCTGATGGGGTTCGCCCCGGCCTCCGCGATGTGGTAGCCGGAGATGGACACCGAGTAGAAGTTCCGCACCCCGTGGTGCACGAACCACTCCTGGATGTCGCCCATCACCTTGAGAGAGAACTCGGTGGAGAAGATGCAGGTGTTCTGGCCCTGGTCCTCCTTGAGGATGTCGGCCTGCACCGTGCCGCGCACGTTCTCCAGCACCCACTCGCGGATCTTTGCGGCCTCGTCGTCGGTGGGCTCGCGGCCGTTGTCGGCGCGGAACTTGTCGAGGTTCTGGTCGATCGCCGTGTTCATGAACATGGCGAGGATCGTGGGCGCCGGGCCGTTGATCGTCATGCTGACGCTGGTGTTGGGCGCCGTCAGGTCGAAGCCCGAGTAGAGCACCTTCAGGTCGTCCAGCGTGGCGATGGATACGCCGCTGTTGCCGATCTTGCCGTAGATGTCGGGGCGGAGATCCGGGTCGTTGCCGTAGAGCGTCACCGAGTCGAAGGCGGTCGAGAGGCGCTTGGCGGGCATCCCCTCCGAGAGCATCTTGAAGCGCCGGTTGGTGCGGAAGGGGTCGCCCTCCCCCGCGAACATGCGCGTGGGGTCCTCGTTCTCGCGCTTGAAGGCGAAGACGCCGGCCGTGAAGGGGAAGGAGCCCGGCACGTTCTCCAGCAGCAGCCAGCGCAGCAGCTCGCCGTGGTCCTCGAACCGCGGCAGCGCCACTTTCCGGATCTTGCTGCCGGAAAGCGAGGTGTGGGTGAGCGCCGTGCGGATCTCCTTGTCGCGGATCTTCACCACGTACTCGTCGCCGGCGTAGCTTTCGCGCATGCGCGGCCACATGTCGAGGAGCTTGCGGGAGCGGGGGTCGAGCTTGCCCTCGCGGTCGGCCGCCAGCGCGTCGAGGTTGGCATTGGCGTCCTTGCACTCCTCGGCCAGCAGCCGCTGGGATTCGAGAAGGCTCTGGCGCTGGCGCGCGATCCGCGCCTGCTCCTGCGCGCGCTTCTTGTAGCCGCGCACGGTGTCGGCGATGTCGGCGAGGTAGCGGGTGCGCTGCGGGGGGACGATCGGCGTCTGGTTGGTGCTGTGGCGGGTGGCAACCTGCGGCAGGCGCGATTCGCCGGCTTTCAGCCCCAGCTCCTTCAGCTTCGGCAGGACCGCCTGGTAGAGCGCCGTCACGCCGTCGTCGTTGAAGCGCGCGGCCATGGTGCCGAAGACGGGCATCGTCTCCGGGCCCTGGCTGAAGGCCTGGCGGTTGCGCTGCACCTGCTTCGCCACGTCGCGCAGCGCGTCGGCCGCGCCCTTGCGGTCGAACTTGTTGATGGCCACGAAGTCGGCGAAGTCGAGCATGTCGATCTTCTCGAGCTGGCTCGCG